>Ga0209367_1007659_pt1 | contig 14851 bp, 9 predicted proteins | sample WorMetLIZISLAND2_FD_187412 | JGI IMG/M metagenome (GOLD analysis project Ga0209367, IMG submission 187412) | Marine gutless worms symbiont microbial communities from Max Planck institute for Marine Microbiology, Germany - Olavius geniculatus... ... | reverse complement strand
TGAACTGATTTTAACGCACGATGGCTCATATGACGCGGTTTCGTGCAAGGAAGTGCCTTTTGGGGGTTACAAAATTTAAATTCAACATTTTCACCTATTTTTTCACAAAAATATGAAAAATTACAATGGCGCCTATGGGGAAAATTAGACAATGCTTTAAACTGTCATAACTCCGGCTATGTATAAGATAGTCGTTATTTTTGGTTCTAGGGTATGGTTTTCGGGGTCAGCCAATTTAACGGTGTCATTAAAATTTTTCCCCTGCCAACCCCCGTTACCATGGCAACGAATTTTGGGACAAAATTGGCTATAACTCGGCCCGCATAAAAGATAGTTGCGCGCTGTTTGCACCTACCCCTACATTTTCAGGGCCGGGCTATCTAATGTTGTCATTTAAATTTCTCTCCTGGCGACCCCTGTTGCCATAGTAACGAATTTTGGGACAAAATTCATTATAGCTCGGCCTGTGTAAGAGATACCTGCAAGATTATTGCATCTGTACTGGAGTTTTCAGGGATGGGCCATCGAATGCTGCCAACCGAATTTTTCCCCGAGCAACCCTCGTTGGCATGGCAACGAAATTTGGGACAAAATTGGTTATAACTCGACTTATGTAAAAGATATCTGCAAAAATTTTGTGTCTATAGGGGGGTTTTCGGGGATAGGCCATTGAATGATGCCACGCTAATTTTTTCCCGAGCGACTCTCATTGCCATGGCAACAAAATTTGGGACATAATGGGAACACAGCTTACGAAAGAGATATATTGAAGATCTTTGCAACAGACGGAGTGTTTTCAAGATCGGTTTATTTTGGTATGGGCAGTGCGCAATTATTCAAAAGTGCACATCATTATATTTATTACCCCAGTGTCCTGTCATGAGTGATGTCAAGACCAAGGACCTACAACGTGCTAGATCTTGTGTTGACTGCAATAGTTCTATCAGTGACCTGATCTTTGTTGATATGAGACTGTACAGATATTCTACTATCTGTCTCTCTCTTGTCAGAGTAGTTTAGACACCACAAACAGCTAGAAAATTGGTTTGAGAGAACATCTGCTAAAGTGGCTTACAATATTGTGTTTATGCTTAAAATATTTACCACAAGAACCACAGCAAAACTGTTTGAAGTCTGAGTGTTTCAGCTGATGTCTTCGCAATTCAATTTCACTGTAGAAACTCATGTGGCATTCATTGCAAAAGTACGGCTTCACGTCTTCATGACGAAGTAAATGCTTCCTAAGGTCACCATTGTAGCTGAATTTTTTCTGACAAATGTAACATGTGAACCAAGCGCCTTTATTGTGTGACTTCAGCAGACGTGCTTTGAGTTGCCAATACCGTGTAAAACAGTCTGAACAGTGACTGCATGAGTATCGCTTTGCATCAGTATGAACATAAACATGATGCTTCAAACTACAGCTACTTTTGAACATCTTCCCACAGTAATGACAGTCATAAGGTCTTCTGTTGCTGTGTGCACAAAGTTTATGTCGACTCATAGTGTCAGATGCAGCAAACATTTTGTCACACAGTGAACACTTGTACGGTTTGTCTCCTGTGTGGAGTCTCATGTGAATGGTTAGATGTGTAGACTGACTAAATGCCTTGTCGCATGTGGGACATTTGTGCGGTTTCTCTCCACTGTGAATTCTGCTGTGTCTAACATGGTCGCTGGAAGTTGTAAATTGCTTGCTACAAATAGTAAATTCAAACGGTTTCACTCCAGAATGACTTCGCTCGTGCCTTGTTAATGTCTCATTGTTTTGGCAACATTTTCCACACTGAGTGCACTTGTATTTACTACTGTGAACATTCATATGTTTCATCAAGTATTTCTGAGTAGTAAAACGTTTCTCACACTGAGTACATGAATACAAGGTGTTTCCAAAATGCATTTCTTTGTGTTGATTCAAATCGTATGTCCTTGCGAACCATTTGTCATGCACTGTACACACATATGGTCTTGGCTTGCCATCATGTGGATGCTCAGTGATATCATTACTGTCAGGTTCGATCTTCACCTCAAATGTCATTCCTGCATATACACAACAAACCTGTACACATTCAAACCAAAAATCAAGTCACATCAGAAAATGTGATTATGACAAAAAGTGGAGCTATTCCTTAGCTTAACAAAACCACTAGGTGGCGCTAATCTCTGTTGTCTTAGGCTTCAATCAGACACCAGTTTACACTGCGAGACCATGTGCATTGTGTGATGTGCCTGTTTATGTCCCACCTTGTGCTAGTACTTATTACTGAAGCTATAGGCATGTGCCCCAAGCCTGGAGCAGGCAGAGTTGACCTGGTTGATAACACCACACAACTAGTATACAGTGTGCTACAAACACTTACATTTAACCCAGAGACATAGACAGTTCACAGTGAAAGATCAAACACAGGCAAACTGAGTATGGACAAACAGACACATACACTGTGTCCCAAAAAATTGGTAGCAGGGACTCCAAACTAGCATGATAACTTTGTCAATTCTCAACAAATTTTCAAAATTCCTTCACCAGCAAAATCTCTGAAAATATGCGATTAAACTGTCATTCCAGTTCCCACCACAAAAGTATGCATTGCTACACTGCCTTGTGAAATAAAAATGCTGTAAATGAGCATGTTTTATGTGCGATGAACCAGTCTTGTTCAATTATAGACTACAAGAAGCCTTATGGGTGGCACACAGCAACTGCGGTAGGAGAATAAAGTTCAGTTTTGTTGCTCTAAACTGTGAGCAAAAGTTATTTTTGTTCCAGCATTTTACACCAGTTGTCATTTTCCAAACTGTTCAGTGCAGATACTGTGAACAGTATGCTGTCACTATATCAAAAAATAGCACAAATTTATAACTGTTATGAGCAGCTATGTCTCAGTTAGCAGCTTGTTTCAGTCAGATTCAGCAGCCATCTCTTGAAACACTTCAGACTAAGATTGCCATAGAAAAAATGATCCAGATGAAACCAGCTTGTGAAACTTGATGCACTAAATGATGAATGTGTAACTGGTCTTACTGGATTACTACCAGCTCATCTACATGATCACATTTTCTTTAGTTCGTGCAAGCTTAGTTTGCTGTTGCTGTACTTCAACTGGTGCAATTTTTATATTAATACGTTTTTTGCAAGCTAGTGTAGCAACACGTTTTTGGTGTGGTGCAATCTTTAATTATAGTTTTATCGCAAATTGTGCCGCAAGTCCACTAGTGAATGATTTTTGAAAATCCACTGAGAACTGACAAAGTTATCGATCAAGCTTGGTGCAGCAGTTTTTTTGGGTTCGCATTAAAGTTAGAGTTAGCCTTAGTTTTAAGACTAGTTTTGAAAGTTTAGCAACACACCAAAAATTGGCTTGTCATCATGTGGATACTCTAGTATCATACAATCAATGTCAGCTTCTGTCTTCATCTCCATACTGCTTACACCTAGCCATATCACTGACATCATCATTCACTGTTATACAAATAACATTAAAGCAATGCTCACATATTTGTGGTCATAAACAAAAAATTCACTAGTCAATGTTACCTGATCCATACAGCAAGAACTATTACAAGCAGATCAAACTTGTGCACATTCAAAACAAACATCAAGTCATATCAGCAGTTAGACCCCTAAGCTGAATTTACATTGAAAGACCACGGATAGGGCATCACACAGTGCACATATGCCCAGCTTTCTGTGGTAGTTATAGCACATATCCACAGAAGGATGGCCAGGCTGAGTTAAGATGGGAGTTCCTATATCAGCTAATACACATTATGCTACAAACTTAGTTTACATTTACAACCAGCATACAAACCATAAAATATCAAACAGAAATCAACTAACATGGACATGTACAAGTACACATTCAAATCATCCTCATATACAAATCAGGAAAATGATCAACTAGAAACAGATGAATGAGTGAAGCAACATACCAACAGTTGGCCACTTGTCATCACGTGAACACTGAGTCATATCATTACTATCAGCTTCTGTCTTCACCTCAAAACAACTCCCTGTACATGTGAATAATATTAGGGCTGCTACAGTACTACTACATGGTGTTTCATTAAAAAAGGCACCCTTTTTTTCTTTTATAACTCAGTCAAAAGGTGATCAATTTATATGAAATTTTCACCAGCTGTAGCTAAAGAAAGACTAATTTAAAATATTTTGTCAAAATATGGCTGTTAGTTAAATATTCTTTGCTAGTTATGACGTTATGCTGACGTCATAATGTGCCATGAGTACAAGCTTGCCTGTCTCAACTGGTGCTGCCAGTTACTACCCTGCTCTGATGGTGAAGTTTATATAGTTCACTGATGAAAAATTTCATGATACCAAAAAAGCTACCCAGTAACCAATACCCAATATTATTGGGTCCTGTCGATACCAATACCCAATGCCAACACTGATATCGGCTTCCTGCCACATTTCCTGCTACAGCTAGACATGAGAAGTAACAGTAACAGTAACATGTGTTTATTAATATTGCAGCATAGTGGCTGGACTGAGTACAGAAGAATAAAACATTGCAGGCATGATAAAACATAAATGTCCAATACAATCGACATATTAAAAATACTAAAAATACATGAATATAAAATACTATATGGCTACTGGAAATTTTTAATAAAATACAGAACACAAGAGTTTATAAATCGCTTTGTATTTGCTTTGATATTTTCAAAAAGTCTCGCTTTTCTAAGCTTTGCAGTAATGTCACGCTTTGGCAGTAGCAAATAGTTAAAACAACATGTTTCGTTCTGCACATGTTGAACAAAAAAATGCCAAGTAAGTTCCTCATGACGACTGCAGAGTGTGTTGACACCATGGATTGGGCAATACCCAATATCCCAATGCTAGTATCATTCTAACCCTACCAAAAACTCAACCATCTCGCAAGCAGTGTGTGCTGGTGCTCTGTCTTGCTGGAAGGTGTAAAAATCAAACTGTCTCAATAAGCGTGCAAAAGTGATCATTTTTGGCATTTTTTGTGGGTGTAAAAATCAAACTGTCCCAATAAGTGTGTAAAAGTGATCATTTTCGGCATTTTTTGTGGCTGCAATGGTAAAACTTCAACAGTTTGTCATCAGTAAACCAGATGAAGTTCACCATCAAAGCAGGGTAAGCTATTCACCAACTGTCAGCACCGTTTGTGACTAGCAAGTTTGTATTCACGACACATTATGATGCCAGCATTACATCATAAGTAGCAAAGAACATTTAACTAACAGCCACATTTTGTTAGAATATTTATATAGAAATTTCTTCAGCTACATATGGTGAAAATTTTGTGTAAATTGATCATCATTTGTGCGAATTATCGAGGAAAGAAAAAGAATGCCTTTTTCATGAAACACCATGTGGGCCTAATTAAAAAAATTTTCAATCAATTAATTTCCAATAATTATTTAAAATTATACCATTACTTTTCATAGTCTAAAAAGTGCAAAAACTACAGTATTCAACTACTGGTTGTTGTTATCTTTTGCAAACTAACATGAAATCATAAAAAGTGAAGATGGCCTGCACAAACTGTTTAGTCAAAGCTTACAGTGCTGACTGTTAAACTAACACTATACAAGAAACATTCTTGATGACATGTCCGATGCAAGGTAAAATTAGATTACAGATGATGATCATCAGTCATTTTTGGCTTTTAAAAAGTCCAAAATTTTAACAGATTCTTAATCTATTAAAACATTAAATAGACTAGTTTTTATAACGATTGATCGATTAACTAATTGTTAATTTCCACGGCCTAGAAAATATACTTTTACAAATACTATTCATGCTAGCATATGCATAAAAACATAACAATTTAACAAAACATTAGATACAAATAAATAAAGAAATAAAAAGGCACCATACCCATGGCTGGCATGTCATCCTGTGGATAGTCTATCACAGAATCACCGTCAGCTTCAATTTTCAGCTCAAAACAACTTTCAGCTGTACCTGCACAACATACAAACTAGTTTGTGTTAGTTGTGTCAGACATTCAGACAACATCCTCAAGCAGTAAGACACAAGTGATTTCAAACAGGCCATTATTCGCTCGCTGTTGAAGAAAAGTGGGTTGGACACCAGTGACATGAAGAACTTTCACCCAGTGTCAAACTTATCGTTCCTTTCCAAGTTATTGGAAAGGGTCTATTAGTGTCGGCTCCAGGCGTTTTTGGACAGCAACATCACGATGCTGGGTAGCTGTGCTCCTGCCCTGCAGCTCGGCTCAGACACTGTGACAGCCAGCGATCATGAACGAGTACTCAGGGTGACTGTTCGTCGAACTTGACCCTTGAATAGCATGTTTCAAAGATGTGCAGCTGGTTCATATTTATCAGATTGACAGAGATGACAAGTCGAGGTAACAATGGGTAAGAGTAAAGTGGCTGAAACTACAGGAAATGTCGGACTGCAAAGAATAACTGAACATACCAATAGTTGGCTTGTCATCATATGAACACTCAGTGATATCATTACTATCAGCTTCTGTCTTCACCTCCATACTACTTGCACCTAGCAATACAATCAAATACACAAACTGTGCAGCTAAAACATGAATTTGCAAAGCATATAATAGATGCAAACAAAACATAGACTGGTGTAACTTACAGTGCAGTACAGAAAATATTTCAAGCCAATGCTTGCCATTTCAGACAATCAGTCATCCAATCACTAAAATCATGCGTGCCTGGTAATCTATTTTCCATTGCCTATTCAAGGACCACATTCGGTGATTTTTGGTCATTGCAGTGCTGCAAATTTCCTATAAATCTATTTTCAGCTGTCACCGGCTAATTTGAATGCTAAGAAAAAACTTCATTAAGTGTCAACAATATAAAAACTCAGCACTCCTCCGAATACTGATCCCAAATTATCCATATCCCTAAGTCTAAGCTGCCTAACATTAACCTTGATCTTAATCCTATCCTTAATCCTTATCTCTACACCTAACCCTCACATTTTTTGCTATAAAATGTTACTAAATTAATATAATCATAAAAATAATAACAACAGCAAGGTTAGTGCTAGCATAAGATTGGCGATCTCGCCGTAAGCACCAGCAGAATTGCTAGGATGAGATTGCCACCGATCGGGTCCTGTGATTGGCCAGCTTGGCTGTTCTGCTACAAGACGACACTCCCTCTGTACGATCTTATGCTAGGCATGAGTTATAAAATGTCATCAGCGATCTCACTGTAGAAATTAAAATACTTTAGGCTATAGGCCTATCATCATGCTAAGATCGGTGATATCAGTCTACAATGAGATCACCATCTCGTTCTTGAATATGACGCTGATGAGATCGCTGTCACATTGCAAGACATTTGTAACTAGCTCCAGAATCCAGAAACATGCATAAGGAAAGTCACTACTGATACACATTACTGTCGTATATGTACATAGCCGTTTAAAATGGCATAGTTATTCTAAACAATTACCTGACAACAATATGCTTCGTTTCACTGATGAATAAAAAAACTACATAAAAACTATATAGACTAATGTGCTAATTACCAAATTATGAACAAAAGAGCGCAAAATTATACTTATCAAAAAACGGAACTATCAAAACAAAACAAAAGCACGGGTGCAATAAAAGTAGACTCAATGCTGAAATCGAACGCCGTAAATAAGTATCGTGTATTCTATCACTTTTACATTGTTAGCGCCGCTCTGCGCCTGACATTTCTGCGCATTTCCACCGACTGATATAGATGGCGCTCATAAGTGATGAGTAGATAAGACAGGCTTACAGTTTCTATCATGGTCTGTATATGCTAACTTTCACCAGTGCTTGAATTGTGAAAAATAAAAAAATAGCTAGGGGATCGAACTTTTTGACGATTGGAGCTCGAACAAAATTGTTATGTAAATCGTATGGATATAATGTATAGCTGACCCCAAGTACATAATTTAACAGTTTATTAGGGGGTTAAGAAAACAGTTGGGGGTTTAACCCCCAAACCGTCCGGCAATTCGAACACTGACTTTTACTCACTGGCAAAATTATGGTGCTCTCTCGCTGACTCAGTTGACTAATACGTGCACTGCAGCTGCTAAAAATACCAGATTGCATTATTTTTTTCTTGACGTCGGAGCTGGGCTTAGACTTTAGTTTTGACTTTGGACTTGACTTTTGTTTGTGGTCGTCCATCTTTTTACTCAACCGTCGAATAACTGCAATCAGTGGCGTAGGGGGCACGGCGCGATGCCCCTTCCTATGGCCCGACCATGAAAAATTTTTGACAAACGACTTTGTACGAAAAGGTGCGTTTTTTTGCTATTTTCCAGCAAGAGTTGCAAAATTCAACTAGGGGATCCCTGGTTAATATTATTCATCTAAATTATTCCACTTTCTTTTTTGTCCATTTTTCTTTTAAATCTACTAAATTGTTCCATTTTATCGGGTTAGTTTTATCTTTACAAATTGTTTTCATTCCCAAATTTTTCTCGTTCCGGCTTTATAAATCGTTAGCTAACAGACCGTAAATTGCCTTTTTAAACTGCCCTTCAAATTCGGACCGGGTCGACGAAAGTTAAGTCGCCGACCTCCCCCACGTACCCTTCCTCCTTCACTACTAACATCGGATTTGTAACGGTCGGCCGGTGTTGGTCCGCTGACCGCCAACTCCTCCCCTTCGAGTTTTCCCCTCTTTCGTAAAGACCCCCTTCACCCAGCGGCAGGCATGAAATTTTGTCACGAAATACTAGAGACTCTAGGACATACGGTGAAATCCTGAAGTCTCTATCTCACCTGGGCTTAAATCGGTACCGGATCGTGACGGACAGACGGACAGCTATAGCAATGCCAGCTCTCGCGCGTAATGAAATGTCCGCCAAAGTGTCGTTTGAAGGTGTCGAGAAATGTGAACAAAATAATATGTTTTGTGCCTTATTTTGATTATAAGTAATCATGCCGCATTGGATAACAAGTAATGAGTATATAAGTAAGTAAAGTATAAATTTATATAGCGAATACTCAAAAAATCTCTAATGCGCTTAATACATTTTGTCGTCAATATTTTGCAAAAAAAAATGTTTGTCTTAAACTGACATTTGAAAGTGTCGATGCCCAGTTTTGGGTAATTTGAGCAATGCTGGCTGTCACAGCTCGCGTGACGCGCGACAGCATCGCTGCCTCCACCTGAGGAACCAGTGAGCTGTGAGCAACATGCAATGAAATATTCTGAAGGGATACCCAAATTTGACACCTCCACCCGGAGGATTTTTTACGCGCGAGAGCTAGCTAGCTAGCTACAGCGCGTATTGGCTATGGTAATTCTGTCCGTCTGTCCGTCAGTCCGTCACGACCCGGTACCGTTTCAAAACCAGGAGAGATAGAGACTTTGGGTTTTCATTATATGATAGCTTATTGTCTCTAGTATTTCGCGACAAAATTTCATGTCACTGAGTGAAAGGGGTCCGCACGAACGAGATGGCGAAAAAGGGGCACCCCTCCTAAAATGATGTTATTCTACCGCTATTGGCTCGTCTAACGTGAAAATGGTTGCAGATAGGCACAGACATGCTGCTTATCATAACAAGTACTGGCGACAAGCTTCTTAGAAATGTCAACATCGATGACCTTGAATGACTTTGAACCCCAAAAATATTACTTTTACGTGATTTTTTGTCAATTTGTGGCTGCAAAAGAGTGAATTGCGACGAAATGGATGGAGACAGACCAAGATTACCTGCGAACAGGAACTGCAATGGGCTCTGGCGCGTTTCATGAGCATTAGCTCAGATTTCTTGCCGAATCTAAAAGATCGAAACTCGGACGCTTATAATATACGTTCCACGCCGTCTCCAGTGGCAATAGACTACACTGTTGAACTATATATGGCCCTATGTGCTATAGACCAAGTTAGACCGCGAGCAATCGAGTGAATTAGGTAATAAGTTAATATGTTAATAAGTAAGTAGTCTAAGTGTGGCCGTTTGCATTGGGAGGTCATGTAAGCCTAGGTTTAGGCAACTTAATTAGCTCCTATAATAATTTATGTATACAACGTACACCATCAAGAAACTTGACGTAAATGACTAGCCTATAGTTTTGCCCACCTCACCTTAATTCTGTTGTTACACTACCTTGCAAAATGCAGATCGAGGTCGTAGTTTGGCCGTTTACAACGATTTTAATAAATTCATACTGGGTATCAAGGGGAAAACATGCAGTGCTGAAATAGCCCACTTGAACCACGTAGGCCCCCTACACTGTTGATTAAACTATAGTACTATACTAGAGACCTATAAGTGTGTAGGCCTACAAGTCATGCTGTACAGAGATAGACGATACACGTGAGCATAACGGTGTGTATATAAAACAGTGCATGCACAAGGTCAATTGTTATTGCTGCAGTGCTGCTTACTGTGCTTAGTGCTGCAGCGCGTACAGCTCCTACACAGGTGATGTCAACTAAACGATGTAGTCTACAGTGTGCAGCTCACGCGTCGCATTGTTGCAGGCTGCCTGCTACTGCATACGTCAAATCAATAGCTCGCCATTCCTTTGTAATGTATGATTAACTAATGGCCTGCCAGCCAGCCAGCCGGAGCTCTGGCTTTGGCGTCGTCGCAGCTGCTTCAGCGCCTGTCTGTCTGTCGCTTTGTTGGTCGCACACTCAGCGCCCGCCGCTAGCAGTGAATTCAATCAATGGCGTTCGCCCGTTGTTGCACGTCGTCCTACCCGTCACCCCTCGCCCGACGGCCCGGCGCCGACAATGGACTCGTCCATGCGGCGGCGGACTTGAAAGGAGAAAGTGACGTAGGCCCGCAGCAACAGCAGCAGCAGCAGCAACTGGGAGAGAGGCTTTTGTCGTGTTGCTGCTGCTAAGTCAACTCACCAGCCAGCCAGCTGCGAGTCTTGATAAGTTTACGTTCTTTGTTCTGACGGTGAATGCCGTTGTCTAACGGAATCCGGGGCCGGGAACTGCTAGGCAGGGTTCTCAGCATGTGAATGCTGCGGCCCTGTGCTCAGCCAGTGCAGTTCATTGCGATACAGATCAATTGAACAATACAGATTGCTGCTGCCTGTGCTGTGCCTATCGCTGCTATAGCTCACAGTGCAGTGCGCGTTGCGCTGCGGTCGTTACGCCGATGCAACGACTCCTGGTATGTGAGCATTGCTCGTTGTGTCACTGCTTTAATATCGTTCACTCGAGCCGTTCATTGTCTAGGCTGACTGAGGCCGTGTGTGCATTGTATTTCCCTGTCCGTATCTACCTGCATGGCTGCAAACAATGTAAGCTCATCTTGCATTGATTTGTCGCTGTAGACCTACTGTTGCTCGTTGCGCGACTATGGTAGATTTAAAGATCTCTGTATATAAATAGGCCCTATTAAAGCCTGGTTTACATTCTACGTCACGCACGCCACGCGAGTGAATGTGCGTAGTTTTTTTGACTCTATTGATGCACGGGCGACGTAACGGCCAAAACGCAAGGATGAAAATTATCGCTAGAACTTTAAGCCGGCTAGTGGTGCATTTCACGGCCGGTCGGCTTAGCATTTTCGTGGTTTAAGTCTCGACTTCTGTGGAGTTCGTCCATAGGCCTAATGACTGATGATTTCACTACAAAAATGTTCGTCTGCTTGATAGAGAATTTATTTCTAAGACTGGACACTTGAATTTGCAATTTTTGTCCCGCGATCGTCCTAGCGGTGGCTGCTTAGCAAAATTTTCGCGGCTGACGGCCGTCTAATGCCGTGACTACACGCACCGATTTTCTCGCCCGAGATGTCGTTCGACGTCTCCGAGCCTTTTGAAGTTTCGAGGTTTAAAAAATCGGACGGAATGTCCATGCTCATCTTTCCGATTTTCCCGGACGAGTTTTTTGCCTGCCAGCCAAAACACGCCCATCAGAACATCAGACGGGAAAATCGGTGCATGTAGCCACGGCTTAAGTCGGCGGCTTAGGGGTCTAATTCTCGCCTTGCGTTTTTTGCGTCCGTCGTGTCCGTTGCGTATGCGTCGATACGGCGATCGTGATAGTGCTTAATATATGCGCACTTGCCTCTGATTTTGTCTCCGATGCGCGACGTCTTTTTGATAAAAATTGTGAACTTAAGGAGGAAGAGCATTTTAGGTTACCTTACATTTTCTCTGGTTTTCACCGAATGTGAATTATGCGACCAGGTATAGTGCCGAGTGTGGCTTGACTGTCAATCAACAGGCCTAGGCGCTTTTTTCTTCAGCGTTGCGGAAACCACTGGAACGAAGTGCTCAAAACTTTTGAGTTATAATAAAAATATTCTGTTATAGAAAACAATTTAATTTTCTGTCATACGTTTTTGATTGATTGATCTAAACCGGCAGTTAGTAGATAGGATTACTGTAACAGTTGTGACGTCGTGAGGTCGTAACTGTAGGCTGCTTCCTACGTATAGTATAAAGCAGGGAGAGGCAGGGGAACAATTGTCCCCCCCCAAAAAAAAATAGCCCATCGGAAACTGTTCTTCTTGCTCGAAAGCTTTCATCATCATCATTATCATCATCATCATCATATATTCGTTTAATGACAGTTGACATACGCAACTTCTATCAACGCAATTATGAAATGAGTCAAAAAAATACTAAATTTCGCGCTGGAAATGCGCATTTAGAGCAGGCAAAATTGAAATCCTGAGCATCGGTATAGACTCTTTTCGACGCTGGTGTAAAGTAATACCCCGTTCACACAAGGAAGCTGGCCATTAGGGCTGGCTCTAAGATCGAGTGCTGTAAGAGCCTGCTCTAAAAGTCAGCTTCCTCGTGTAAACGGGGTATAACGCACAATACAGACTCAGTCGTGACTCATCGGCTCTGGTCTCAATAGACTGCGCCTGCGCCAGTGTATAGGTAAGGTAACGTTACATTACTATAGGCTAGCGGCACGGCTGATCTAGGCTACGCCGTGCAGTGATGATGATGATGATGAATATGTGTGTCACTCAGTCAGTGAGTCGTCTTTGTCTCAGCAGTCAGCAGCAGCAGCACTTAGTACAGCGGACACCCATCTGCAGACGCCTGCACACAGTGCGAACGTATCCATAGCCCTCTAGATTAGTCTATTTAGAGTTCTATTTAGAGGGCCATGACGTATCGCGCCTGTAGAGTAGGCCTAAGCACTTTTGTTTCATGCTAGCGCCAGATATACAGACCTACATGGCTGCAATAGGTCTACATTTTGTGCAGTATTTTTGTGCCTGTTAATACGAATATTGTCATTCGTTTTTAGTAACTACATATTGTTTCTGTATTACCTGCCGCCCGACACAGGTGAACGCGCCCCGACTTGATCTCAGCCTAGCAGATCGGTACTGAATATACCCACCCTGGAGGGTTGGAAGCCCGAGTTGACTTTTGTGTTGATTATGTACGTTGCGAGATGGTTAACCTGTCCGTATAGACAGTCACCAGCGCACTACTTAAGGCCGTCGTTACTGCTTCTACCTTACACATGCGCGCGCGTCAACTCAGCTGTTCGTCCCTCCCGGGTAGGTAAATCGAGTACCAGCCTCTGTAGCTGGAGTTAAGGCGAAAAGGCACATTCACCTGTGTTGGGTGGCCGGTAACACTGTGTGCATCCCATATGACAGGTGACCAGTGGCGGATCCATAATTTTGGCAGGGGGCGGAATGGGGGGTAGGGTTTGGAGAGGGAGCTCCCTCCCCAGAATATGTTTTAAAATTTTATGCAGAAATAACGCATTTTGAGCAAAATAAAAAATAAAATGCATCCAGTCAATAGGAGTGAGCGGCCTGCCCTCTTGCCACCCCCTTTGAATCCGCCACTGCAGGTGACGGGGTGACGCTTTGTACTGTAGCTTTGATTCGGGTTTACCTTATAAAGCTGTATATTCCTTTAAAACTTTTACATTTTAGTGCCTCTTATACGTTTAACGTTTGTGATGTGGGTGTGTTAGATATGATATACGCGTGCGGCAAGGATGCCGTCTAAGCGCAAGACGAACGCTCCTAGCAGGGTTCTAGTTGATGACATGTGTGACGCCAGCACTGCAGACATGGACCAACCGCCGCAACAGCAAGATGGTGGTGCATTGATTGGACTGAGCAATTCACCCAGTGCACTAGCAGTCAACCATGACTTCGAGGAGGACTCCGTGGACCTCCAGCAGGTCAATGAGCGGAGCCAGGGGATTCTGGATGATATGATTGACAGCTGTCAGTCATCACAGGCCGCCGCTGTGGAGCATAGTTCACCCGCTACGGCAGTCAACCACGACGCAGACGAGAACTTGGAGATCGAAGCAGACCATCCCTTATCACTCCGAGTTGTCACTTCGTCGACGTCCAGCCTCCCCAGTGCCCCCGACGACAACGACGGTGACGTCACGAATCATGACGTTATGGACGATGACGTCACAGGCCATGATGTCACGCCGGCTGGTGACGTAGCAGTGTCGGGGGAGCAGCAGGGTCGTGAGTGGTTGAGCAACGAGGTTGCGAGTGTTCTAAGGAAGATCTCACTGGTGGTCAGTGCCGCAGGGACGCTGGACGAGCGCAGACGTCGAGTTGACGAGATGCTCAATGAACTCGAGACGATCAGACGTCATCTGTTCACCACGGCAGCAGCGGAGACCACACAGTCTGATGCTGCTGCTGCTATTGCCTCGCTGACATCGGTATGTGCCACCTTTTTACTGTGCGGCAGTTGGTTGACTGAAAATGCCCTACATGAAATCGCAACACATGAAATTGCAGGACAAAAATATATCGTATGAAAACAAGTAATTTGAGCAAAGCTCACGAGACGCGCGAAAGCCTATAGCAGTTCCTGTTCGCAGGTAATCATAGTCTATCTCCATCCATTTCGTCGTAATTCACTCTTTTGCAGCCAAAAAT
>Ga0209367_1007658_pt1 | contig 14852 bp, 8 predicted proteins | sample WorMetLIZISLAND2_FD_187412 | JGI IMG/M metagenome (GOLD analysis project Ga0209367, IMG submission 187412) | Marine gutless worms symbiont microbial communities from Max Planck institute for Marine Microbiology, Germany - Olavius geniculatus... ... | reverse complement strand
CCTTGGGGCAGTCCACGGTGAAGATTTCGTGATCCTAGCTTGCACCGTTTTGATACAGCTCACGAGTGTGACGGACGGATGGACAGACAGACGGACGGACGCCCAGACGATGGCAAAGACGCGCGAAGCATTCTGCTTTCGCGCGTAAAAAGCGTAGTGTCGTGTGAAGAGTAGGCCTATAGTTCCCATCCAACGCAATGTACAGTACGCAACGCTACAGATGTAACGCAGCTGACGGAACAGCTTTTATCCTTGCGCGTTTGGCCGTTACGTCGGCTGCGTTTGTTGCGTACTTTTCTTGCGTGCCTTGCGCTGGAGGGAAACCACGCCTAAGCTATCATAGTGCCCTGACTACGTGGTCGCTGTTGGCCACGCTAGAGTGTCTGTCGTACTGAAGCGACTAACAAGCCACTTCACTGCAACTACAGCCACGATAACCGACACGATATGCGATTTCTAGACCGCTAGAGAGACACAACAAGCTAAGCATAATTACTGCCCGCAGTATTGTTTCTGTCGAGCGTTTTTTTAATGTTAACACGTTAACTCACAAACAAATGCACTTAGCTGTAGATGAAATTCTGCATAAACATTTACCTCGACAACCGCTAGAACCCTACTGAATTTTAAGGTCATACTTAAAGGTCAAGGTCACGTGGTCTTTTTTGCGTGTATTATGTTCATAATACTGCGGCTACCCGCGGGCAGTACTTGAGCAAGGCTTGACGATCTTATACTGGATTCTGTACTGACTAACAGCAGAACAGCATGTTCATCACTGCAGTGGACGCCTGTAGAAAACGTGCAGTTTTTGCCAATATTAATATTCGTCTAAAAGCAAATTCATCCGAATTGTAAGTGATACATTATGGGCTATCTACAGAAAATACCGAGGTACCGATACCCGCTGTTAAATTTGGAATGATTTTGAATTCGTTCCTTCTCTATGGTCATCGCATCTTGTCAGTTAAGTTAACGCGTCTCGGCCTCATAATGGTGTAACTGGTTGCGCACATAACTAGAAAATAACATCAACCAGATTTGAACTTGCTGTCATTGTTCGTTTATACGTTAGAACAACACATGAGACGGACAGACAGACGGACGGACAGACGGCAGTGCGTAACGCGGCCTCGTGGTGGCAGGGCGACATAACAAGTAATGAGGGACGGTGGCTCGTGCGCTGCCTAAAGCCCGGCAATCACTCGAACAGTACTTCAGGGACGAACGTCGCACATCCAGCTACTACTAATTATCGCGAGGATCCTAATTGGCACTCGTTACCTCACTGTCTGTGTCGCAAACATTAATGATTCAAATTTAACACACACGCCCTTTGGTTGTTAATCGTTATTTTCTTGATTTTTCGTCCCACCCCCAGAAAGCTTTTAGGCTTGCACGTAGCAAGCAAAATGGGCCTTAGAAATGTTAGCAGTTATATGCGATAATTGAAAGTGCGTACAGTGCAACAGAAATGAAAAAAACTCAAATTAAATCAAATTAAATTTAAGCCGGAGCGTGCGGCTTTCATTTCATTTCATTTCTGTCGCTCTGTATGCACCTTTAGTCTATACGCTCATTTTTCGTCGTGTGATATGCCTACGTAACGTTAAGTTTTGTTCTATTTAATATCGTGTTTTCGTTATAACGTGATATGATCATTTAATTAATGCGCTTAATTAATCAATCAAGTAAGTAAGTAAGTAATACGATTACATCAGCTGTAACATAATCACTAATAACAACAGTACTGTGAGAAAGATTATTGTCCGAGGAATGACGTGAGATTAGAGGCGAAAAAAACATCTCACTGCCTTGTAAAACTTAAACGCTTAATGGATGCATCTTTGCAGAAGTTACTGTATTATAATTTACGTTAATTTATTTTCAGTTTGACGGAAATATGTGTGATGTAAATATTAATTTGTAATCCGTTTGCCGGCGCAGTTTCTCTCTAAATGCAACAATAAGATTCATCAATAAGTTAGCATAAAAACGGTGATAACATTAACGCTAACTTTTTACCACCCTGCACTTGTGCGCTGCTTCGACTCAGACTCAGACTTTTCTACAATAGGCCTATCCGTGCGTCGTTGACATTGGACGGACGAAGCTATAGTCATCTCACACATGTCGGCGTGAGTGGCGATGCTGCTGCTGTTGCGATCACGAGTCGTCATTGATTGAAAGCGCGCAGAGGTTGCTGCCACTCACTGCGATTGCGTCGTCGTGACATGGGCCAAGAAAAAAGGGAGAAAAATTACTGTTCGGAAATTTTCTTCCAAGAATACAGTTATAAGCGTGATCGGAGTTGGGTCTGTGATGAATTGTGGACCGACTACCACCTGGTGCGGTAATGCGCGTTTTAGCCGATCGTGCGCGGAAATTCCCCATGCATTTTGAGGGACTTTCGGGGCAAAATTGAAACTTTGAGCACCGGTAATATTTTCTGGCGGAAATTTGCAGCTGTCCGTCGGAAAAAAAACTGAATTTTCTACTCGTAAACTTTATTTAACCCACCAAGTCGCTGAACACGAACAGTCTTATCGACGTCGAATCGTTTGTCAGCGTAGTTACACGCACCAGGAGTCTGATCGGCTTTTCACGGACAAACAAATAACTTGCCTCCAGCAGCTATCAGAGACAACGCTAGAGCTTGCGTCGAAAGAGTGTTTGTGCATTCCGTTGGCAGTATCTGATTCATGTTCAATTTACTGCTCATTTGCGACATCTTATTCTACATACACCGTAATGTTAACAATGCGTCATCGTCGTCGTCATCATTGCAGCGTATGCTGGACGTGGCGTATACGTTTGAGATCGTTAAAGAAAGAAAATGATGTGGAAAAAGTTCGCAGCAAACGCAGAGTTAAACGCAGAGTTTGTTAAGTTCCCTGCAACTATTGTCATTGTTGACAGTAGTTGGTAACGAGACTAGAATGAAGCAAAGATGGTGACTGTATTTATTAACTCTGACGCGGCGACTAGCAAACAACGTATGGTCTGTGCACATCAGCGTGACGTCGCAATGCTAATGACGTTATTGCATTGTCACCCACGGCCACGACAGGTGAGTTGAGTTGAGCTGAGCTGATTTGCATCGTAGATGTGAATTGGTTATAAGCTACTATATCTATTCATCGTCGTCGTCAAAAAAATAAAAAAGAGAAGTAATTCTGGCACCAGCAATATCGGCGAGCTACCGCACGCCGAGGCGGTCTTATATAATGCACGCGACCTCATTGCACAGCCGATGATCCATTTTGACCACAGACCACAGATTATACCTATAGCCTATACAATGTGCGTGCTATGCTGAACAGAATACGATTTTCAAGTGATATTTTCTTTTAAATTATTGAAAGGCGCAGGCAGGCGCGTCGCTAATCGCTGTGACTGAATGGAACTTAATATGTCGAGCTAAGTGAGATAGCAAGCCGTGCTTGCGCTCACAATGACGGGCGGAACATTGTACGCTGGCAAAGAGCTGCGTCGGTGGTCCGGTGTGTTTTGAGTGCACAGGTCGCCGAGTACAGCGTCGTGGGTTAAAAGGTGGGGTGCATGGAGAGAAGCTGCAATAATTTCCTGACAGACAGCTGCGAATTTCCGACTGAAGAGATAACGGGTACTCGAAATTCTAATTTTACCCCCAATTTCCCCTCCCCAAAAGAGGGACTTTCAGGTTTTTGTACTGTTGGACGTCATTTTTCTTACACGTCAAAATTTAGGGGACAGGGCTGAACTGGCGACTGCAGTGACACAAGGATAATGTCATGTGGGTACTCAGTCACTGGTCCATAGCTGGTGCAGCTCCAAGACTGCAGCCCTGCTTCACTCGCCTCACCTCGCGTTGCGATGTGCGTCTTATCGAACGGCGACTGCAGCGATCGATGAGAACCGACGAGCGAACGAGTGCTGGCTGTGAGGACTCGTTCGACAGCTATTGACACCATCAGCCAGCCACAAATTCATTGTCCCCGCAGCTCCCCGCCGTGATCAGCACTAGGCTCATACCTACCACCACTCGTCGTTCACTACTCGTTCACCGTTCAGTCCCGTGCACCAGAGATATTCTCAAGTAGATTCAGTACGAATATATCCGGCGACGACGCGGCAGCTGAGTAGGCGCTCCGGTGGCGGCTTATTGTGATGGCACGCAACTCCATTGCATAGCTGCATGGGCGGGTGTCGCTAATAAGAAGCTTCATTATACATTAATTGACATATTAGTTCAAAAAAAACAAAAGCACGGCATTAGCTAACCAGGTCAGCCAGCCACGGGACAATGACTCAACACTCAGCTTTTGACTTGACTCGTTTAAACGTTTCAATCAATATTAATAACTGTGACACAAATAAACGACAGCTGATGGCGTGCATGCAAATACAGTACATTATACTTAACGTGATAATTATCAGAGACGCAGACTGTTGGTAGCGAACAAGTGTAAGAACATGGGGCTGACTCGTATAGGTTAATGAACGCATGAAAGTAATATCTGCATCAGCGCGAACACGAGCTGATACGTTGACGTAGACCTACATGTAATGCAACATTAAAGGTGTGTATAAAACGACAGAATTCAAATGAACTAAAACTGAAACAAAATAAAATGAATGCGCACCACATTTCAGTTTATTTCATTTTTTTATATCATTTCGTTTCAGTTCAGACTGTCCAGTTCAGTTTTATCGCCTTGTACGCTCCTTAAGAACTCGTAAGATCAAACCATCAATATGAAACGTGCATAAGTATAAAAACCCAAAAAGTTTTCTGCTATACAGGCTACTCCCGGGCAGGCACGTTGCTATATAGGCCTAACGACAGAATTCGTTCAATGCCGATATGTCTAAATCGATATCATTTAACACCGAAATAATCGCGTTAATATTGGTTGTCCGCGTGACAGACAGCTTAGGCTAGTGCGTGCAATTTCAAAGGATTCAAATCGTCCAATAGAACTTCGAGTTACTCGGTGATGTTGGGCTTATTCGATGGGCGGTGCGTGCCTCATCAGGTTGCTAAACCCGACGATGCGTCGCCCATCGAGTAGGCCTATACGTGAAGATTTTTTAAAGCCGTAATCATCGAGTTGCGACAACAGCTTTCTATAGGCAGTAGTTACGGTTTTGAGTTTTACGAATTAAAACTCAAAACTCAAAAGTTGAGTCGACGACGTTTAAAATTTGCAATTTCATGCCGCAAACCGCTCGTGCGAGCATTGCGTTCAATAGGCCCCTATAACCAGGCCCGTCGAGAGCCACAGCGGGGCCCGGGGAAACATTCTCGCGGGGCCCCCAAACATTTTCACAGAGCCTCTCTGGAAATAAAATTTTTGAATTTTTTTTCAAAATGGTACACTTTGGCGTAATTTATATTTCTGGCCGACGGTAGACCCCCAAACGTCGCGGGGGCCCGGGGTAGCTAACTCCCTACCCCACCCTCTCGACGGGCCTGCCTATAACTACTTAACTGTAGCCCCGATCTTTTGCGCTGCAGGTATTGGGTTAAAAAAATCTATAGCGCAGTTTAGGCTACATTTGTAAATGTTTTCACTATGTAATGATTGTAAAAAATCATGTCTGTGAGTCAACGAGGCAAAAGCTCCATGCACGCCAGTCGCACTTTGCACTTTGAGTAGGCCTACGATCGTAATCAAAACTTGGACAGAGTTCGAACACGAAATCTTATTGTAGGCTCATACACTGCAGTTAATTTACGCAAACGATGCGTACTTTACGAAACAGTGCAAACATTTTCAACGACGACGAGTCTTACAAATGTAGTCTGCCAAAGACATAGCCTGAATTTTTGGAAGAGAAAAAGTACAGCACGGATATTGAGAGAAGCAGAGAAACGGGAAGTCTCCATCTATCCAACTACACCGTGTCTCAGAAAAACAGTCAAAATTGTTTTTTTACAACTTTGTCAAATGTTTACTAAATTTGGCATGAATATAACCAAGACGATAAAATCATACAAAGTGCACTCATTTTCTATCTCACCTAATTTAGTAATTTGTGTCAACGCACTACCATGTGAAACATGAATGTTCCAAATTTTTGCATAACCCAGAACTATTTTCCAAGTAAACGCTGTAACGACTTAATTAAACAGAAAAAAAAAATTTTAATGTGAATTATTTAGCAAAATTCTACGTTTGTGCAACAAATCGCTTGCAAATCATCAGAATTTAGGTCTTAAGTGGGCCCCGCATAGAGACGATGGCTTAGATGCAACGCCACTGGCCGATAGCGGAATCAACACAGGACTGATCAAACGGCATTCACTTATCGATTAGACATGTTTTAAGCTCATCAGTCAGCTGTTTTGCTGTCTATCGTTTTTAGCATAAAATATTTAATACCACAAAATTAATAAACCACGTGGCATCCTCTGTTGAATTGATAATGCAAAGGTAAGCAATCCGATACAAACAACCACCGCGTAATGTAACAATTTGGACCATCTGTGTTTCACACGGTATTGCGTTGACATAAATTAGGTAAGGTGGTAAATGAGTAAACCTGACATAATTCTATCGTCTTGGCCATCTTTATGCCAAAAATTATTAAAATTGGTGAAAATTTGACGAAGTTACGACAAAAAACAATTTTCACTGTTTTTTGAGATGTGGTGTAGAAGGCATGCACAGTAGTTTTTGAGCTCCCATTAGAGTCCGGGGTAGAGCTGTAAACAAAATATGTATTTTAGTTAACAACACTATGAAACTTTAAAGGTGCTAAATTGTCGTATTTTTGTGTACATAATAATTAATCCCCGTTCAAATGCAGCCGATATAATGTGTAGTCTAACGGGAATAAGCACCGAATCGGCGCTAGCAAAATTCCGAGGGGCAAAGCACGTGTGGAATAAAATGAAGAAAAAATTTTTTTGGCGAATTTAAGCCTTATAGAACACTTCTAATGATGGAACGATAGCGCAGTGAACCAGCCAGATTTTTCTTTAATACAATTTTTGGTCGAATGATTCGGAATTTTTTGAGACATGTGTGCATCCCGCTAACACAGTAGGCTACTGCTAAGATTTGAGTTGGGCTAGAACCAGATCAAGCGAGAAATAATTTGTTTTGTTCATGATTTGATATAATTAGACGCATTGCTACGTCACCCCACTGACTAGTCACTGGTAACTTATAGCATTTCATATTTAGACTGAACTTTAGCGACCGAATAGCGAACGAAAATAATTCTTACATTTTCTCTTCACGAAAATTGGGGCTGTGGTAGTCGCAGCAGCGTCGTGGATTTAAAAAGCAAACGGGACAGAAAGTTGCAATTGTCCGACAGGCACTGCACATTTTTTGACAGGGTGCTCAAAAGTTTAATTTTTCTGCTAAACTTTTTCAAAATTCAGATATTTCAGCCCCGAAATTTCAGATAATTTTCTGACCGTATAAAATTTGGAAGGGGGTGGCAATTGCCACGAGGCCACTTGGTGGTCGTTGCAATATTGCCCTAAGTACAATTGCCGCAGTATGTTTGGTAATTTGTTCGGATAACAAACGGCAGACTTACTTTTTTTCCTTTTCTTGGGAGGAGCACGGGGGCGCTTTGCCCTTTGTCCATGATCGCCAATTCCCGTTGTATAAACCAAGTTCTCTAATGCATTATTGCTCGCCCATTGGTCAGTTCAGTTATGTTAAGTTCAGTTCAGTTTAGCTATGTCGCTCAGTACGCGCCTTGAATCTCGGTACTGATTTTTACGCATTCTACCAGGTGCGGCCGTTGAAGAGGCAGCTGCGTGGAGTAAAGTCGGCGTAACCCATTGTCTCCACGGCTGCGGCGTGCAGTGCTAGCGGTGCGTGTCGAGCTGATGCAGGGTTAGCAGCGTTCATCATCGACGTCGCACCGAACGTGGCACCGGCATGATGCTCGCTACCACCGACAGACGACGTCATCATAGGGCCACCCGCGAAGCAGCCGAGACCACCGTGTAGCGACAGACCACCGCCCCCCGCCGACTGATGTACACCCTTTACCAGACCGGAACTACCCGTCGACGACGACGGAAACGCTATCGGACCGATCGGCGCCGGCGCCGGCGGACATACTGTCGATCGATGTACGAATGAGTTGGGTTTAGCGGCAGATCCGTCGACGAACGGGTTGGGTTTGGCGGCGGATCCGTTAATGGTGGAACGGTAGTCGCCGTCGCTGGACATGGATTCCGGACTGGAAGACCCGGATCGGTCGTGGTGTGACGCTCCCGCCGCTGCGCTGCCGGTGGGACATGGTTTACCGTCCTTGACAAGTACGGGTACAGCGACGCGCTTGGGCGGAGACTGAACGGATGAGGACGAGCCACTCTGCTGCTGCTGCTGATGCAGCTGATGCGCTGACGGCTTCTGATCGAGTTTCTCGCGATCTTTCTGCGCTTTCTTCGTTTTGTAGCGATGATTCTGGAACCAGATTTTCACCTAACGCCGCCGTCACAAACACACGCGTCAGTTTGTGCACATAATAGCACAAACATGCAAAAGTTGGGAAACACAATGTATGATACCGATTCCCTCAGTACCGTACGTTCCTTTTCTCTTATTTCTTCTCTTCGCACCCTTTTATCTTTTCTTTTCCCCTTTTGTCCTTTTTATTCCGTTGCCTCCCACCATATCAGATGTCTATCTAAGGGTCAGGGAAATGCCAAAAGCTTTTCCAGCAGGTTTGGGGCGGAGCCCCTGCCGTCAACGCATTTTATACACTGTAAGCCCAGAAATTCATCATCGTTGTCATCAGCATCATTTAGTTGTTTAATAAATAAATCAAAACCAGTAAAAACAGCTTGACAAATTGTGCCTGGTGATCGGTAAAATTTTGCTGAATACTGAATACTGCCTATCTCTATTGCCTTACTTCACGGTCGCACTCGTACTTAAGTACTATATCCGCAGTGGCATAGCTAGCTGATACGCAGTGTAGACTCTATACCTGTGTGGGCGTGAGTCCAATCATGGTGGCGAGGTGTTCTCGCTCGGGTGCTGAGAGGTATCTCTGTTGTTTGAAGCGTCGTTCCAACTCGTAGATCTGCGCCTGTGTGAAGAGAATGCGTCGTCGTCGACGTTGTCCGAATGAGAAGGGAGCCGCCCCGCCAGCAGCCATCGCCGCTACTGCCGCATAGCGTGTCTGATGGGCGTCTAACGCTGCGCCAAACGTCGCCGCGGCCGCCATGTTGTTCACGTGACTAATGGCCGCCATGGACGCACCGGCTGGACCCGCGCACGGAGCCGTCGGACCTTGCATCAGCCGAGATACTGCAGACAACGACAGTATAGAAACCGAGCTGATTCAGATTTTAAATATATGATGTCGTCAAACTCAAAAATGCCGCTTTCGAGCGGAAGAAGGTATAGAAGTATGATCTGTATAAACGTGTGCTGTATCAAAAAAAGTGCTGTTGAAAAAAAAATTTGGTACACTACAATCCAGCCAAATTTGGCTCGAAATAAATAAACGAGTAGGCCTATGCATGCCTCATACATACAGGGTGAGCCAAAAAACCCAGACCTGTTTGAGCGTTGATAACTGAGCGATGGTTAGTGGTAGAAAGACGTGTGATACATCAAAAGTTTCAGAATGCTGCACAGGATGACAAATTTGTATAGTGAACATTTAAATATGCTTTGCCTAATTTGCATAACTATTCGTCACCGCCGAAATTCTGCCAAATTTGACAGTAACACATGGATTTAACATGGACATTTGAGCTTTTATAACTTAACGATGTTTATTGATGGAAAGGCGCATAATATGCTAACATTTTCAAAATTGTGTACAGAAGACGTATACAACTTGCATGTCTCAGCATTTCAATTTTCTTTACCTGATTTACACAAATCTGTCCCACCCTTAAAATCATGCTAAATTAACAGTAACGCAAGTTGATTTCCATTCAGCATACAGTGAAATATCAACATGTTAAGTTTAGATAAAATTTGACATAGGCAGTTGCCCAGTTTTTGCATTCATAACCGTCATCAGTCCTTTTAGGCAGCTGATCGATCGCTGAAGTCAATGTGTTCAGGATCAGCTGAGCCCAGCATTTGATTAGCACACGTTTTAGCTGGTCAGTTACTGAAATTTTGTGACCATGCCTCCACATGTTGCAATGCCCCCACACTGAATAGCTTACAGAATTTAAATCTGGACTTTTTGGCAGTGGGGTTTTGAGTTCAATGAACTCGCCTTCACGTTAATTTATAAATAAATTAATTAAAACGTTAAGTTTTGCAATGCATGATTTCTTTATGATAAACATTTGCAAATTTAAAAAAATATATAAAAGTTTAATAAAATAATGCAGCCCATTTGGCGCCATATGTTAAGGACATAAAAAATCTTTTGTTTTTATGACTTGATAGACGCTTAGGTGCGTTTATTACGTGTACTCGAAGAAGCAAGGCTTAAAAAATTAGTCCGAAAAAAAACTTAAGCTAATATATTTTAAAAACCTTTAAAACTTTAAAAGGCCAAATTTTATACGAATAAAATTTAATTTCATATTGTGGTCGTGAATTGTAAGTTACAACCATGGTTCGAACTTGACGTAATTCGCATGATTCGCTCAACGTTGCACCATGGAGAATGGTGAGACTATGTTGGCGTCTCGTCTTTTCCGTATAGTAAAATCAAAACAAAGTTTTTAAAAAACTTTAAAACCAAACCTTTGAAACCCGCTAACATAAAACTTTATAACTTTGTCCAAAACACCTATTTTTTTCCAGCGCTCGTCCAGAAGAAGGAGAGTTAAAGAAGCTGCAGTGAGCGGCGTCGCTGGTTAATAAAGTAGACGGCGCGCGCGGGAAGTTGCAACCTTCTGACAGACACTGTGCAAATTTCCTTTTTTCCTACGTACAGAGGCTATTACGGATGCTCAAAATCTTAATTTTGCACCTTAATTTTCTTAAAATGTGGGTTTTCAACCTCCGAATTTTGCATTTTCGGACAAAAATTTCCCGTCAAGAAAATTTTTCGACAGCCCAAAATTTAGGGACCCTCTGCTCTCTCTGCCTCGACGCCAGCGGCCGCAGTGGTGGTGGTTGAATGACTTACTGGTGAGTCGTGGATCGGGAGCCGGGGACGGAGCGTACCACGGCGGTCCGGCGACGCATCCTCGCACTGACATCGTGTCACTACCAGGGAAGCAGGCGGCAGGCGCTGTGAAGCCATGGGCAGGTGCTCCCGGCGCCGCTGAGCCCGTGTAATGACCGAGCTCCGCCGGTCCTGCACCGTATTGAGACGCGAAGGCGGCGGCAGCTGCTGCAGCTGACGCCGAGTGATGTGGATGATGATGATTGTGATGATGCAGTGTGTGATGATGTGGACTGCACGCACCCCCACCAGCAGCAGCAGGTCCGCCGGCACTGCCGCCATTGGAACTCATGCCGCCACCGTACAGCGCCGAGTTTGAACCGGCACAGTAGAACGCCGCTGCCGCAGCGGCAGTGCAGTTATACTGATCTCTGTCGTTGTAGTCACTGGAACAGACACCAAGTCTGTCGGGGACAGTTCCACCTGTAGAGATGGCCCGATTTGTAACTCGGGTGTTTTCTTCGTCGTCGTCCGCCGAAGTCCGCTGATCTATGCTGTCAGACTCGTTTTTAACGACAATTCGATTGCCTACACTAGATCTGTCGCTAGATAAGGACGTGGAGATGGTTGCAGATGCGCTGCCGCTACTGTAGTAATCGTCCAGCGACGTACAGAGGATGTCTTGGACGGAAAACGACGACGAAGAATGTTGTTGTTGCTGCTGCTGTTGGATGTGATGTTGGTGATGATGATGTTGATCTTTCTGCAGAACGAATGATGACGAAGACATACCAAGGACAAAGTAGTTGAGAAATCAGCGCAAATGGTGCAGACGACAATTAACCTTCGACACAAGTGCCGGAGGACGTCAGGTCAGCAGCGGAAGGGTGCCCTGCAGCAGGCGATGAATGTCGTCTTGAGAGCCAAGTTCTCTCTCTGTCTCTCTCTGTGGTCAAAGCGGCTCGCTGGAATTGTTTTCTGATTGCTCTTCGACGCCGACGACTTGCGGCTAACGCAGCGCAGAGATCACTTCGACTGGACTCGACAGCGCAGCAGACCAAGCATCGTATTTGGACGCAAGACACTCCGATTCAGTGATAGTGTTGAACGACGACTTGTCTTCAATTGGCATGCAGCAGCAGCGCAGAGATCACTTCAGCAGAACGACGACTCGAAGGCTCGAAGCATCCTTTGCCGCGCGCGTCGAATATCGGCGTCGGCGGCGCAGCGACGATGACACTTTATGCGCGCGGCAGAGACTGACAAGAGAGCGACTGAAGACGTCGTTGTCGTCGTCTTCGAGAGAGAACGGTGCTGGCTGGCGGCGTACGTCGCGCGACGGCGTCCAATCAGCGTTCAACACGACACGGTACGCCCCTCGCAATGACGCCGTACTGAACAAGTCTTGTCTCTAATTGTCTGCAGCAGTTGTCACCATGCAGGCGACGGACGCCGTGCTGAACTGTGCGGCGCCAGACGACGATTGGTGGCACAGACTTGTCCACTGACGCCTGCATTATCATACGACATAGAACTAACTGCTGCGTCGCCGCCGCTGTCACCCAACCAAACCTAAACTTACTTACTTACTTACTGCTAGCTGTCTATAGGTCTAAATATCGCCGATTCACAGACGTTGCTGATGGTAAGATAAAATGTTGTTGAGAGTTAATGCTAGGTCAGCTACAACCTAGAGGTCCGTTGTCGCCACAGTGAGGTAAGACGCGGCCCAGCGCATTGTCGATATACTTTTATTTCGTGACCTTCGTAGTCATCCTATCTCTCACTACAGTGTCTGGAGTGTTATAAGTGTTTATAGTCTCACTTCACTCAACCCTGACGACAACCTGTAGCCTCATACAGTCATGTTGCGCTGCCGTCCGATATTCATACCCTGCGGTGCTTTTTTATATTTCTCTGTTTTGCCGAACATGCTAAACACGCAATCGGCCAATGGTGCAAAACTCCGATTTGAATATTTTAAGTCGGACAATTTAAATTGTTCAATTGCCTTCCCTCCCAAAAATCCGGCTGTTAGAAAATTGTTTTAAAAATTGTAAAAAGTGCAAAAAATGAGGCTAAAAACTCCATTTTGGGAGAAATTTAGGAGCAAAAGTAGAATTTTACACACTCATATCTTCCTCGGTCGGAAATTTGCTGTGTGTCTGACAGAAAATTGCAACTTCCTGCACCGCCTAAATTTTTTAAACCACGACGCCGCTGGGCAAAAACATAAGCCTGCATCAATAAATTATTTTAAGATTTTATATGTATTATGCGTGTTTCTGGAAAATTGTCAGTTCTATTTTATACTTGCAATTATAATCTGATGACGTGCCTATCTGCAGAATCCAAATCCAAATCCATGAGCAAAATATGAAACTTGTGAGCTAGTTACAATCAGCTGATTCATCTGCCAAATTTGTAAAGAAAATCATACATTTTTACAGTAAAATTTGCACTAAAACGGCTTTGTTAAATGTTCGTGTATAATCTTTTGCAGCTGCGTTAAGCGAACGAACGTGCAAATGCAAATGTGTATATAGTGGGCCTATATATACGCCGCAGGCGCAACTTCTGCAAATGGCGAATACATTTAAGCTTAACTATCGTTGTTGAAATTAGATTAAACGTGCTGCATGCATGCGCGGTTTTCACTGTTATCAAAGAAATTATCTTTTTAAAATAATTTGCATATGTGATGCTTAAAAGAAAAAAAACGTAATTCAAACAGTCGAGGTAATTCCGTATAGTATAGCAAAACATGTCGCATGCGACTGTTGCGATTATTTGATTTAATTATTTGAGACCTCTATTATAGCATTTGCTGCAGTCATCAAAATTTAAATTTACAAATATTTGTTTTAAAGTTTAATAGCCAAATTCTGTTTACTTGTAAAATGTGAAACGTCATATCGTGTCGTGATGTTAAAAGTTTAGACATTTATAGGTCTAGCGATTAGCAATAAATATGTGAAATACATAAAAAGAAAGAATACCATGTACTGGTATGTCGACAAAATTTTCAGCTTATCTTTCCTACAAGCTTGCATGAAACTTTTTGTATAAGTTTCCCAGGGAAACAACCGAGCGCCAACCGAGCGTCAATAAAAAAAGAAAATATTGTATTAATTCATGCAAATTGGTGCAGATACACAATACCTGCAACTGACCGATAATTATTATTAGGCAATAAAATGTGTATTGTTACAAATCGAGTGCAATAATCTCGTCACCAAACAGATAAGTAATTTGAGCAAAGCTAATGAGATGCGCGACAGCGTTAGCATTTCCTGTTCGCAGGTTGTCCATGTCCATCTTTAGCCATGTCAGTGCAATTCACTTTTGAAATGTGCGTCACAGCCGAAAATTGCAAAAACACAGTTTTAAAATACTAAACCCCCATATTTTGGGGGTTCAAAAACATTCAAGATCATAAATGTTGACACCATTACAAAGCTCGTCACTAGTACTTGTTATGATAACAGTAGGCATATGGGGGCGCTGAAAACGCGAGACTGGAAAACGCGGAACTGGAAAACCCGGCACCAAATCGCAGGGGTGGAAAACGCGGGACCGGAAAACGGGGGAACCTCAAAGTTATGGAAAGCCGTCGCTGTAGAAAATGTGCAACATAGTTAGGCCTACTGAAAAGTTCTGACGAGTCGTCTCACATCACGCCATCTGCCACAGTCTCGGGGCACACACGGACGCTTTCCAGTTCGATTCCAGCGCCAGTGACGACGACGACACGGCCGACGCCGACGACGCCGTCGCTCAATCCATCGACGCTGCACCACCCA
>Ga0209367_1007657_pt1 | contig 14852 bp, 7 predicted proteins | sample WorMetLIZISLAND2_FD_187412 | JGI IMG/M metagenome (GOLD analysis project Ga0209367, IMG submission 187412) | Marine gutless worms symbiont microbial communities from Max Planck institute for Marine Microbiology, Germany - Olavius geniculatus... ... | reverse complement strand
ATATATATATATAAATGATTTGCCCTGGAAATCTGACAGACACGTTACCAGTTTAATCTTGCACATAAACTAAAAAATTGTTTTAAAATATTGGATGTTTTAAATGAAAATGAAATCAAAGAAACTGGAATGGGAGTAGGTCTACTGTTGTGTAAAACATAAAACAGATCTAGAAACAGACGGTTATGAAAGAGATAAAGGCTTGAGATAAACAAAAAGAACAAAAAATGAAAAAAATGACGATAACTGAAACTAGAAAACTCTCCGTCCAACCGTTTGTTACGTATGGGTTCTTAACATGAAAACAAAAAAGCGTAGGCCTATAAAATGGCATGAACGTTCTTTCCTTAGGTCAAGAGTGACCAATGTGCCAATTTGCAGTACAGTGGAGTACAGTACTCTACCGATCATAGGCAGGGCTCGAAGTGGGAAAAAATAAGTGCTAGTATGGTAGCTTTGCCTTCCTTCCCATCGTCCCCTCAAATTAGCGCTATTTTGGTTATTGATCGATGCAAACATCAGCGACCAGTTGCCTAAATCTCACAAAATGGCCTGCAAACCATACCGTTAGGCTATGTCGTTTCTCCAATAAGAAGTGCCGGTATGTTTTCTATAGGTAGCTAAGAAAATGCCGGTATGCTATAGGCCTATACCGGTCCATACCATCCGACTTCGAGCCCTGATCATAGGTCGGCGTAAGGTTGCTTAATGCAGTATAAACTTACATAAGCTTTTGTTTATGTTCACAGCAGGAAACAGTGTAAAATAAAATCACTAGAAACAGATATATCGATCACTAACAGGCGATAGTATAATGTGTAAATCATATGCGTCTTTAGGCTATAGGACAGCTCATCTGTAGGGTTTTAGTTAGGTTAAATGTCAGAAATGGTTTGATGTTGCAGGCACAGTTTCTGTCTCGTCTACCTGACGTTCACTTGCTATTTGACACTGTTGAATATATTAATCTGTCATTTAACAAGTTTCAGGTAAAGCTTATCTTGATGATTACTTTGGTTAGTTTGCTGTTGTTTCTTTCACATGATTTAAATTAAATTAATGTTGAAAATAGCAGTAAAAACTGCCATTGTAGGCATACAACATTTGTTTACTAATTTATTTTGTTGCGTGACAATAAAAAAAACTAAAAAATGAACTGTATTGTGTGAGCTCGAGCGTTTCGTGGTAGACATTTTCTGCTGAAAATAAAATTTTCAGATAGTTTTTTTTGTAATTTTTCTAATTCACAAATTACGTTATTGTCTTTTTATTGCATGCAGTTTCTGTGCAGCCGTATTATAGGTCTTACCGTGTGTTTGTCTGTCTCGTTGGGACGGCCGCACAATATGTCGGCACTGTTAATATTTGTTAGTATTTTATACTGTAACCACTAACTAACTAGACAACAGAAATAAGTTCTGTATATTAAATGTTCTTTAATGCTTTGCCGCAGTTGTTTTAGCGATAAGAAGGGGACGTAGGCTATTGTAAAATTTGTAGTTTGACGACAATTTGCGATAGTTCACTTTATTATTCCAACTTCAAAGTTTACTTTGGGTGACGCGGCGTAATTCCGGAAAAAGTGAGCTAATCAAACAAATAAACAATGTGCGTATTTTGCATTTAATGTATTTAATGTAGGCCTACATTGTGGAACTAGGATGTGTTAATGTTTGCATGGCGCAGACGATGCCGAAGGACTTGTTTGAAATGCGTCGCCTGTCAATGTTGCTGTTGAGAAATAATCCACTCAAAGAGATCTCACCAGACATCGAGAGAATGCAGAATCTTCACACAGCTATCTTCTCATTTTGTCAGCTGGCCTCCCTGCCGCCCGCGTATGAGTTTGATTCCAAATGTCATGTGTAACTTTACACATCACATTCTTCTAACGTCTATTCATTATTGTTGTTGCAGTGTATCAAGTTATTTGTGCAACCAGTTCTTGTTGACACTATAATGAATTAGTTTCACTTATTTAATTGGTAACATGTCAGTTTAAAATGGTGCTGCTGTTAATTTTTCCATAACTTGTGCGTGCTATTTGATGCAGGCTTTTCCGGCTGGTGCATTTGAGACATCTCGATCTGTCATATAATTTGCTTACTTGCATTCCTTCAGACATACGCTCCATGACGTTAGTATTCAGCAGGCCTAAGCTTCATTAATACTGTCAACCTTCGAACATCATGAGATAATTTTGTGCATGATACATTTAATCGCGATTATTCATACTGACCATTCAACGTTTATAGGCCTACGATTTTGAAAAATGGCGGAAACTAAAATAATAACGTTATTATAATAATTAACATTTAAAAACCGTTTATTCATAGCCCTACAATAATGCTAACTTGGGTCGGTGTCCCTCAGTATTTGATTGCTTGTAAAATATAATAGATCTGCGGAACAGCAGGCTTACAGCAAAGACGTTTTCGTATGGGTGTTGAAAATGCAATGCAATGGGACTAATTGTTGTCAAATTAAGCCTCACGATCTACATTTTCTTACTCCCCCGCCACTTATAATATTATGCCCCAACTGTATAAGACTTATTTACAATCACCTGGTCGGTCTTTGGTTCGATTCCCGGTTGGATCTATAATTCAGTACAAAGTGGTTACTTATTCGATCGGTGAATGTTTGTAGACAGGTATCGTTTTCATACAATAACCATCCAGGTCACCTCAGCGTTCCGTCCCTCTGGGGTAGGTAATTGATTGGCGTTAAGGTGGGCGTTCACCTGTGTCAAGTGGCAGGTGTGACTGTGATCCCATACAGCAGGCGACGCTCTGTCTTGAGTTTCCACTTGACACACTTGACTTTTAGGGCCTAAACCTTTTACTTATACAACCTTTTACTTATACAACGTCACACGATGAAGCTCAGACGCTAGCTCAACAAGCCAGCTTGTCGAGCTGGCTCGATAAGCGTTCCTCGATCATTCATCAAGCACACATATGCAGCTAACTTAATGAGTGCTTAATATGTGATTAATGAACGCTTGCTTAATGAAGCAGCCTGATGAATGTTATCATACATGTTTGATATTGCAAGCATTCATCGACCTGATTCGACAGGCGCTCATTAAGCCAGATCGACAAGTGGTTGACGAGAGCTCGTCGAACCAGCATCGTGTGAACGAGGTAGTAACGACGCCAATAATTATAGTGCTGTTGTCATTATTGTGCAGTGGTTTATCGGAGTTGAACGTCGCAGGCAATCAGCTGTTCGCAATGCCGGCCGGTCTGCTGCAGCTTCGCAGACTTGACAGATTGAACGTCGCTAACAACTTAATGCATCCGGTCTTCTGGCAAGACGCTGTCGCACACGAGCCAGAGGTTAACACACTTATAGTAACCGTAATAAATGTTTATTAATTTTGTTATCGTTTTTTTTTCAAACGCGTAGGCAGTATGCTGCATACTTCACGTCTAAGTTAAAGACACTCTTCACTGTGTCGCATAGTAATTGTAATAAACATTAACGCTTTTTTAATTAAAACGCGTTTAAGCGGTTTGGCCGCAATTTAGAATGGAACGTTTATGCCTGCAGCCATCACGTGTGCGAATTACCGTATTGTATTGTATTGTTGATTGTAACGTTCGATATAGCAGCGTCACCACAGCGTGTGTGAGACTACAGCCACTCTGGGAAATCGCTTTCTTTCCGCAACCGAAGTTGGACAGCATTCGTATATAGATGGTACGGTCGGCCCAGCTAGGCTTCTTGTTAATAAAAGTTTTCGGGCGGTCATTCTTTTCACGGCGTCGTGACGTTGCGTTTTGCATCCGCGCCTGTGATCGTTTCAGCTGCGTATTGAATCTCATCTTATCGATTGTGTTTGTTAACGTTTGACTACCACCAGTGATTGACCACGTTAAGTTTACTGTTAACACTTCAGCTATTCATGGCTGCATTCATGTACAGAAATGTTTATCATATTCTTTTATCTTTTCTTGTTTCTTTTTCTTGTACAGAAACTCAGCGACCTGGCGTGTCTGGCCCTCGACAGACTACAAGACAGTAGTGAGCATTTTGAACTTCCGTCAGAGGCTTCCAGTATACTCAGCAACAGGTTATCAGTTATCAATTTAGCATTATGTGTTTTTTTATCTGCCACTGTCATTACGAATCGTGAATGATATCAATGATGCAAGTACGTGGGTGACAATAAGTTAACATTACAGCTAAAAACGACCAAGTTAGTTCAAGATAATTGCAACACTAAGTAACAAATTCTGTAAAAAAAACTTTGAAATGTCAATTGTGATCTGGATCTGGGAACCCTGGATCTGGATTACCACCAAAATCATATGCCTTATGTCACACCCGACATCTTCGAGAAAATTTTTTGCACAGCACTTCCAAATAAGTTTGTGGACAGATGCACGTAACAACATATCCATTTTCCTTCAACAGAAGTACCGTAATAAATACTGTAGTTAATGAGCATACACACATTGATACCATTTTAAATGCAACTTTTACAGGTACAATACTTTCGGGTAAACCTCCATTAGCCAGGTTTAATCTTTTTTTACTTTGGTAATTTTGTTCCTAATCCAAAATGTGTTATTTTTTACGTAACACAGCAGTGTATACAATGTGTGTGCATACTGCATAAAGTAATTTACAAAATGAACTCATTTGTTGATGTTTACAGTCGGCAGAAATGCGATGTGTGTGGAGGTCCGAGATATGGACATGGGTTTCCTATGATTCGGCCAATCAGCAAGAAGTTTGGCATGAAAAATCTGCCAATCATGTTTCATTGCTGCTCAACCGACTGCCAGTCAAAGTTCATGACAGAAGTACTTCAGCAGAATCCAGCCACATGATGTCATGATGCACTTTGTAAGCAGCGGCATTTTTGTCCTCCCGTAAGCCGTCCAAAAAAGTTCCCCATATTGTCCTCACCTAATTCCTCTTCTCCTCCCTTTCCATTTCCTCTCCTTTCCTATCTCTTTTGGGGCATTCTCCGAGATACAGCTAGAGGCTATTTGAAGCAGCCAGAGAGAAAGCTGATATAACTCAGGCCAAAATTATGCCAACTCCCCCACGAAGAGATAAACATCCCTCCCCCACTTTTATTATCGAGCATATGCTACAAGGTTAACATGGTGACAAATGCCCTACTGACACTGTCAAACAGATTACAATCTTACACAATTACACATCGGATTTTCTTTTTCATTTTTTTTTGTACCTGTAACGGTCTTCTTTTACATACGAGTTAAATGGACAATCCCATCAGAACACAAAACTTCTAAGATTTCATATACTGGTAACAAAAATACTACAAAGTTCATGAAACTAATGATATATCAAAATTATGCACTTAATCTACATGCCTCCAACTGGAGAGCCTGAAAATTGCATTTTATGAAAAGCCAGAAGACGATCTGCCAGCTGGCTTAACAAAACAAGTGTCTCAAATACGGTTCACAAAAATGACACAAATAACACACATAATATCATACTACATGTACTGGTATCTGCCCATCACTAAAAACAGGCATCAGGCACAGAAAGACTAAGGTCCCGTTTTTCCATGCACATTTGATGGCCGATCAAATTGATCTCCAATCAACGTTGGGACTTGATATGAGGTCATCTCAATGACCGTTTTTCCATCGCCAATTAGCGATTGATAGTCCATCAAATCTCCCATCAAGATGATGGCGGAATATTGGTGGATCAAGTCAGATAATTGACCATTAAACGTGGCGATCTGCAGTTCGTTGCTTATTCGCACCAGAAACATCGCTTCACGTCGCTGGTCAGAACGGCAATTCACGCATTAAAATGAAGCTCCAGGCATGGCGATCAGTCACTACTGATCCACTTATACTGTGCGTGGTGTTTTGTAAAGAAATAAAATGGATAGACGCTCCCGTATAGATTTGCGATAGAACGTATTTTTGACAGCAGATGATATCGTTGATATCGTTGCTATGACGACGTTTACTGGCTACGGCGTTTACTCGCAGCGCATGCTGGGTAATTTAGCGCAACACCGCAAATTAAAGATTGGCATAAAGTAGGCTCAGTTGACGGCGGATCAGCTAATCGCCGATCACGTAATTGGAGATCGAAGTTGATCGGAGATCAGTAAATCGGAGATCAAATTTGATTTGATTGGCGATGGAAAAACCGGACCTAATTGTCGGGTTTTCTAGTATATTTGTACCAATGTAACTACCATGTATTTAAATGGGTATCCACCGGCTACCCAGTTTTCTGGTATCATGATTACAATATATCTGCATTTCTCACCACCACCTCACGCCAGGCTAAACAGAGTTGCCACTTTTCCGGATTAGATTGCCATCCATAACTAATTTTTTCACATTGATCGAACAGCTTAAATTAATGACATATGCTGTAAATTACACCAAATTCGCAGCCACAATGGCCAATGGGTAGCAACTTCAGTACTCATTCTAAGCACTAGTAAAGATGACAAGCAAACTCTGGTGATAACAACTACTAGTACCTCGCGTTGTTTAATTCATCGATGGATTGCATCGATTTGTGACGTCACAAAATCCAATTCCTCAACAAGGACATCATGAATATTTATGTGCATTGATGCAATCAATCGATGAATTAAACAACGTGAGAGTACTGACTACACGTAACAAATATGTCAAATGCAGTGGTGCACAGTCTTACCCATGAAGTTGTTAGTTAACCCGCAACGTACAACAGAAATATAACAAACATATGAAAATTGAAAATGTATTGAAATAGACTAATTTCATCGCATTCACTGACAGTATTTTTGCGTCTATGCATTGCAACATTATTGTTATTATTACCAACATAAATCCAAACAGTGCAAGTTAAAGGTCCGTGGACGCCAAAATTAACATATACATTTTATCCACTTTCCTGAAAGTGCAGAATTTTCTGATAACTTTGACAGTAATATCGGCGCCCAGCGTTTTGTCAACACGGAAAAATTTACCTTTGAAGTCGACGATCTACGAAAACGATGCAGAAAACGCGCCGCCATGATGTCCTGCAGTGACGTCATGAGTTCAGCCTATAGACGTCATGAATATTAATGGCCTAGCCTAGAATCATGCCGTCGTCGGCTAGGTCATTAATATTCATAATCTATATGGGCTAGGGTCATGACGTCACCGCGGGCACTGGTAGATAGAATATTTCGCATAACGTAACGTAATGCCGCATTTCGTTTGAAATCATGCATTAATTTCATATATTTATGAAGCTCAAATCGACATATTATATATGCGAGGTTAAATGTCTAATTTAAATCTACAGAAATTGTGCGAATGAGTTTGACCGTGGCCATGGACCTTTAAAGTGAGCCATCTGCTGGGTTTTGGCTCTTGCTGAAATCTGAACCAAACACGCTCAATGCCATTTTGCTCCACGTTAGGTTAAAAAAGCAGATACATTACTTCACTAAACCTTTATGTCGCTTTAGTGCAATGCATATTGTCTCGTGAAAATTTTAAAGCCTGCTTGCTGCATGTCTGTTGGTGGTTATTGTTGTGGTCCGATCCCACTGGCTGTAGAACCAATCTAGCGGACCTCAACTGAAAAACTCTGAGCACCACTGGTTCAGTCTAAAGTGAGACTAACATCGAAAACTCAAGACCCTGATATAACGTGAAGCAACTATATCAAACAACATCAGTTCAAAAAGCACATACAATTAACCAAATAGTGGCACAAAATACAACTAGTATCATCGCTAATTCAGACCTAACAAAAGTGCGAAAGTATCAGAACCTCTACATTGCCGTCTCAAACCCCACAAAGGCACACGATATTAACACAAAACAATAACAATAGACTAAGTCCCTGACTCCATCACAGCGAGGTAGTTAGAAAGTTACACGAGGTCGTAATGAGGTTTTGCTTTTCCGGTGACTCAGCTGCTGATATGTCTGCTGGCCAGCAATTGTAGCAATCGTTATCTTTAGTGTTTGTAATTGAGTTGACGGCTGCGGGCAAATCCTGCATTCACCAGATCAGCCCAATTACAAATAGCGTACATGTTTACAGCGTAGAATCATCAGCACAAATATCTTTTATGATGCTGAGGCTAGACTTCCAAATCTGATGCCTCTTCTTTATATGAGCATTGTGTTGTTATGTCAGCTTTTACTTAAAGGGAAACTATCATGAAAATTGGACTTTTTGGAATAAATCACACACGTGAACATATAAACGAGATGAAATTTATGGAAAGCCAATTTTGAGCAAATTTTGACTGACTGTCTCAAAAAAGTAAACTTTAATCATTTTTACAAATCAACACAAAATATACTGTTTGACACACTACTGGTACCAGTGACGTCACTGGTACCAAGAGCAGCCGAAAATAACATGGGGCGAAAAGGAGTTTGATCAATTTCGATGAGGTTTTGATCGAATACTATGCCGGAGTGCTTTGGAACAGGATTTTCAAATCACCAGGGCACTCTGGGAATCACGCTGCATGGTCTAGCAAAATATTAAAAGCTACGGGCTGTCTGCAGAGTTGGATAATGCCCGCGAAGAAGCGCCAATGAATCGGCTGATTCTAACACTGTACGTCCGTTTTATGCCACGACAGTCGGCCAGCTGGTAGATGAATCACTCCTTGATCATCTACGTTCGAATTGCTATGGCTTGTCAAACACATCGTCACAATTTCAAACCAAAAACTTGCACGTAACTGTCCATTTGCGCTCTCCGCCTTCGCAATTTAGCTTAGTAGCAGAGACGTGCGGATCTTCGAATTTTGAGTCCTTGTCCGTCCACAGATTCAGATTTGAATTCCGCATCTGCAGTAATATGTAAACTCTGATCCACAGTCTGTTTGCATTTGCAATGCTTACTTCCGTGAAAATTGGCAGTTTATCTTAGGCGAATAATCTCTCTAAGTCTAGTTATCTATATGTGCATAAAGTGCTAAAATATTAACTGAAATATGATTCATAATTGAAAAGTCACTTATCTAACGGCTAAAATAAAACAAAAATTATTCAAAGCTTTAAAAAAGCTTAGTACCAAAAAGTTACATATCAAGGTGAGCAACTTTTTGTCAAAGAAAAATCTGCAGTCCCTCCGCGGACCAAAAATTTTCTGCGGACCCCGATCCACACACGGACTCGCCCGCAACGCGCGCATCGCTGCTTGCTAACGATGCCAAGTGTGTCGACTCTTTTTTCATTTCATATCCGGTAATTTCGCTCACGAATAAAAGCAATTTTCTTCATTTTTATGCATGATATGCGCGCGCTTTTTGCTACAAATGAAAAAAGATACCCTATTATTTTAGTTTTTGCGTTCAATTAGAAACGATTATTCATGATAGTTTCCCTTTAATGTCTTAAATGCAGCTGAGATGATTGGATCTACTGTCAGCGACTTGTGATGCTAAAGTAGTAACTAGAAAGCACCAATATTTTTCAAAAACTAACAAGTACCATTAAGTTCTAATTATATTACGTTTTTAATACCAAAATTTACTTATATTGAGCCAGGATTGTTGTTTTTATTTGAAACCGTATCACAGGACCGGCCTTTTTGAGACACAGTGTAGTATTTTTGCCATTTATCCAAATAAAACTTGGATATGCCGCCACTTTCATCATCACACAATATAACAAATGAATTGTTTTCAGCATAAATACAACAAGAAGGACAACAGCTTCTGGTTACAACTTGGTAAACATACTACAATGGTCTAATTACGCGCAAAAGCAGCTACTGATTTCAGCGCATCTAGCCATCGCAATTATGTCTGTCCGTCCATCTGTCACACGAGTGGATCAATCAAAAGCGGTGCAAGCTAGGATTATCAAATTTTCACCGTCGGCTGCCCGGAAGACTCTAGTTTCAAGGAACCGTAAAGCTTTTCCATAAATTCGAAGGGCGTCACCTCGAACGAGGGCGCTAAATGAAAGGGGTGGGAAAAATTTGTGATTTTTGGCCAATAAGTCACTGTATCTCAGTAACGGTGTGAGATAGGGCCCAGGTTACTATGAATCACTAATAGGAAGTCATACAATGGCTCTCGATTGGCGCCGAATTCAATAAACTTGAATGACCTTGAACGCCAAAATAGGGGGTTTTATGGATTTTTTTGGCGATTTCGGGCTGCAACACAAGTCTATATCATTCACAAGGTGGCGCAACGGAACTATCGTTATGCGATCCAGATAGAGAATTTGGTATTTGTATATTAACTTAGCGTGAACACCCCAATTTTTAGCTAAACTACTGAACCAGAACTGCTATAGGCTTTCGCGCATCTCGTGAGCATTAGCTCAAATTTCCTATATCCATTTCTGAGTTATACAAATTTTTACACTGACAAACACTACTATTCAAGCTGCAGCAACAATACAGCTGAGAATGTTCTGTACAATGCTAAAGATTATTAATATTATTGTACCTGTTGAAGAGACGGACTGGTGGCAACAGTGGCGCCATCTTGCATGGAAGTCAGTGAAGCAGTTTTAAAGCTGGTTCTCCGTCGACGAGGAAGACAAGCGCAGAGTTGATCAGACAGAGAAATCAACAGCATTGGGTCCACAACTCGCTTCTCACGTGAACCTATTAGTGGAACATCCATTACTGATCAATCAATGCATCATATCATCATCAACATCATCATTAGGGCCTACAGTTTTCTGCAGAGAATTTTGCCAAATTCCGCGGGCCAGTTCACAAAAGTCCACGGCTCACCGCGGCAAAATTGCTCAAATTGCAGCTGTCGTGGCACTCAGTTATGCTGGCAACATACAAAGAAAATTATCGACTTTTTTTTCTTTTTAAAAGTGCTATTTGTCAATTAGTCACATTGGGTTTATTCAGGATTTTGCTGTATACAATGGTAATTATTAGTAGGGATGCAGTTCTAGGCAGTTTAGTTCGATTTTTTCCGTGATACAATTAGTCTAATTATGTTATCAAGCTGACGATCGTACTAATCAGTGGTCATTTCTTAACTTCTGCAAAATTCCGCAGCAATATCAAAATTCTGCGGAAAAGAGCAAATTCCGTGGCTCGGCTCAAAATTCCGCAGCCTGTGCAAAACTGTGGGCCCTAGTCATCATCATCAGAATCAGCAGCAGCAGCAGCAGCAGCAGTGAGCATCTCCAAATTCCTATGATCCTATGACAGGCAGGGCAGCAATGCCACCACTTACCCATAGGCTCAGTGTCGAAAAACACCAAGGTTCAAATAGTCAGTAATAGGCTACACAAATTCATACAGAGATTAACACATATACAGTTAAGCTGCTGACGTTTCTTTCACACTTTACTTTCTGTAAACCTATTTCCATTTGCTCTTTGCATATGGTGAACAGATAGCTGTACATGCAAGAAAGTTCAGAAGAAGACAGCAGCAGTTGCCACGACTTCAACAACTTGACAAAATAAGGGCTGCAATTTGTATGCGGTAAGTTTTTTTTTTTAAAATACAGCAGCAAAAATAAACGTTAGATTGCTCAAATTTTGACTGTGTATACACGCTACAGCTGGGATTAATTGATTTGAATTGATTCGGCACAGCGAATCAAACTCATGCTTATTTCGATTCGGCCCACCAATTTCGTAAAGTATTGAAGCCAAGTTTTGTTGGCAATCTCGTGTTTCTGCACGCTGGTTGGCACTAACTGCATGCATGCATGCGTATTGCGTAGATTCATTCAGTTTCACTCCACTAGGCCTATCACTTTGTCACGAGCTTCCAAAAGCGCAACAACTGACCAATGACGTTAACCCGCTCTTCTGTAATCTGATTTTTTACTTAAGTCTACAACTTTTATTTCGTTCTTTTGGGTTGATCTATACCAGTGACAGTACAGTAGTGCGACATTACTATAGGCCCAAACTGCAGCTCAAAGTTTATGAAGGGTTTGAAGCATCAATGAACAGAGGATTCGTGAGTCAAAAAAGTAGTCATGGCCCAAATTTGCAATTTTCCCACAGACACTGCAAATGTTCGACAGAATTCCGACAGAACATCGCAAATTTTTAACCGAAGAGATTATGTGTGCTCAAAATTTTAATTTTGCCTTTGAATTTTTCCAAAATGCAGATCTACAAGCCCATTTTGGACAAACATTTTCTGAGAAGAAAATTTTCGGACAATTTTTCGACAAGTGAAAATTTCTGTGGGCAACTGGCCCCACCATTTGCCTCCTTGCCACGATGTCACTGAGAGTGAATTGAATCAAATCGAAATTCTTTCCAATGGAATCGGATCAGACTTGTTGTCAATACACGCACTGGTCAGCAAAAGCCAAACGCTTACATGTGGCCAAGCTGACAATGACTCCGATGACGATTGTCAGTATGCAGCCAACTGCCGTGTACCAGAGAAATGATAGCTTGAACAGTGGGCTATCCGCTAGTCTGCAGACACAAATCATGGTAAAAGTTCTCATACATACTGTGCAGCAACATGTGCACACAATTATTACTAACAACACTTTATACTTCAGCATATGATGAAAAGCAACCAAACTTCTCAAACATTTGCCACGCATGGAGTTGCCACCTGGTGGACACAAATTTATATTAACACAAGTGTTAATGTTGCTGCTATCTCCTAGCGGAAAAGAATCTTGGATAGTAATCCAAAACCCAGTAACAAAAAAACCTGGTTTGTCACCAAAATCCACGTAACCCCGCTATAAAATTTCACAGCTGATGCTTCAGTGGAGGCAAGAAGTATTCGTTGCAGCAGTAAAAGTACAACAGAGAATGCTCAGCGTATGCCAATATCTCGCTGAGCAAACCTAACTCTTGTGCCTAAGATTATGTGGGCTTCTTGCTAACAATGTGCATCCTATAAATTTACTGAAGCTTATACAACATGCAATAAACCGAAATAACACAGAGGCATAAAGTTTCTAACGTGCTGTAGAAAAGGCAAAAAGTTTTTTCAAATATCATTTAAAAACATCAATGCAGGATCTCTTACTTAAAAAGACTACATACTGACTTATAACACCGGTAGAATGACCTTTAACTCACAGTTGGTGCACATAAGATGCTGAAGACAGTTCAGAAGTTGTTCCGGTCGGGTCACCAGCATAATCTAGCACTGACGATATAGAACTGTGCCCAACAGCCAACAGTCTGCTGCCAGCTGTTACGGTTTCATTCCAAGACAGCCGTGTGTTAGACACAGCAGTAGTCCACAGCAATTGTTCTCCGACCGCAGTCTCGCCAGCTGACAGAGAGTAGGATAGGTTGCAGCGTTCAACTGAGGTGGGCAGAGTTTCACGATGCGGTCGCACGATGAATGTTCCGATCGCAAGGAACAGAGAAAACACAGAAGACACAATACATCCAACCAAGGCACCCTGGCATACAACACACAACATGATGCAGGAGTGTGTGAGTATACATGAAACACCAGCACTACAGCAGCAACAGAGCAAAACAAATCTGCAGTCATAGACCATGCCATCACAGGCCGAATGGTAGTTCAAGCCATAACATAGGTTAACGGCGACTTCTCTTTCCTATGGGAAAGCCAAAAATTTGCCAACCCTACAGAATAGAAACCCCTGATCCGATTGAGATAAAATTTGGCATGGTTGATTACATCGGCGAGGGGACCCATCGTGCAAAATTTTTTGCAAATCCCTCCAAGGGGGCTTCTCGGCAAATGGGTGAAATATACGCAAAAATGCCTTTTTTCTTCGACTCACCCACAGGTCAGACCTTTTAAGGGATTTTTACGCTTAATGCGTCAAACGACGCGGTTCTGCACAAGGAAGTGCCTTTTTGGGGTTACAAAATTAAAATTTAATATTAAACGTATTTATTCACAAAAATCAAAAAAATTACAATGGGGCCCATGGGAAAAATTAAGCAATTATTTAAACGGTCATAACTCTGGCTGTGCATAAGATAGTTGTAATTTTTGGTTTTAGGGTATGTTTTTCGGGGATGGCCAATCTAATGGTGTCATTTAATTTTACCCCGGACCCTCCCTGGTTGCCATGGCAACGAAATTTGGGACAAAATGGGCTATAACTTGGCTTGCGTAAGAGATTTTTGCGCCTATAGGGGGGTTTTCGGGGATGGGACCCCCGTTGCCATGACAACGAAATTTGGAACAAAATTGGCTTTAACTCGACATGCGTAAGAGATTTTTGCGCCTATAGGAGGGTTTTTGGGGATGCGTCATCGAATGCTGCCAATTGCATTTTTCCCCGATTGACCCCCGTTGCCATGGCAACGAAATTTGGGACAAAACTGACTGTAACTCGGCTTGTGTAAAAGATATCTGCGAGATTTTTGCGTCTACAGGGGTCAGTTTTCTTCATTGATGCTAGCCATTTTGTCATGCGCTCAAATAAGTAAACGGGATCAGTGACCTGTGCACGGTTATGCACAACTGCTATCAAAATTACTACCTTAACCACAAAATGGGGTGGTGTCTGGTGAGGGGGCAGCGCCCCTTCCCAGGAAAATAAAAATGTGATGAATTGTTTCACTAGAGCATAATAACTTGGTTCGGAAAGTGCACTTCTGTAATAAATTATTCAAAACAGCACAGCTCTAATGTGGCAAACTATACTTTAGTACACGCAAGATATCATTGCGCTTTGCTACAGTAAATGATGGTGAATTTTAACAATTTTCGATCTAAAAACTTCACTTGTTTAATCGTTGTATGAAAACATTTGATTATCTTATTTATCTGTACTAATTACAGTCAAACATCGTCAAACACCATATTACTATGTGCTCAGGCCAACTCAGCCTCCTACCCTTCGTGGGACGGGAAATGAGTAGTAGCTTACGGGCTATGGGGTGAAGGCCTAGTGTGGCTGATTGGGGCGGTGGTATGTC
>Ga0209367_1007655_pt1 | contig 14853 bp, 5 predicted proteins | sample WorMetLIZISLAND2_FD_187412 | JGI IMG/M metagenome (GOLD analysis project Ga0209367, IMG submission 187412) | Marine gutless worms symbiont microbial communities from Max Planck institute for Marine Microbiology, Germany - Olavius geniculatus... ... | reverse complement strand
ACAGGGGGCAGCTGTCCCCTCTGGCGCCGCCCATGGTCGTTATGAACTGCACATGTGCGAATCACTATGCAGCATCATAGTCGCGATGGAACAAATAATGTGCTGCATTGTAAGTTTTTGTTTCTGGCGTGTGCAGGAAAATAGTTTCCGGGACCGCGGCCGTCATCCGGCAGCGCCTCCGCCGCTGCTGTTACGAATCAGTCCCGATCAGACCGCAAGCAACCGTTAAGTTAGCGGTACTAGACCGCTAAGGTTTCACGCCACCGTCAACAATAAGCTAGCAGTTTTAGCGGCTCAGCAAAATAATAAAACCAGCTCTGTATAATATACAACAAGCCCAGCTGTCGCTAGGATATGGCAACAGGAGTCGTTAGGGGGTACATTTAAATAACACCGTTAGATTATCCGTTAGATTATAGGTGCAAACAGCGCGCAATTATCTTTTACGGGTACCGAGTTATACTGCTTTGAAGTCCCCATAGGCCGTTATGCAATTTTTTAAAAATTGGGGCATTAAAAGGGGCAAATTTTAAAAGTTTTAATCGAAAACATATATGGTATGTGTCCGGCGTCACGACGCTTCGTTTGAGCCATTAGCGGCGTCGGTCCGTGCAACGGGCTGGTCTGTATCCGTGCGCAAGAAAAAAAAGATGCCTAACGGCGAATTTCGCGGATGCGCAGCCACGCCCCCTTTGAACCGATTGTAACCAACTTTTGCAATTTGGGTCGGGTGGGCGATGTGATCACTAATGCCAAGTATTGTGGAAATCGGTTAAGGGGTTTCGGAGTTACATGACCCTCCCTTAAACGCCATTTCCTATAGGCCTGCTTAACGTTCATCGCCCTTACAACAGTGTCAGCGCTATCGTGCTGCGCCGTGAAAGACAAAAACACTGGCTTAACTTATGAAAGGCCTACGAACTACGAAAACTTTACCCCCCCCAAGATTATCGTTATGTCGTTACAAATCACGTAAAGGTTGTAGCTGCTGAGTCTCAATCAATCAATCAAATATATTACCAGTGACCAGAGCGTCCACTCCTGGGTTAAAAATAGGCAGTACAGGCAGTTGCTTTTTTTCGACAGACCGTATAAATTTCCGACAATAAAGATTATCAATGTTCAAAATTTTAATTTTGTTCTTTTTTATTTCTTCCAAATGGGGTTTAGCCCCGAAATATGCGTTACGTGGAAGATTTGTCGAAAAATTTCCGACAGCCCAAAATATAGGCCCCTAAGTGCTGAATATTTCTGGCACAAGCTTTACGATAACGTTGGCTTAACTTTTGTTTTTAAGTTTATGCGAATGTTTTTCTCTACTAACACTAACAGCAAATGCGTTTCTTTTTCGTTACTCACTTAATTTTGAACTTAATCCCTACCGTTAAACTTCTAACGCTAACTGGGACTCTGATACAGACCGCATTGTTATTTTATTGCACGTTGTACCCTGATTGCCCAGGTGGCCGCATCGATGCTATCGCGCGTCACGTGAGCTTTGTTCAAATTACTTGTTCGTGTCTGCAGATTAAGCACTGCTGAAACAGATCAAAACGAAATATATTTAACGTGACGCACGTCGCATACGGGAAACAGTGATGTGGATATGACAACGTTTCGGTACATGCAACCGGGTCCTATTAGGGACGGGGATTTCTAAATCGCGTTCTGTTAGAAATTACGGCTTGAGTTGGAATAAGTTTCTACGTCGTTTTGCTGTCCATAATCCGAATAGGCCCATTTGTGTTCACCTCTAATGCTGATTTGCATTCACATGTATTTACTGTGCAACGGCATTGACTTTTGTGTCCTACATGTATGTACATGGTGTCTCAGAAAAAAACGTCACCCACTGGCATAACTTTCGGCGCGGCGAGATATTGGGGTACCGGTAATATATAGCCATTACGTGCACCCGTTGTTTGAGTGGGGGTACCATACCCTCACTTTTCAGACATGCGGCAAAAAATCCTGACTGCCGGTAAACAGTGTAGCATTCCTCCCAAAGCAAGATTTTCTCTTTCAAATGTCTGTCTATCGCTTTGTAGGTTGTACTGTATGAAGAGTAGGGAAAGAAAAGGGGAGAAAGGTGTGTTTGTTCGGGGGTTCAAGAAGTTTTGGAAGTTGACTATGAAAAGTAATAGCTGCAGTGATTCAAATTTCAGTTGTGTGAAATTCACGAAATCACAATTTCTGTTGCGTATGACTGAAAGTGGCTATCGTTTGTCATCGTATCTACTTTGTAATTCTGTTGTAGCGATGTGATTTGAGCGTGTAATGGTCAACTATAATTACGTTAACTGTCGACGTTTTTAATGATCAACTGTGCGATTCATCATTAATTTTCGCAGCCACACTCACTGGCTCAGGAATCACTTACATTCCAGAGCATAACTACGTGTTGAATTAATGCAATTCACTCAAACGCCCGACTTTTTCTTCAGTAAAATGCACGAGATAAAGCAACCAGCGATCCGACACACACATAAATTAACTACTGTAGAAACACAAACTGACTCGGTGCCACTCTATTATGCAGCCATCCACTGACCTACAAACTCCACTGTGACATGATAATTGGCACACTGGTTACTCTCACCATGACAACATAGGAGCCTCTATGGGACATACAGATGGACAGACAGGCAAGACCTATAATGCAGCCTATTAGGATGGCTACATAATAAGCACTGATTTATCCAATTATTTGCACAACAGCATCCAAGTGTTCTGGTACAACACAAAAACACATACGATATGCATAAATTAACTAGAAACAAGCACCACAACAGTGCCGACAAATTATGCGGCCGTCCATTAATTACAAACTGCACTGGACAACTGACCTAAAAACCGGCACACCAGTTACCATGGGGACGTTCACATTAAATTCACACCTTTTCTACACCTTTTTTGCGTAGGGAGTTTAGAGCCCACACGAGACTGACACAGAGACAGGCAAGACCTATTAGGATGGCCACACAATAAAAAATAATTTATTCAATTACTTATATTATATTATATTATACTTATACAACATCATACAACCACGTTGATAAAACACAAAAAAACACACATGCATATCTACACTGTGTCCCAAAAAACATCCCCGACATTTTCGACTGTAACTTGAAAACCAATTATCAAATTCTAATAATTTCTGGCAAGAATATTCTTGACACAACTTGCGATCAAATGACCATTCAGTTTCCCACCTCACCCAACGTTTGTTTCTGCACTACCTGGGGAAAACACAACCAGCGAAATATCACTTTTTTATCCAGTGCGATATGATTGCTTAATTAACATAACGTGTAAAAAATATTTTGTTCACATTTTTGATACTTTGGCTGACACTTTATCCAGCTGTCCATTTTTTAACTGCCTGTAGTAAAATTGCTTGAAGTGTTGGCCCACTATGCGAACACAGGCAAGGAGACACTTTCTCCATTTATTGACAGCAATATTGACAAAGTTCTGCTCCAGACCAATCCAGGCTGTACCAGTCACTTGTTGACTTTGTAAACATTTTAAAACTTAATCTGGTAGACACACTGCTGCATGACAGTCAAACCTTGTAATAGACCGGTCCACAGATCAGGATAGATGGAATTTATCGACGTTTTTCATTCATTTTGACACGTATTATGCTTGGTCTGCTTTCCCCTGGTAGTGCAAAAGCAGACGTTGGGTGAGATGGAAACTAAAACACTTATTTAATAGCCAGTCGTGTCCGAAATATTTCTGCCAAAAATTATTAAAATCTGCTAATCGTTCTTCAAGTTACGATCGATAATGTCAGGGATGTTAAATCAGGTTTCCTGTTTATTTCAACACATACTTCGCTTGATCTGCTTTCCCTAGGTAATGCAGAAGCATACATTAGGTGAGGTGGGAAACTAAACGGTCATTTCATGGCAAGTTGTGTCAAGAATATTCATGCCAAAAATTATCAAAATCTGATAATTGGTTTTCAAGTTACAGTCAAAAATGTCGGAAATGTTTCTTTTTGAGACACAGCGTACAGGTTATCAATTCCGAATACAGCCAGAAAGCTGGCAGCAACTGTTTCCAAAGGCGACTACAGAGCAATATAAGTGAACTGAACGAAAATGAACGGTCACAGTTTAGATGTTGACAAACTGACCAACGAGTGAGCTCATTGGTCATTGGTTGACGCGTACATGCGCACAGTCACGTAGTCGCCGAAACTGTTTGACTGTGCCTACTGTAATGCACTGCTTGCGATTTGGTCAGTTCATCAAACACTAAACCATGTCGGTTCAGTTCAGTTACATCACTCGGTGCGTGCCGTAACAACTGTTTTGATACAGCTGACTGATGTAGTCATATACACATTGAGCTGATGGTAGGACCAGAGTTCTGTAGTTAAAAAAACTCAGTGTCACATAGGGCAAAATGTTGCTTCGATTTTTGCAAGTTTTGCTCTTCAATTTAAAACTGGAAATAAGTCTGTGCAATATGTACAAAAATAAAAAATAAACTATTACAAATCTATTGCCAATTATTGTAAATTTGTAATTATATGTAAGTTATGCAGTGAGATCAAGAACTAATTAACAGGCCTACGCTACAAGATGTTTTCAAAATAATTACACTATCACAACATTCTTTGAACATGGATTTTAGTAATAAGTAGAGAAATTGATTCCGATTCAGAAAAAAGCAAGGAATGGTGCCTGCAACCACCCATACACTAGATGACTTATAAGTCAATGCAGCAAACATCAATGGCGGCATTAAACAAAGCTGCTAGTGAGAGACTGAGGTTTCATGAATATTTGCTCGGCTTGGCACTAACAAAGGCAAATTTGCATGTTTACAAAGCTAAATATCCCGAAAAAATGCCAGGACTTTCGAGGGCCTAGAAGCTCAAAATCAAGGACTTTCAGGGACCAAGAAACCGCATTTTCAAGGACTTTCAAAGCCTAAAAGTTGAAAAAAAATCCAGTACCTTCAATAACTTACAAGAATGCGTGGGAACGACACAATCAGACTGCTCCTACAGACGAAGCATGTGCAGCAGCAGAAGAGTTAGCAGAAGCCAGGTCGGTCAGGACGGTGGCCTGTTGTTCCTCTAGTTGTCGTATGTATGCGAACGCTTCGTCCAACTGACGTTTGAGATACTCCGCCTCTCGAGTCACGTTTGACACGGCCTCCCGGAGTTCACGCAGTTCAGTCTCTATGCTTAGACCATTCTGTGTAGAGACGGCCGGCTTCAAATCACTGCAAACACAGACAAAGCCATGCATACAATCAGACAAGTCCAGCCAGTGCAGCAAGCAGACATGCCACCACATATCGTGCAGTTCAGTTTCTATGTTCAGTCCGTTCTGTGATGACACCACAACCAGCTTGACTTGTCCCATCAAATCACTGACATATCACACAGACACACATAGTTACATGTCGGATTTCATTCAGCAAATGCTGATCCACAACAAAAAAATCTTAATTACCTCCTTGGTGGAGGTAATGTTTTTGTTGGACTTTGTCTGTTTGTCTGTGTGTGAGCAAGATAACTCGAAAAGTTATGGACGGATCTTTCTGAAATTTTGAGGGTATGTCGGGCATGGCATAAACTACCAGTGATTAAATTTTGGGGGTGATCCAGCAGGAATCCTGGATTCTGGATCACTATGAAATTTTTGTTACCACTGCTTTCAATGGGGCATAAGGGAACCGCTGGCAAAGCGAAGATGGTGACGTCACCTGGCGAATAGCTTTGCCTTGGCGGAGGTACCTGCAGGCTACGACTGCTATCTGGTTTCTACTGCAGTGACTTAATGCTGACCAACAGGTGTAGCCTGCTTTTAACCAATGCAGGCTGAGAGAAGGTATCCACTCTCCAGGCACAGACGACACAGTTATACCAGCCATCAGAAGGAGTTTAATTCAGCTGACAACAAGTACAATTCGATTCAAAAGAATTTTGATTCTATTCGATTTGATTCACTGTCAGTGGCGTCGTGGCAAGGAGACAAATCGTGGGGGGCCAGGAGGGGGGGCAGTTGCCCACAGTAAATTGTCAGTTGTCATAAAATTGTCAGAAAATTTTCTTGTCACAAAATGTTTGTCCAAAAATGCTAAATTTTTGCCTGTAGATCTTCATTGTGCAAAATTTAAAGGCAAAATTAAAATTTTGAGCATGTATAATCTCTTCCATTAAAAATTTGCAACGTTCTGTCTGAATTCTGTCGAACATTTGCAGCGTCTGTAGGAAAATTGCAACTTTGGGCCCTGACTACTTTTTTGACTCACGAATCCTCTGTTCATTAATGCTTCAAGCCCATCATAAATTTTGAGTTGCAATTCAAGCCTATCGTACTATAGCTGATATGAATCAACCCAAAAGAACCAAATAAAAGTTGGAGACTGAAGTAAAAAAAATCAGGTTACGAAAAAACGGGTTGACGTCATTGGTCACTGGTTGTGCTTTCAAAAGCTCCCTAGTGGACTGAAACTAAGCAAATGTGCGCAACGCAAACGCATGCATCAGTTAGCGCAACCAGCATGCAGAAACACAAGTTTGCCAACAAAACTTGGCTCCAATGCTTTGCAAAATTGGTGGGTCAAATCCAAATAAGCTTGAGTTCAATTCCCAGCTCTACCAACCATCACCACAAACAGCCACACTAGCCCATAAACTACTACTCATTGCCCCTTGCCAGTGAAGGAAAGTGATTATTAAATATGAAAGCTTCGCTGAAACTTATACTGTCATTGCTGACACAATACAGAAGTTTTTCTAGGGGTTTGCTTTTACAGGTGCACCCTATGTGTCTCATGCAAACCCTGCATCCTATGGTACAATAACATGCCAAACACAGAATATCTTCAGATAAATTTAGAACATTTTTTACACACCTATGGTCATTCTCAGAACACTTACGACATATCTTAAGACATATATCTTAAGACAAAATCGAGCAGTTTTGTGACAAACCTAGCAATCATCTAAGACAGATTCTGTGAGATGTGTTGTAGCATGTTCTGGAACAACCTCACTGGTTCCATGATGGTCTTAAGTCAAAAAAAATTCTAAGATAATTCTTATGTGCGAATCAGGCGGAAAGAGTATAAAATGTATAAGCAAGCAGGCAGCAAATCACTGTACCTGTAGACAGCTGTGAGTGGCAGAGAACTGGTGGCAGTACTGGACAACATTGCCTGGCCGACAGCCGCGGGTGCTGTTTGAGCACTGGTAGCCCAGACCTGTGAGAAGTGCGGCAACGCGCCCCTAGCGGCGTCATCCATGCCAACAGCCTGAGGCAGCACGTGTGTTGCGGTGGCTGGGACACTGGTTGGCTTGCCCTGGACACTGCTACGACCCTTGCGACTGCGTGGCTTCACAAGGTCTGACGCTTTCAGACCCGTTGCTTGCAGGTAGGACTGCAGCTCCTTCGTGTACCTGGCCTGTCAAACCATAACACTAACTAGTTCAGACTAGCAATTTGGGGCAGGGTGCAACATGAAGCCACCTGGTGCCAAAAGTCTGACTGTTTTGGTCCACAATGGCTCATTTATCAAGTTGTCAATCACAAATGTGCTAAAATGCTCCAACCTCCAAACCCCTCAACAAATCTTGCTGAAATTTAGCCTCAATTCCTTCCAGGCAAGGGTCATCTTTCCCCCAATTTTGGTCTTGGTCCGCTGTCCGATTTTAGAGGATACAAAAAGAATAAAGAATAACATAAACAAAAATGGAAACTAAAAGGCGATCATGACAGTGCATATCTCCGCCAAGTGAAGTGATTTAAACATTATTACTGTAAAATGTGGAAGTTTTCACAGGAGGGCGCCACTGTTCCTGCCGGTTGTGTATGACATGTGGAGATGATGATGAGTAAACATGCACACACATACACAAGGAACGACGGACAGATCTCTTCCAACGTTCACTATGTTCACCTTGGCGGAGATAATAATAGAAAAAGCAAAGTGAAAACATAAGACTGCCCAATACTACAAAAGAAAGGCTAATAAAACATTCATTAGAATTACAGTTAGAGCTTGTGATGAATGAGCAATTCGCAACAGATAATGATTAAACATCACAATGGTTAACACACAAGAAAAAAGCATGTTTCTGTCAACTTTATAAATTATTCAGTTAATAGCTGTCACAAAGGCACTGAGAGAATAACAGAATCATATTATCATTAGTAGGGCAAGGTCAAAGTGTTTGTTTTATTCAGTAATGTTCTCTGGCAAAGTGATTATCACTTATTGAAACCTAGTCATTTTATCTATACTTTAAACTGCATTCTCAGTGACATGACTTTAATCAAAAAATTAACAACTACGTAAAATTTTGTTAATCAACGTTGAAAAAATTTATGGATTAATCATGTGATTAAATGTTAATTTCTGGTCCTCTAATTAAAATGCAACCACAATGGTTAAACGGTTATACAACAGCAGATAAAACAATCAGTCATTTACAATCACTCTGTAAAACAACAGAAATAAACAAAAATATTGTGAAAACTAGCTAGACACAGAAAAAGAGGTCAAAATCTCATCTATAATGGGGTAATGGACCACTTTTACCAATTCAACGACTGACATAAAACAGTTCTATACCATCATGCTATCACTGAGATATTTTGCTGCTATGGGTGCAGCAGTTCCATATCCTGATCCAGATCTAGCCAGATATCCGGTGGTTTTGAGGATCTGCTCCAGATCCAGATCTGGTCAGAGCCAAAGACAGTAAGTAGCATCTGGCCAAAAAGGTGGAACACGGGTTTTATATTCAAATATTTCCATAACACTAAACTCTAAAAGACTGTTGATCTTCGATATAAAACTACCCAACATCAAACGTGAAAGAGTCCAATGACACCAACTCAAAACTTACGCAAAACCACTAGAAATCCGACTCAATCCAAATCAGGATATGGTGAATTCCTACCCAAAACCTGCTAACAATTGGTGAAACTAATGTTCACAGTTATCTCACCTTCTCCACAGCGTAGTTGTCATTGTATCGTCTCTTCTCGGCCTCTGGCAAATCATTCCACATGTGTCCGATAATCGCTCCTATCTCGCAGACCGATGCATTCGCATGCGATAACTTCACCTGCGGCCAGATCTACACACCACCACCCACCACATTACAGCACATGGTTAAGACACACGGGCAGATACCACCAAAAAATCAGCGAATTTTTGAGTGAAACCCATGTAAAACAAACTCCCTGTAAACCCAACCCAATCTTCATCCGAGTTTAATGCATTCCACTAATAATGAAATATTTTATTATGGCTCAGTTTTTCAAAACATTTCAACCTATATAAAGCTGAAAACATTCTATGCTCTGGGGAGCAAACAAAAACTGATATAAATCAATCAACCGAAAACTCATGGCCCAGTTAGTACTATGACTATCCACAGACAGGAAATGAAACCAGCTAGCTAGGTCAACTCCGCCTTCTAGGCCTACCCTTTGTAGGATCGTCAATGAGCATCATGAGATTTCAGCCCGAGTAGCAATAAACGGCAATAATGATACCCTTTATTCACACAAGACTGTGTACTGCACTACAATCAAGTCATAATGAGTGCAGTACTGCAGCTGTCAGTTTAGGCAGATCAGTGGCTCAAACTGATTGGCTTGGTCCAGAAACTGGCACTCCCCCGACAACTGGCAACTAGCTAACACATGTGCTGCACATGTCAAATGAACTAACTGGGTCAACATTTACAGCGGCAGAGCCAAGACGACAGCACCATAGACACTGTCGTAGCTTATATTGCTACTACTATAAATGTACAAAAACCAGCCTACTCAACAACGTCACTTTAACAGCGGTCATATTCATATGAAAAGCTTACCGCTTTGCTGAAACTCATGTAAGCCGACAGCGGTTTCACGGGTGGCTTATGTGTCTGTTGTGAGGTCTGGTTGTCGACAACTGCGGACAGGACAGCATGTTGTGGGTTGAGTACCGGCTGCGCTGCTGCGACCCCATTCAGCATGTGAGTGGGCGAGCTCAGAGATCGCTGCGGGGACAACGATGCTGCTACATCTGTTTGTACAAAATACAGGGTGGTCCAGAAAAAAATGGCAAAAAATTGACAGCACCATAACTTTGCAACCTTACATCACACAGTCATGCAGTTTTTAGCAGAATGTTCACAAAAAATTGCTTACATGACAAAGGCCAGTGTCTGAATAAGGCAGTTAAATATTATTTGTTTTGATGCCAGCAAGTGCAAAATTACAGTGCCGTAAACTCTGCGTCATTTTTTCCCGAAAACCCTGTACAACCAGTCATTTCTAGAGCACCATTTACAGGAAATGTGATGAATATAAATGGTAATAGTAGTACACAACTCTAAAACAGTATTATCTAAAACTGTACTCAATAGCAGACCTTGTACAACATATTTATGACAGAATTGTATACACCTGAGTAAAGTAGATAAACAAAAAAGCATAGCTGCGAGTAAAGCAAGCAGAATAAACGATTTTCATTTGAGACTATAAAAAATGCGTGATTTTCACAAATATTTTTCTAGGAGTTTCCAGCACCTCAAGCTTTAATTTTCAGGACTTTTCAGGAAGAGAATGATTTTCCGGGACATTCCAGGTCCTGGAATTTGCAAGAAAAAAATCCAGAATTTTCCAGGAGGCGTGGGAACCCTGTATACACCACCTTTAGCTTTAATTCTGTTCAGTTCAGTTCCAACAATGCGTACATGCCTCTACAACAGTCTAGGTGTCAGCTAACCTGATGCGTGACTGGTCTGCGCACCAAGTGAAGCTAACAACACAGCTTGAGCTGATGAGTTACTCCCGGCATCCGACGACGCTAAAACGAACTGATTCAATCCTGGGACCACGACGTACTGCTGTGGCCAGGACCCTGAACTGTTTGCACCGACGGACGCCGCTGGCAGAATAACCATCTGTGGCGCAGTTGCAGGAGGCACGGCTCCCATTACCTGTAACATCATTGCAATATACGGTACAGGTAAGTAAAAAGCATTGGTACTGATAAAAAAGATTCTATGAATTAATCTCAAGTAATTAACTCTGATAAATCAACTAATTTCGATCAGTTTTTGTAGCCGTTTTGTAGCCGACTGGAAAGACCATCATCATATTACCATATCATACTAAAAATTTGCTATTGCCCCAATACATGGTAAAATACCATGGGTGCATTATATAACTCTTGAAAAATGCAAAATTCAATCAATAATAGCTGTTATCTGTATTCAAATCTTCACAGATTAAAAAATTACTGAAAAAAATTTCTTAAAACAAAGAATTAGTTGTATGAATGTTTATAAATTTTTCACAGTCAAACAAGCGACTAACTTTAAAGTAAAGATGTTGAGCAATTAATATAAATTATCGCGTTATTGATTATTTTAATATTGTAAGTTGCCGTCAGCAACAACTAAACATTTCATCTACAAGATGCGACCACTGTCAAACTTGCCAGAACAACAACAGTAAATATCATAACTTCTAGCACAAAAACGTCTTCTGTTAGCTTGTCAAATAAAATTATTAAAGTACTGATGGAACCACAACATAAAAATTGATTGAATATTATTCGATCATCAAAAAGCTTCAGTTTAATTGAATATTAAAAACCTGCAAAGATTTACAAACATTTATTACAGCTAGCCTATGACCTGCAGTAGCTGGAGTTGGGATGCTGCATCTGGAGAAGCAAACAAAGCCTGGAACGACTGAGCTAAGTTAGCCGAGGCCTCGCTGGTCTGAACAGTGTCAGGATGTGAGACAGCCACAGCCTGTAGATCTACAGCACTAGACTCCATATCCTCTTAGCAATCAGCTCACGTCAAATGATGTTTGTCTACAAAGCAGCATACACATCAGTCATTCACATGACTGCCCGGCACTTACGTGAACATTACATAGACATTAACACTGCCCAACGTATGCATGCATTTACGAAGATAAAATTCTAGTATGGGTACTAGTATGGGAATGTCTCTGGCAATGGGCAAATTGCACCATTTACTGGCCAAAGTACACAATAATTTAGCATAACTAAAAACAATTACTCTGGCGCATGTCCCCAGTAGTTCGCTTATTCCATACTTCTACCCTTCTATTGCCAGATATGGTGATGTGAACTAATGAAGTGAGTTAACATACTTTACGGTTGGACCGCTCACATCAAAGATGGCTAAAAGCTGCCGAAAGTATGCCTTGTATATGGCTTATAAGTTTAGGAGACAAAGCTGCAGCACGCAGCAGTTGATTCGAACAATGCATCACAAAACATCGCTCGTCTATGACTCTCTCAGTAAGCAAGTAAGTAAGTAAAATTAATTTATAAAACACACAATGTCGGCAAGAAACTCGCCGAATTTGAGGCACTGGGGTGAGGAGTGAAGCAGGGCACTAGACAAGGCTAAACGTTGAAAAATGGAACGTTTTGAGTTGGCGACGGAAGGAAGATATTGAACAACTATTGTGAATGTCAAAAGAAAGAGAATTAGGGGCAGCTACAAAAAAAAACTTCTAGAGCCAAAACATGTACGAACACGAGGCACAGACAACAGATTAGTGTCAGATGAACGCAATGTGCAAGCAGGAGTGAAATGTTCAAGAACAGAGTTCAGATAAGTGAGCTGAGTGGTGTGGATGGTCTTGCATGTAATGCAGGCAATCTTGAACTGAATGCGCTGGTGAATTGGAAGCCAGTGATAATGTTTCAGCAGAGCAGATGAGCTGGTTGCCTGACGGTTGATGCCCCAGGCAAAACAGCAATACTGTCTTAACCATGTGAAAGCTAGCATTATTCAGACGAATGGCCGTAAAGATTTTGAATATTACATGGCCAAACGGCCATATAATCATCAGCGTTATACGGACGAACGACCGCAAAGGTTTTGAATATTAGCCCATCTGGCCTATTGGCATTTACATACCTGCAAAAAGAGCTGACTAATATTCATAACCCACTATTTAGGCATATAGCACCAACTGTCAGATAACCTCCTGTCATAATTTTTGTAGGTCTACATTAATGTGTGGCTCGGTAGTCTAACGGTGACAGGTCGGACTTGTAATCCCAAAGTAACTCAGAGGCGCAGGTTCAACTCCGCACTAGGACACTGCCAGGTAACGACCTTAGTGGTTCACACACATGTGCATTTGTCACCAAGCAGTATAATTTGGTACCGGCTTCACCGCTGGGACGTAAACAGGCACACCGCGCGATACACTGGCCCCGTATCCGTGGTCTTGCAGTGTAAAAACTGGTGTCTGGCTGAGGGCCTTAGGAAACGGAGATCAGCGCCGCCCAATGGGCCATAAGGCTTGGGAAAAACTTTAAGTAAGATGACTTGCTTTTGTAAGTAAGATAATTTACAAAGCGCAATTTAACAGTTAGCCACAATGCGCCGCGCTTTCAACGCCCAAACAAAAGTGCCTTTAACAGCCATTTAAACTGTTCAAAGTTAATGTCAGTTTGTCTCATAGGGTGTTTACACGATCCAGCAAACGTCCAGCAAACATCCAGCTGGCTTGTCCATTATAACATAGCAAACACATAGCAGCAAACATACGTTGTCGCTCAAAAATAGAAAGTACAACAGAATGCACCATTTTAAATCAAAAAAAATTTTTAATTTTCTCCCCAGAGCATCCCCACGAGAATGTTTGGGGGGACAAGCAGTAAGTTACACTGTTTCAAAGTTAAAATTTACGGGAAAAAATTAAAGTCTAAAATCTTGGGGTCCGTAAATCCCTGCAGCCCCCATAAATGACGCCTCCGATGGGCTACGGGTAAAAAGCGGATTGCGGATGTTGCAATAACTAACGCTGTAATTAAGCTGCAATTTATTCGTTTAAACATCTCCTAACCCTATTCCTAACCCTAACCCTAACCTTATCCCTAACCCTAACCCTAATCATAACCCTATCCTTAACCATAGCCCTAACTCTCTTGCGACATCCGTAGATCCGCACATCCGCCGATACGCTTTCTACCATCGTCCCCCCTGATGCGTTTATCTTTCGAATAATACTGATAATGTGATCGGCCGTTCGTCCGCATAACGTTGACCGCATCCGTGTCTGTTCGTCCGTATAATCACTGCCTACGCACAAATGTAACGAAAAATCAACAAACTTTCTATATTACTGTAACAATAATTTTATACATCATAAATTACAAACAAATCAACACTCGCATAGGATATCTAACGTTTTTGCCAACAACACCATCAAACCGGAAATAGCTTGAAGCACTGCCTAAACACAGAACATTGCGCATTTTAGGAATGAGCCGACATCGCAATTTTGATATCACATCGATACGTAGTCGTACAGTACGGTAGCCGGGTTGCTCGCAAGTGACAACATTTCTTCAATTTAATTTACAGCACACTTTTATACTGCAAGGCGTACATAGTTTTAGTATGTATGTGAACGGCCGCCATTGAAATACATGCAAACTCGTATTTGCCGGAACTCTTATACGGGGTACCCGTACAGTGCAGACTCATACTCGTGTTTATGTGAACGCAGCCTAAGTCCTGGAATTTTTTGTCTGTAGAAGTGTGGGAGCTTTGCATGTTGGTTTTTCTAGCTCATATTGATTGTGTAGGCTAGTTCTGAATAGTTTTTTTTCGACCGTGGATTAGTCTTGAGTAAATCTGAAAGTGTTACTAATTAAATAACGACAAATGTTGTATATAGATTCATTAACATAGGGCTATGATGAAAAAAACGTTGTTAAGCTTAAATGTAAAATTATCTTGAAACACTGTTTTTGGTTACCGGCCCGCTATTCCGAAAGTCCATTGTGCAGATACGTGCCACAGTACTAAGA
>Ga0209367_1007654_pt1 | contig 14854 bp, 7 predicted proteins | sample WorMetLIZISLAND2_FD_187412 | JGI IMG/M metagenome (GOLD analysis project Ga0209367, IMG submission 187412) | Marine gutless worms symbiont microbial communities from Max Planck institute for Marine Microbiology, Germany - Olavius geniculatus... ... | reverse complement strand
GTATGAAGCTGGACCCAGGCCTGAGCCTTGTATGACACTAGCTTTAACTTCCGCGACTTTTGAACACTGTCCTGCATATCTCGCAGGACACCTTAGAGAATGTCCGCGCGCCATCGTCAGTCGTCACGCTGTCGACTTTTCTGTAGCGACTTGTTTGTTCTGACGCCGACAGGCAACGTAACCACACATCTGTGACATTTCTGCATATTTATTTCAGACCATGCGTTTTTTGTCTCCGGAAATGTAACAATAATGTAACAGAAACAACACAAGATCGAAGAAGTTGTTATGGGCCCTCTCTTACGTTAACTGTTTTTGCATCGATCGCAGACACGTTACACGTAATTCCGAACTTTTTTCGTGCCGCTTAAACAGTTTACCAAAGTTTATTTGTTTACGTTATTTAGATTAAATTGCGGTTTTCAACCTGTTTCTCGATTGTCGATATCTTGTTCCATTTCGGAGACATTCGCGAGCGAAGTCTAAACTTGTCCGCAAAATTGAGCCGAATTATAGACGTTTTTATTTCAACTTTCAAGGAGCCCCGATTTCAAAATTTACTTTTTAAGCATAGGCCTGTACGGTGTACGGCGTACGGTACCCTCATTTTTGATCAGGATCAGAGTTTTGCGGCGAGCGGCCGAGGGACCTCGGAGATTAAGCGCTGAAGAAGTAAGCATCGGCAGCATAGCGTCATCACATCGTCTCCGGAGAGCGGATTATGCTTTTCTTGTTATCATACAATTATTCGGTGACTTGCGACTTTTATCGGTTGTCTACATTCTCTAAGGTGTCCTCCGTTGTTGTCAGGGACTGTCCTTTGTAGCTTCAAGAAATAATGTTGTCGCTTAATATGATAACTGTTGTACAGCCTTGTCTTGCCTTGCTTTAGCCGTCCTCGATTCTCGATCCGAGGGTAGGCCGCACGTCCTCCATGCGGATCTGTTGTCTACTTTTCGAATTGCTTCTTCAAGCTTCAGTCCCGTCCATAAAGTGACATTGTCTATCCATGCTGTTCTTGGTCTTCCTCTTTTTCTACTGCTGTGCAAGGCCCGTGCAGAGTGGTCCAAAAATGCAACGTTTGTGATAATTTTGTCAACAATTGAGCAGTGTTATATAATTTACTGACACGCTTAGAACGCTTCGTTGATGTGATGCTAGTCAGGGACCTCGTGCATTGGTTAACTACATATTCAGCTTTAGATCAAACACTAAAATTGCAGTAACGTTGTCGTTAAAAATTCCGCCGTAACCGTTATTTCTGGAGCACTACATTGTGAAATATTAACGTCAGTTTTTCGACACTAGTAATCGCAAAGCAGTGACACCTGGCAGGCGTTAAGGTGCGGTAGGTAACTTAGTGCTACATGTCAAGGGGGATCTTGAAAATTGGTTGACAAATTGAGGAAATGTCATGGCATGCTGTCACATGTTGTAGCTTGCACAATGCAGGCCAAAACGTTATATCTATTCCATAATGGACGTAACGTCTTATGCTACAGGCGACAGCGGACTATAGGCCTGTGGGAACACTCTCGGTAACTATGCATATTGACGCCGAGTAATAGGCCATACTGTTATTTGCATTAAGCCGCTTGATACCACCTCCACATTTCTGCATTTGCATCAAATTAGAATGGTTTGGTCCGGCTCACCGTAATCTGACCTTGACCACATTATACAACATGTGCAGCAATTATTGATGTTTTTTTCGTAGGGGTGCCGTAAAAGAAAGGTTCAGTGTGAGGTCAACTCACTCTTTGAATTGCAATGTTACTCGCCTAATACAACCAACTATTGTTAATTGGACTGTGTCCTTGCTTTATATAGCGCTCAGTAAACATATTCGGTATCGTATTAGTGTTTACGTAATCAAAAATCAAAAATCAAAATAAACCAGCGGTTGGTTGGGAGTGCGGATATATAAACCTATTACGAAGAAATTGTCTGACAAATCTGACTTGTTTACATGTACATCTAAAACTAATAGTTTTGCAGTTTACGATTATTTTTTACTCGTTTAATTTAAGAAGTTTTGGGAAAAGAAATCAGTGTATAGCGGAATATCGTATTGCTTTAAAGCCATATCAAGGGGAAATATTCGACAAGCATGCTCCTGGTAAACCACGTCGACACATGATACGACCGCTTTACTCGCTGTGATAGCAAGTGCTTCAAGGTAGCATACTTATACACAATCGTACTTCCCGGTCGTACCACCGGTAGGCTTACTGTGCTAGCTAGTTGTTCGTAATCTGATGCTTGACGCTGCCAATCTTGATTCTTGCGTGCCCTATGCTGCCACAAACTGCAACAATTCTCTTTTCACTATCGTATAGTTGATCGAATGTCGCAGTTATGAAGCGACACTGTATCGTTGCACATAACCTGGAGCATGACCATGTTAATAAAATACTTACGCAACACAAGTCAAACAAATAACTTTCAGTGTCCAGTGGCTGAGCCTTAGGAAAACGCGCGCTAGTTGTATAATATGTAGGGCATAGTCCCCCTACAGCTCCACATCTCCACAGAGGTTATTCAATACGAAATTGGTTTTTAAAAGGCCGTTATGTACAACATATGCAAGACTTAGCTGCATAAAACACTCGTTAAACGATGATATGTTTATTTGATTAACTGGAAAAACCTATTCGCATCATTCACAAAATGACCAAGTGTATAGACCTACCAGTGTCAATGAGCGTTTAATCCATCATGGACAAAGGCATGTTGCCTCAGAGTTTTGGGCAGTAGGGATTGGAGACACCAACGACTTTGCTCTCCCTAAAGTGAAAAAAATAGTGACTTAGAATTACTAGAAGCTGTCCCATTTTTTCAATCAGTGAATTTCCTGTATTTTTACTTTTAGCACTGAATCGGAGATAACTGTCAAGGAGGCTACCTGCCATAAGATCATTATCATTGGGTTAAAATTTATGACACAAGGATCTATATCGTTACCTGCTCGTGAATAAAAAGCACGGTGTTTTCCAAAATGTTTTTGAGGCCAAAATGCATTAAAATCATTTGCAATTAGGATTGTACGTTACGAGCGTAGGGACACTTTTCCAGACCCCACTTCGTCGTCTCTCGTTGTCCCAGTGATGGTAAAATAGATCGACGCCGCTGATGCGCACCCGCTAAAACAAGGAAGAAAAACGTCGGAGGAAAACGTGTTATTCGCTGTAAGATGGATTACCTGGCTCTTTCTGTCCACTGTTCACACTTTGTAAACGTGTCAAAATTAAGTCACATCGGTTTGATATGAGGCGAACCGGGAATCAAAATTAATGAAGTCTGTTACCGCGATTTGCTTGCTTCTGTGACAACATCAACTTGCTGCGTGTCCTGTGTCGGATTTCCACCGAGTCCACAAAACAGTGCCTCGCGTGTACAGGTCATCAGCGTACGTCAACGTCACACCGGACAGACGGATAGACGGACCGATCGACGGACGGACGTCATACTAGACATTTGAAATTAATATTTTAAAAGGTAGCGTAGATGCGATGCGCAGTCATACAAAACTAAAGTCATGTCCATATTTTCGCCAACTATTCGACCGATTTTTAAAATACTGCTATCTCGTCATAAAAATAAAATGTGCAGCAAACCCCCCCACACACAGTCGCAGCGACTGAGTGAATGCTGTTTTGTACGAAGAATGCATTTTGTTCGACGTTTTTATCCTTTGCCGAAAAGGCATACAATTAATCGTTTTATAATGATTTTCAATACAAATTTCCTGTTAAGTGTACCAAAGAAAAAAATCAAAAATTGGTTCTTATTTGGCGAATATAATAGACATAAGTTTCATGTGATTTTGACTCACAGTGTAATACAGAATGCGTCGGGCAAAAGTCTACAAGTTAGAACAAAGTTTTAAAAGTGTCGGTTGTTGTAACTGTTGGTCGTAAACTGCCGTTATTATTTTTCTGTGTTCTTGTTTATAGGAAACTCTCGAAGCTAGTTACATGGCAACGATGAAGAGTATTCGTCAGGTGAAGACGGTGTTCGTCATCTTCATAGCGTTCGTCTGCTGCTGGAGCCCGTATATCGTCGTGCTGCTGTACGACAACTCGGACAGTCTGCCGCTGCCTGTTCACCTGTATGCGTCCATGCTGGCGCACCTGCACGCCAGCCTCAATTTCGCGATTTACGGCCTCATGAACCGCAATTTGTACGCCGACTTCGCTTCCTATCTAGTGTCCTGCTGCCGCTGTCGACTGACCCGCCACGCCACGTCCGCCGTTATCTGACCGACCGCAGCTGCGACACGAAACACGCAAACTGAATTAAACGAGGGTAAACTATAGGCCTATGGGAAATCGATGACTGTTGACTGAGATAATTAAACAACTGAACGCAACGATAAAACATAACCAGAACTGCGAGAGCGATGTCTGTCTTTTTAATTAAAGTATAAAATTACAAATACATATAGATAAATTGTCAGTAGTAACCTCTTTAAACAATAGTTTACAACTGCAGCGGCGGAAACGTAAAAACATCATTTTTACGTAAAGCATACAGTCTTTCATAGAAACGTGTCGTGGTCGTAAATTTTTTCGACACAAGCCTACGGCCCCAGTACCAAAACGACTAATGATGGCTAAAGACTTTCACGAAATTCACGTGTATCTCCTCTGAAACTGGATAACTGTCGATGTAAATTGGCAAATGCCTTGCCCACTGCACTTTCTAATTACGTGTATATGAGCAGTGCACTATGTATGTAACAAGGCTTTTATTTTTGTACTAAGCCTATAACTCAGGGGACATGCGACATTATGGACTGAAGCAAACGACGCGATTAAGTTTCTGTATGTGTGTCAGGGACGAAAACCTTGTGCTTTTAGTAACTAGAAAGCAGTCATAGCCCGCAGGTACCTCCGCCAAGGCAAAGCTATTCGCCAGGTGGCGTCACCATCTTCGCTTTGCCAGCGGTTCCCTTATGCCCCCTTTAACGCAATGGTAACGAAAATTTTAAAGTGATCCAAAATCCAGCATTCCTGCCTGATCACGCCCAAAATTGAATCACTGGTAGTTTATGCCATGCCCGACATACCCTCAAAATTTCAGAAAGATCCGTCCATAACTTTTTGAGTTATCTTGCTAACACACAGACAAACAGACAAACAAAAACCGGCAAAAACATTACCTCCTTGGCGGAGGTAATTATGACTGTCTCACCTGGTGTTTTGTATTGTTTTAGTGTTTATTTGTATGATGCCTTTTATCAATTTTTACGCGGGCTTTCTCATAAAATGTCGTATAGCCTACTGCACATCGTCAGCTTATCGGTCTGTCCGCGTTGTTATTCGCGATCTGCAGTCAGGTAGCTAGCTAGTGTAACGCCCAATGCCACTTCAGGTTATTAGTCCAACATCAAGTTGATGAAGTCTACTGAGGTTCAAACGAAGTGCACTATTGCTAAAAAAGCTGCTTATACGATCTATACATATTTAAAAGTTCGAAGGCAGACATAACACATTTATGTTGGTGTTTCGATTTGCTGCTAACAAATTTTACGTATAAAAATTTTAACATCACACGCGCAACTTGCGTTATTAGCTATTATGTCAAGGCTAAAAGTTATTCTAAACTAGAACAAAGCTGAAACATTTGGAACACGTTTTCAAGTAACAGCTCCTGAGTAAAAAAATTGGGGACGCCGTATTTCTTTATGCTTTGTCCAGAATCACGTAGGCAACTGACACTGTGTAATGTACTAAGACAGACAAAAGACAGGCATGTCCGTGACGTCGCCGTTGAGCATTCGGTTTCCAGCGCTGTAATGTATGTACATTACGCGACTGCAGTTGCCTGTTGTTTCGCTGTGGAAATGGAAATTGAAACAGTAGCCTGTCAACGGACGTCGCATGCAGTTAAAAATGGCTGAAACTTACTGCTGTTGCAGCAGCTGCAGTCGATAAAAAGCCTTAGGGCTCTTCAGTGACGCAGTGACGTTCGATGTCCCGAAAAACGTCACATTTTATTGTCCATATCTTCGCCAAATTTTAACCGATTTTCAAAATTTTTTCACTGTTGCATTCTGTGGACAATTAGCAATACAGTAATTATTAAATAACCCATCACGCTTTAGCTGTGTTGCTACACTACCTTGTGAAATATAAATGCAAGAAAAACTAACAGTAATAGACAGCAAGCGTGTTGCTAAATAAAACACACTTCTGACCAAAAATGCAGTAAATGATTTGTACGATGATACACTTTTTTAGATCCGTTTCGTTGGATATTTGGTGTGTTGAACAATATGTTTGTTTCTGGCCTTTAATAAGCCTACCATTTCATCCACAGTAATCACGTTTTCTTCGATACGTGTATGCTTTAGTCTGCCAGTCTCATGCCTTTGGTCGGTGCTGCATGTTTCCAAAATCTATGCTGGTATTATTTTCAGTCTTTAGCTGTTGCAGTTTATTTTTAAATCTTCTGCCATTATCCTACGAAAACTGTATTTTTGAACCGATACAGATTCTTCATCAGAGCTTTGTCTCCATTGCTAAATTTACATCACTAACATATCGTCACTGCATTAAAATTATTATTTACGATAATGTATCGTTTGCTTCAGTGCTTTTGTTTGCAAACATTACAAATGTATGTAAAACAAAACATAAATTATTTTTTTTTAAATTAATACAAATTGTTTTAAAAGATAATTTTTTTCCATATGTATTATAGTGGTTTTAGTGTTTTTTTTTTAAATTTATGTTTTACATGGTAGTGTAGCAACACAGTTAAAATGTGGTGGGATATTTAACAACTGCATTATGGCTAATTGTTTACAGTATGTGCCGGTAAAAAAATTTTGAAAATCGGATAATATTTGGCTAAGATATGGAAAATTAAGAAGTGGGACGTTTTGTTTGGGACACACGGTACAAATATTCTTATCTCTCATCTATTTTTAGATCTTAGCTTCATGCTGTCTTGACAATCGGCAGATTCCGGCAGTCCACTGAAATAATAATTGGCATTGTGTCATTTTTCTATTTTTATGCACCAGTGTAAAAAGATACCAACGAACGAATTCTTTATCTGGTCACTGCCTTCTTACTTTCGTCAACTTTTGCTGTTGGCGACTCATTTTAATTAATTTATTTTTTACTACGAATGTCGTTTTTTGACATTTAGTCAATTATTGTACTGTTCAAGTAATCGTAATCGTGAATTTGTGTACAATTATTGAGTATATTTGCATTTTTCTGTTTTAATTTTTTTGTTACTGCTTGTGTTTTTGTGTTGTTTTATGGGTGTTGCTGCTTGAGTTAAAATAAATAAATAAATGAAATCGTACTCGTAAATGCTGAGACAGATTGTGCATTACGGCGTGTAGAATTACGGAAACAAATAAGCGTCAGGAGATTTGCGAAAAACCGGAGCAAAATGAAGTTCAGTGGCTGGAGTTGACTGAAAATGACGGACATGAAATTGCAGGACAAGATATATATTGCTTGAAAATAGGTTAATGCAGTGTGCAATTCTTTTGAAACAACGACAAAACACAAGTTACAACAGCAAAGTAAGTTGTATAATAAGCATAATAATATGTCAAAATGCATAAAATATTACGAAAACATCAACTTAATATTAGCTACAGGTGGACAATGATAAACCAAAGTCTACTTAATCTAGGCCTATTCAGCCAATTAAAACATGTATTGCATTTTCGTGTCCGTCAATTTTATGTCCTACAATTTCATGTCAGGTTACTTCATGTTTTGCCAATTTATCTAAACTTGTTCTTCATTTTTATTTCATGCCTGGACACTTAGTTCGTCAATTTCATGTTTGTCAATCTCATGCCTAAAATTTTAATGGTCCGTCATTTTCATGTCTGTCATTTTCAGCGCCCCAAATGGCTGTATGACAGTTATTGGTAAAACTTACACATTTCTGTCTTTGACAGAAAGCAAGACCGTCTGTCGCACGCCGACATACGCTTTTGTCAAATTCAAACAAGGCCGGTATGGCAGCATCGATGCCGCGTATTACCGAAAGACGCCACTCTCTGTCTGTGGCTGCAACCCGCTACAGTCTGCAGCAGATCGTTGAAAAATGCTGCAACGCGTTATTTTTTGTGCGCTTTACCATCAGGTGCATGCAATTTCGTGCTTTGGTGTAGTAAGTACCATTGTTGTGTGGAGTGCATCTGTTCACGGTAACGTACGATGGATTACGCCTCAATATTACCGCCATTTTCTGAGTGAACAAAGAGAGACCAAGGACATGCTAGTTAGTGTTTATTTTTACGCGCTGAAAAATTTATCCAGAGCTCTCCGAGGTAGTCGGAGTCTCAATTGGTACTGCAGTTTTCAACCAGTTCTGAACATTTTAACTTGGTCTAGTTGAGTTGAGTTGAGTTATCCTGCATGTTCATAGCGACAAACTCAACTGAACTGAACTGAACCAGTTTCCTCTAGTGATATAGTGATAGTTGGGCTAAGCCTAAGCCCACTAAGCATACTAAGCCGAAACCGTAATACCAGCACCTAGGCCTTCGCATTCGCAACGCTTTGCACGTAATTAAACGTATTGCCTCTAGCTAGAGTGGCTAGACCTTGTTCGTAATGCAGCGCATGAAAGGGCTTTTTCGGCATGTCTCCGTGTGTTTCTTTTCCTTATGAAGTTTGACAGAATAATTAACGCAACTACCACAACGGTTTTCCTTTTTCGTAAAGTGCATAGGCCTATTGGCCTTATTATTGGCGCTATAATGTTTGCAATGCTTAGCGTGATAAATTTTCAAACGCGGCAGGCTGTCATTGGTCCAGTGGGAGTCACTCTGAGTTGAGTTGAGTTTTTCGCCTGTTCATAGCAACCAACTCGCTACGAACACTTTGTCAGCTCAACTCGACTCAACTCAACTGGCCAGTTGCAATTTTTAATGTGATTAAGACCGTAGTTGTAAATATGTAAACATGTTCACTTACTGAACGGAATGCCGACATAGGGACACGGCCCACAAAGTGGGCCAAAAAGTGACACCCCTTTGATATTCGAGTTTCCTGTCTTGCTAGATGCTAATAATTGCAATTTTTGTTTATTTACGTATTATTTTCATCAAATGACGTCATTGTTGGTCATTATGTAACAAACATCCGGATGCAGTTAAATACTTTGGAGTGAAAATCTCTCATGACCTGCGCTGGGACAAGCACATAAATACAGTTACAGCTGAGGCCAACACGTGCAGAGAACTCGCTTGCCTATCATTTTCCATCATCTATCAGGGACTGCCATCTGAAGTCTTTTTTACCGTGGGGCGTGGACATTAAGATCGTGGAACATCTTGCCAGAATTCGTAGTCCATCTGTTAAAGCATTTAAAAGAGCCATCGACAACTAGCCATCTGGTCAAGCCGGGTACTCCGCTGCAACACAGCAGTGAACTGGGCATCGAGACCCATCCCTGAGTTGCCTGGAGTTGTCATAGCTCCTTTTAACATGCCGAAGCACATCTTTTTATCATACGTTTGCACCGATCAACCATCACGTGTCTATCATACCGTGCCGGAGCTTTCAACATATTGAAGTTGGCACGTATCCCGAAAAAGATTATGTAAACAAGTTATGTTTTTTGTGCATTGTACTTTCGTCGCGATGGCTAAATTAACTAATGCTGAACGCTGTTTGGTTTACAATTACAATCTGCGAGTAAAAACAGTGGAGTTTCAAAAAATACATAGTCACACGAAGTCTTGCCTTATCCGTCACATACCGTGTCACTGAAAGCGCTTGAAATGATACAAATTACCTCATTGGTTGATACAAGACCACCTATACTTTCTAAATACGGTATTATTGGCAGGCTTACTTACTTCTGACACAGTAGTCCAGGCGATCTCAGCTGACTCTCCCGCGCGTATTAAACCGTTGTCAACGTGCCAGCGTCTAAGCACTTCGAAATCCCGGACAACCGTGCCTCACCGGACAATCGTATTTTAACCTCATCAGACCATATTGTTTTCTCGCGCCTTATCACAATGTGCTCTTGTGTGAAAATTGCGCGAAAAGATCGTAAATCATTTTTCTGTCACCAACTGTTGCATAATTTACAGTAGAACTTACAGTAGCATGCCACTTGACGTAGGCTTACATACTTAATGTTTCATTAGCGGACAGCAAAAAAAATCAAAGCATACGACGCATATCGCGTATTTGCCGGAACTGAAAGCTCACACAATCGTAAGTACTCGACTACTCGTAGTACCGTCCCATAATGGTGATATCACATTTTTGTTTGTCTAATTTATCGTGCTGTCAGAAAACACGTAATAGGTCTATTATTGTTAACCGATAAATATTACTAGCACACCCGTAAACATAGACGTTTCTGTGACAATGGCTCACACAAGAAAATGCGACGTAATTAATTATAACGTTTTCCGTGATAGATAAATATAAAAAATACAGTAAACTGTAAACAGTAAGTTATTGAAGATTGGCCAAACTCCAACTCGGAACATCACACGTCTTTGAACATCGCGGAACGATAATGTCAGAACTATGTTTCAGCTAGGTTTTAGCAGAAAAAAATAAGCTTTATTTAAAAAACGAATTTTTATACAACAAAACAAAAAAACTATTGCTGCTGTTCGTCGAATCGATCCATCAATTAGCTCATTAAACTGCTCGCTGCACTATTCCACACGGATAACGTACTGTAGTGCTTTTCAAATTAGTGCTCAGCTGCCCATTAACTCTTCTGCTGTCTATGACTAGCAACTAGCAGACTCCAAGGCTTAAGGCCATCTACATCAGGGCCCACTACGTAGGGTAAAGTGGAGGCAAACTGCCTCTACTTTGAGTCGGGGAAAAGATTTGCACGTTCCAGGGGGGCACAAAGTTCTTCAAAATGCTACTGAAATATTTTTTGTCAAAATATGAAATATAGCAATCTAATCTAGATGTTATTTAACATCACCAAAGTTTTCAAACATTATTAAAAATACTGGGAGATAATTTTTAAAAATGTGTGGTGTTGACAGTTGTTTTCATTTTTAAATGTCATCAACAGCAGATAAGATGTTTTGTCATTCTACCCTTAAAGTGTGACTTCAACGATGGCTGTGACTTAGTCACTTAACTACATGAGCAATAATGTCGTCACTTAACAGCTGGGTGAAGTCTTCTGTTCTAGTCTGCTCTGTTACAACTGTACAGTGTATGCTCTGCAGAATTAGACCATTGGTGCTAATGACAGATGTCATTTGACACTAATATTGCATAGTTCAGCAGAACAATCAATAGGCTAATAAACTTCTATTCTTTATTTTTATTTTTTCGTTATTCACTGACGAAGTGACATGCAATGGGCAACTTGCCATGAAGAACAGCAGCTGATGATAAAGTAAATTAAGAGTTAAGACCATAGAAGCACAGAAACACAATTAGAAAAAAACTACACAATCTGTAGTCAATAAATCTGGTAAAAATTATTAAAACTGATGCTACCAGATGTCACATTTTAAGGCTAAAATACACCAAATTCGATCTCTGCTGGGCTCCGCCCCAGACCCCGCTGGGGGAGCTTACAGCGCTCCCCCAGATCCCTTAGCTGGATTTAAGGGGGCTACTTCTAAGGAGAGGAGAGGGAAAAGGGAAAAAGAAAATGGAAAGGAGAAGGGAAGGGAAAGGGAGGAGAGGAGAGAAAGAAAGGAGGGAAGAAGAAAGGGAAAGGAAAGTGGGGGGAGAAAGGGGAAGGTAAAGGAGGGGACTGCCTTCAGTTCTTAGGGGGGATCATAGGCCCTGATCTCCATTGAGTTTATATCGGCCAAATTAAGAATTCTGCATTTCACAAAGTAGTGTAGCAACAGTATTAAGGGAAGGTGGCCCAAACTACAGTCGCTTACGCTTAGTTTATTCGTGATGTTGCATGCCAAAAATTATCAAAATCGGCCAATGTTTTACGTAGTTATTCAAATAATAGGCTTAAAAGAGGCACGTTTTTGACACGGTGTATAAATACACGTAAGCCTAGTTAAATACATTGCACAGAACTCCAAAAGTCAAATAAGTGTGACATCAAGCCGAGGTTTTACTATAGTGATGCATGCATGATGTATAATGCATTCGCTAATAGGGCTTTGGCTTTAAACAGCAAAAGATGACGAACGGTTGTTTCACCGCATCTTGTACGTAATGCGTTGGCTGATGACGATGTCAGCTAAACTGTTCAGCCAGTGTTCTTTTATTGCGCGGTCGTCTTAATAAGCCGTACGGCAGGTTTTGCTTGCCCGTCCGTCTGCCCGTCTGTCCCGTAATGGGTCCCAAGTGGAACAACAACAAAAACACGGGCGGCATGTAATAATTATTTGTCCACATGGTGTCCCCAAAACGTCCTGCAGTTTATATTGTTCATACTGCAGTTAAATATTGACCGATTTTCATTGAATATCGACATTAACTATTACAAAATTGTAGTAATAAACTGTTAAATCGCTGTTTCTATTTTCTTTTTTTATGTAAACAGTGCATTTGTTCTCATATACGTATTCAAAACTTTGACGTTTGTAATAAATACTTATAACTACTTTTTAACGTTTTTACAGACAAAAAACTCTGCATAAATAAAAACGTTTGCAATTGCGTTTCTATTAAAAAATAACTTTTGCAAACGTGTGTTACAACTATAAACACAAATATACAAAACACCGATCAAATATAGAATTATATCCGAAATAAATAAATTTTTAAGAAATAACACAATTAAAAAACATTATTTCCGGGTTATGAGTACGTGAATCCGAGACCTGAAAAAATACGGACTCGCGTTTATTGTCGGTCTCAACTAACAGGCCCGCATTACATTAGGCCTACGGTCGATTTGCGCATCGCTGCAAATGCGGCAGACTGCATCTGCGCCCTGCGGTGCTGAGGCGCACACGCGCCTGTCTCATTAAGTGTTTTACGGCAACGCTGAAACGTGCGACAGCGTTACATCTGTGCAGCGGCTTTGCTTTTCGAAACATCAAGCTGCGAAACTGACGATTTCGGAAGCTATAAATATGGTCAACCAACATCTAGTGGAAACCATGGAATTGATATCTGAGCTTATTTATTGACGCTGGTGACGTCCCGTGAAACTGAGTGAGCGAGCTAAAAAGATTTTTTAAAAATATTTTCCGAGTTTAAAGCCACTAGTCGTGGACGTGCCCACGAATGTCTATGTGCAGAGCTGCACCGCTGATAAAATAGAGATCCGTGACGTGACCCCTCGCGGAAGATAACCGACTCTCTTTCACCAATGTTGGTGGGGTGTCACAGTTGCAGATCGCCTATTTATTTGACAGTGGATCGTCGAAATGCTAAACTGGTTAACGACTGAAAAGCGGAAAAGCAGGGGACGATATGGAGTTTCCACTGACCGGGCTGATTGAAGGGAACGCTACGTCGGCGGCGGGTGGATCGTTGTACAGTCGCAAGCCGCTCGTTGCTGCGCCGTATGTCGGCGTGCTGGCTGTCGCGACTGTCGTCGGAACATTCGGCAACCTTGTCGTCATCATGACGGTGGTCGTCAGGCACCTGCGCAGCCGGCGTCAGCGCACAGCCACCAGTAACGACGCCGGTCGAGCTTTCATTGCTAACCTCGCCTTGTCCGACATGATAGTCACCGCCGTCATCAATCCGCTCGCTATTATAGGTGCGGGAAAATATGCAATAATTTATAACAAAATTGGCTACTATAACAGAAAATGTCGATGTCGTTTACTGATACAGGTGAGTTAGGAATTAGGTCAACAAAACACAAGTTCATACAGCACATTCGTATGGACTCTTTATAATGCGCTGCGATGTAATAAACGAATATACATATATGATAGCCAGGTTTTCAAAAGAATTATTCAACATTGCACATGAAGCGAAGTCCGAAGGTTCCAAAAATCGAGTCCAAAGTCCGAGACCGGAGTGAAGTTTTTGGGAAGGTCAGTCGAGGCGGACCTATTTTCCAATGCATTTTGGACGCAAAAAAATCCTGGACAAGAAACCCCAGCTGTCGCTAGGGAAGACGCGCTACAGCCTATACAGTTTCTGTTGCAGCACTAACATTTAAGCTAATCCAAGGTCGATGATTTTTATTTCATCTGAAAGGGTTTGTGCCACTTCTTATTAGCCTAGTGAATTATAGTAACCTTGGCTTTATCTCTGACCGTTTCCAAATATGGAATTATGTCCCAAAGAAATAAATTTTTAAAATATACGAAAAACGGCCACTTACAGTTTGAAACCTTTCATTACAAATTGCAGCCAAACCGCTGCAGATGGGGACATGGTTAGGCGCATACTATTGACAGCCTATAGGAAGTTGCCAGCGCCTTCTCCGATGGTACTATCACCGACCCCCTACAACTTACCGTTTAGCCATAATACCGCACGATTGGCATACCACAGTGCGTTATGACTTTTCAAGGTCATCTAAGGTTAATGATTTTTTAATGTCAGTTAAAAGTCAATATGCAACTTATAGGCATCTCCTCCCCGCACCAATTCTGCAATGGGTCCCTGCCCTTTGAACGGGCCCCGGTGTCAAGCCGGTGCTCAACCGGTGCAGCTGCTAGGCCTCCCCTGCCCGGCCCAGGCCTAGTGGACGAGATGCTATAAATGCCCGCCGGTGCTTCCACCGGTGCCTGTCTTCTCCTTAACTCCATCATGCGGTGTAGTAATAACTCAAACTCATACAAGATAAAGTAAGGTGTCAGTGCGCCGTAAATCAAACAGACCGTACTTCAAACAGAACGTACCAGTTAACCGCCGGTGCACGTTTGCTGACCTGCCGACCCTCCCGGTACAATTTATAGGGCGCCAACCGGGTACGTCAGGGGTCC
>Ga0209367_1007653_pt1 | contig 14854 bp, 6 predicted proteins | sample WorMetLIZISLAND2_FD_187412 | JGI IMG/M metagenome (GOLD analysis project Ga0209367, IMG submission 187412) | Marine gutless worms symbiont microbial communities from Max Planck institute for Marine Microbiology, Germany - Olavius geniculatus... ... | reverse complement strand
TCTACACAGCGATCGTGGAACGAAGTGTTTTGAGGACTACCACTCACGTACATAACACACTGTTCAGTTGATGACTATTAGGCGATTATTATATTATTATACACATGTAGCGCAGTTTTTAGTGACATTTTTCGGTAACATTTTATATGACAGGCAATTTTCGTCCTGAGTTATATATGTAAGACGTTTGTTGTTTCATGTTCATACTCGTTATTATTTCAGTTGCTTGAAATGTGATGCAAATCCGTGTTACATTAGGGTCAATACCATAAGTTAGTCTTTAGTCGGTGAAGTGGTCAGCGTTCTCGTACGCGAACATAGGTCTAAAAATAGATATGCAAATTACGCAACCTTTTAATTTGGGGTATTTCTACGTTAGGTCATTGTCATCAAATGTTCATATACTGAACACGTTTGGTTAACAGATTTCATGTGTGACCATTAAACGGTTAAGCTAGCATACAGCCCAGATCGGCTGGATGGCCGGCTCAAGTTAACAGCCAGCACCTTTAACCGACTGGGTCAGTATACTAGCAGTCCTGGCCACAGGGGCTACTGTTGCACAGAACTTGCCGTTTCTTCCCTAGTGATGGGCGTGACCACCGCTAGTACTCATTTTACCATTCCACAGAGGGTAGAAGGCTGAGTCGACCTAGCTGGCAGGCTTCGCACCGAGATGGTTTACCTGCCCGCAGGCAGTCACCCATCACGGTGCTAACCAGGCCCGGCATAGAGTAACTTTGTTTCATCCGAAACATGCTACAGACTATGCCACGCTACCACCAACCATTGCAGACTGCCGAACATGTTGACTGAATTAGTATTGTGTGTATGCTGTGCAGATACACGACAGAGCTGATCACAGCGGCTCCCCACAACGAGAGTGCTTGGAACTACCTTCGTGGGTGTGTGTTATTGTCTTTTTTCTAGCTTATTTATTCACTGATCTGACTACGGCAGTAAGTTCTGTCACCCATCCTAGAGCTACGATGCATCATCTACCATATGGGATCAAACAGCGTTTCCTGTATATACCTGCTACTTGACACTAGTGAACATGCCCCACTTTAACCCCAGCCAGATGGCAGATACTTGATTTACCCGATAAGCTACCTGGTTGGGTACCCTGGTAACGAATTGCCCCCTAATGGCAGCCCTAATCATATATTGAGGTGGTTTACCTGTCTGCTGATAGTCACTCATGCTAGCAGTACATAAGTACTTGATAGCGACCCGACCGGGAGTTAAAGTCGCAATTTTTGATTGTAACTTTACTGTCCTAACTGTTGCGCCACCAAGCCGTCATTGCACAGCCACATAGCTATCACCCAGTTACAGACATGACCCGGTTGTGTGTGTATCTGCGTGTAGCGTGGTCCAGGTGGAAGGTCGGTATGAGGACGTCAATGAGTTCTGTGAGAACTTATACACCACGGACAATGTTCGCTCGCCGTACCTGCTGGCATTCATGATAGATATACTGGAGGACCGGCTGGAGACCAAATCATGTCAGGATGCTCCACAGACGCTCCGACGTGCTTTTGAAGTCTGTTGTGTTTTATTTGCATTTTGTGTTTTTTTAAACAGTTTTCTAATAATGGGTCGTCTTTGTAGCCATCAAAGACTACATTGACCAGAGATGTAGTACTTGGAACTTGTACAATTTCTACTCTAGTACTGCTAGAGTATCGTTTCAAAATAGGCCTACTTGTATTTGAGGGTCAGGTAGGTGCTGCCATGTGGCTAGTACTGTATTTTCTAATGTGCTAATAGTATGCTCAAAGCTGACTGTCCAGAAAGCTACATATTGTCGAATAATAAACACAGCAATAGGCAACATTGCAGTAAAATCCTTTTATTTAATTTAAATTAATTACTCACTGATCTGTAAGTTAGTGTGTAATCACTGTAAGACTGAGAAAGAAGGACTCAGTCATAGTTTGGTCTAAGGTGCAGTCTTAGTCTGACAAATTTTGACAGGCTTTTGTGTACAGTTTAGAATGCATATCTGACAATGTTTTTAATTTTCTGTATCTTTGAAATTTGAGATTATGAAGGCGAGCTTCCATTTGACCTTTGTTTTTATGGGGGCAGCCTACTGTAGCTAAAGTTAAGTATTTTCCTGCATTACTTGCATTTGAATGACTTGATTTCATGATAGGAGTTAAGTTTAGAGGTTAGAGTCTGGGTTACAACTAGGGATACTTGTTAAGTTAACATACTATTAGTTTCATGCTTTAACTTGAACTTCTTGCTTCAGAAATTCAGCTATAGTGGGCCTTAGCTACGGCAGATACTTGGGTTGTACTTGACAGTTAGTTTCAAGTACTTGTAGTGTACTTGTGCCTTTAGTGCTTGCAACACTACAACATCATAGTCAACATCGCCTGACCAGTGTTTGGCCCAACATGGCTGATATTAATAATAATGTATCATATATTCAACATTTTTACTGTATTCACCAGCTACACCAGCATGGCGAAATAGTTCTTTCCCTTGCACAGGCCTGGTAATAAATAATGAAGGAAAGAGGTCTACGAATAATTATGGAGGTTTTGTTTGGATGTGATTGTTAAAATGGAATGCATATGCTTGTGCTTGTGCATCAGCTGTGCAAGTCGTTGGCAGACGAGCATGACACAATCCGTTGTGAGTACTGGCGCTACATGTCTCGATCTCTGACGGTCCGCTATGGGGAAAGCTTAGCATCCTCTGGTGACTCAGTTGACCATACGACGACATAATGTGACTGCATTGTATTGACAATCCATTGTGAACAGTGGCTCCACTCCAGTGGCTAAATTTTGGAATGTCAAAAATTTTTTTCTCGTCCGAAGACTTTTATTCAAAAATGTTTGTCCACAAATGCAAAATTTTGGGCTGAAAACCCCATTTTGGGAAAATGTAGGGGCAAATCGGAAATTTTCAGGATTTGTTATCTCCTCTGTTGTAAATTTGGAGTGTCAGTCAGAAATTTTCATGCAACTTCCAGCCCTGTGCCCCATGTCCTCCAATGGATAGCATTATGAGACTGATGACTGTCTGGAGGATAACAGGAAAAATTATTAGAATTGCCATTACTCATACATGTGCACAATTTTAATGACGAGTTCTTACAATTTTGGGTTTGGGTCATTTCTGTGTTTAAGTTCACGTTATTTTTTTCTGTAAAAGATAGACTTTGTGTTTCTTTATTGTAAAGGTAAAACTTACTGTTCTATTATTATGTGTTTGTGTGCATTCTGCCTGGAAAAGCCATCCCCTAAATGACCTATACTGTCGGGTGGGACGTTAAACCCTACTCACTCCTGACTCACTCACTCACTCCAGCCCTGCCTACTTTTTAAACTCACAATGCAGCTGATCTGGGATAAAATTGAAATGCACCAACTGTTAAAAATCTCACCACATATTGAACGAGTTGTGAAATATAATCAGCTTTAGAATACTGTAGGTTTTACCTTGTAACTCACTTATTCTGAAGCTGACCGTATTTCACATGGTAATGTAGTGATGCGTTTCAAATGTGATGGGATCTTTAATAAGCATCTTATTGCAGGTTTACTGCAGAGTATATTGGTGAAAGAATTTTGAAAATAGGTCAATGTCTGATGCTGCTATAACAAAAACTTGGGGTTACTTTTTTGCCCACTCTGTATATTATGATCTGTCAGTGTGCTGCAGAGACTGGTGACTCGAATGACCATACTTCCTAGCAGCAATGAATGTTGACAATTCTGTGTGAATACTGACACCAGTGGCGGGGGGGGGCAGGAGTGCAATTCCTGCATGTCACCATCTCCGTCAGTCCACAGGGAGGCAATTCCCTCCCCCTCAAGTTAGGGCTGTCGAAAAATTTTCTTCCAAAATACAGAATTCAGGGCTAAAAATCCTCCATTTTGGAGTAATTTAGGGGTAAAGTTTAACTTTTTCAGCACCCACAGTCTCTGCTGTCGGAAATTTGCAGTTGTCTGCCTGCCGGAACTCTGATGGAAATTTCCAGTCATGTCTGTTGTAATGAACAATTGCAACTTTCCGGCTCATTCTTACTTAATTCACAATGCTGGGACTGTTTGTTGACAGTATCCATAGTGAATACTCTGACTGCATGTCATGATCTGCCAGTCCGCTACAGAGATAATTTAACATCATGTAACTGCACACACTGCGTTAAGTGTTAAAAACAGACCAGTCAGATTATCGATCAGATGCTATTGACGTCTAACCGTGCTACAAAACAGCATTGTTTTGAGTGTTTATTTGTTAGTCATTCCGACATGACCATTTTGTTCTGTTATTGTGATGCTTTCAGCAGTTCATTTCAGTCCAGTCACTTGGCTAAGTAAGTAATAGTGCCGGGAGTAAGACCTTAAACGTTTGATTCTGGCCATGGCATGACAGATGTGTCATGGTAAAAATTGGTATCAAATCTGATTACCGCAGCTTACCAGTTTTCCACGTTGCCAAGGCCTTGGATGACATAAGAGCATTTGGCTGATGAAAATAACAAAAAAAAACATTTTCTGGAGCAGTCTGAAAAGGTTATCTGTTGGCGACCTGACCTCGTCCACATGCACTGATTAAACAAAACCAGAATGGGTCAATAATTGTTAAATCTCTGCTCAGCTTTCAAACACCGATGGTCTGGGCTTGCTTACAACTTAGTCTTACGATAATCACAGTCAGTTTCACACTGATATGTTGAGTTGTAGGCTTACGCTATAGCTATTTTTTTCTATTTAGCCTGATACTATGTAATACTGTGGATGGTTTATTTGGCTTGATTTCGTTTTGTAATTGTTTTTGTCTTGCATGCATTCATTCTCATGTTTTTATGATTTGTTCTATTGCTGTAACATACATGTTTGCTTGCTCACCAAGGCTGGAATGACTATTCGGTTTTCTGCACCCCAGCTTTATCTATGGCATAAATCAACTTATTTAGAATGACACCAGATTTATTAGAAATGAATCACAGAGCTGTACAAACATGTATGTCTGATCTCTGGACACAGGTTACAGGCAAAACAACAGGTGGCTTATTGCCTAGATGAACAGCATGACATCATCTCAATCCCTAGACAGAATGTACACTATATAACGTAATATAGCACAAATACAAGTGGCTGGCCGTACTTCAGCACCGAGCTTTGTTCACAGTACTTGTTTAACAAGCACAAATGCACAACCCAACACAATGATATACCATAAAGTTGGTTTCATTGCATACCGAACACCGGTATGGTTTGACTGCACGATATGCTCGTCACATATTACATAATTTGATGATTAACAAGTTGTCAAATTAGCAACATTCAACGCAACGTGCTGTCACTCATAGGAATCCTGTCATTTATTGACTTTTTATTAGAGCTGTCACAGTTGGCGCGTTAATTAATGCGTTAATAAATTAACACGCGTTAAAAAAATTAACGCACATGCGTAAAAAACGTGATAGTTGAGGATAGGAGGCTGAGTTGACCTGAGCTGTTTGCTTACTGTTGCCTGCTGCGAGTGAACGTGGAACCCGTAGCAATTTCTCGGCTACTTGGAGGATTCCGATGCTGTACCACAATAGGCCACCACTATAGACCATTGCACCGAGCGACCAACATTTAACTGCAAGGATCTTTCTGTAACGTCAGATTTGTGCCTGGTTAAGTCCAAACTTCACTTCTTTGATTAGTTGTGAACAACAAGTCGTGCTGTACGGCATCTCTTCGTGTCAGCTGGAAGTCCTGGATTTGTGCAGTGCAGGGAGTTCTGTCGCTATATCTGCAGTGAACGTAGCTTGCGCCCAGTAAAAAATGGGGGGGGGAGTTTTGCTAAGGATGTATGCAAAATTGCTGTCACTAGGCCTATAGAAGCGCTGTTTTTAGTTCAAAATGCATAAACTGTTTGTAACCCAATAGAGTCCATCACAAAATGATGGACTCTATGACGGACAAGAGATGATATACAAAATAAAAATACTGTAATAGTTAAATAGTAAATAGTCTAAATACGTTTAAAAAAATTAAAATTATATGTGTTTTTAAAACTTTTTTTCATTTTTCCAACTTTATATATTCTACAGGCAGATCCCATAAACGTCTCAGGCCCACGGTAATTTACCTCCTACTCTCCATCTCGACGGGACTGGGTGCGTTAATTTACGCGTTAATTAATGCATTTAAAAAATTAACGCACTGCGTTAAAAAAATTAACGCACTGCGTTAAAAAAATTAACGCATTGACAGCTCTACTTTTTATATTCAAATTGTATTACGTTAATCGGGTGTTTAGTTCATAAGGTCAAATGTCGTGCAACTAAATATCTGGTAAATTAATGAGTGGCTGTTTCAATCTTACACTTGGCAACATGTGGCAGAAAATGGTGTCTCCGAGATTAAACAGTCATTCAAAGACATTTCTCCAAGTAAATGCAGTAAAAATATTTGTGTGAAGTAATGTTGTTAAAATTTCAAATAAAACAACTCAATGGTTTCATAGTCTGTCTCACCACAACAAATTTAACACCAAATGGTTCAAAACATCACTGAAAATTAAACGATCAATAAATCTGACAAGCAGTCACAAAACTCACCCCCACCTGCATTATACAGCAAGTGAACGGCCATAATGGCAGCATTAGTGAACAGTTACAAATAACAAAGAGATACTGTTACAGTGTTACCATATGAACATTGTGTACACATATAAAAACCTGATTATAATGCAAACCACACTCAGTGCATTAAATGCAGTGAACTCAAGACCGCCAAGAGGTTGAAAAGTCGCTGTATGGTGCGATGCAAACATGATATGAATAATTAGTGAGAAAAACTGCTGCCAAGTTTCAAAACTAAAACAGCTAATAATCCAGGTCACTCCATGAAGAAGTATGATTACTGGGAGTCGCTAATGAATGAGTGGTGTGTAGGGTTTAACGTGCCACCAGACACAGTATAGGTCATTTCGAGGATGGCCTTTTCAGGCAAAATGCACGTTCATACACATAATAATGGAACAGTAAGTTTAACCTTTCCAGGAAACCCTAACACTGAACACAGAAACAACCTAAACCTAACACTGTAAAAACTTGCCATTATTGTGCATATGTAAGACTAATGGCAGTTCTAATAATCTTCCCTGTTATCCTCCAGACAGTCATCAATCTCATAATGCTGTCTATTGGAGGACAGGGGACTGTCACTAATGAACTTCGTTGGACATAGCTGATACACACAAACTTAACTAGAAAATTAAAACAACTAACTATTTAAGTACACCACAGCAGTGAGACATAATGACACCAAGGAAACAGTAAACGATAAAAATGATAGAAAAAACTATCAGCCCACACCCACAAAAGCTATCAGTATGGCTGTATTTGTAATCACATTTCTAATGGGAGGGAGTGGGCATTCTTCCTATTACGATGAGCACTATTCTGACAGTTCTTATTCCGACACTGCTAAGGCAACGTATATACGCCCTAGGCTAGGGACAAGGTCAGGAACAAGGATAAATTGTATCTTTGGCTACGGTGGATCCAAACCTTTATGTTATTCCCACAACTGCAGGCATACTGTAATGTAACGTTTGTCAGAATAGTGACTATCGGAATAGGGACCTTACCCTTTCTAAGGAGGGGCAAGTTGCCAGAGGCATATTGACTAAGGTATGGTAGTATACATACCATGAAATCGACCCCTCCCCCTATTGTTTTTAATCTTCATAGGATGGGGTCAACCATTCCATGCAGAGGTAGACCCCTGATCCCACCAGCAAATACTGCCTAGCACTCATTGCATACAAGATTGGTCAGAATGCAGATTAGAGAGTTGCAGTCATCAAAATACCAACACAAACAATGCAGTCTCTAGAATAATGCATTCAATACTTAACCAATCCAAAAACATCATGGTATAATCTCAATATTAGTTGATATTAGCTGCAATCATGTAATACGTTAACACAGGCTTTCAACAAATGGTTTGTGGGGCAGTGCTGCGACTAGAAATGTGGAAAAATGGTAATGCAAACAATCAATAAGCAAGCAGAAAAATTATCTTTAATTACTCGTATTGTCTTTTGTTTGTTTCTGGTGACAACATATGCAACAACAACCATGAAAATGATATCACTGAACCAAACAGACCACTTTGCACGATATGGCCAGCCTGCTACGAAATAGTACACATGGGCCATAAAAGTGCAAACCGCTCCCAAAAAAACAGTCAAATGTTACTGAGACAAGAAGGACAGTGTAAGTCTGTTGTAAAAAAACCGTATATAATGTTTGAATACAACTGTTACGGCATCACAGAACGAAATCATACACAGACATGAACCTATTTCATAGTTTTGCGCCCATAATATTTTACCATAAAATGGAAAGATGACAATTTTTGACATAAAATGTAATATTTTGTGACATCTATCACGCTGCTTAAAAAATTAAAGTGACAACATTCACAATAGCAGAAATAATCTAAAATCTTTTTTCTATGGTTTCTATGTCCAACAAAATCCTTTCCACAAAAGGTTTGCTTACAGACAGTAAGTTGAAAGTTAACACACACACGCAAACGTGCTTTACAATTAGTTAGCTAAACCACATTATTCAGATCTGTCTTAAGTCGATGTAACTTTACCAGTTTAGCCAGCAAAATGCAACAATTCGTCTGAAGTACTTACAAATTTCTGCACAATCACAGTCAGTAAATTAGGTTCATCATAAGTGCAAAACAGACGCTGAGAAAAACTACTTCAATTGACCACCACAAATTCACTGCCACCACAGCAGGCACAGTGACATGGTAGTCAAGACACCTTGGGCAGTAGGACATGATAGGGGAGGGGCACCGATGGCCTCAGTAGGCAGAGGTTGCTATTATGCCCATGTTGCTGCTCTTATTAGTCAAGAGCAGTAAACTCAAACTTTAGAAATTTTTCATGCTGTCAAAATGGTTTCGGCTACAGCTGATACCCGGTTTTGATTGCTACGAAAGATATGATGCCCAACGAATGGAAGAAATGACAAAACACCTGGTCTTCCATTGCCCACATGTGACCAGTCTCGGGTGGACACGTGGTTCAGCCACAGATGGAAAACCCATCCACAACGACTGGGGAGCTTCCTGGAAAAGATCCATTGCATGACCTGCCCCACTGACTGGGAATGAGAAAGAGAGAGGAACCACCAAAGGTGTCCATAGACAGGTGATGTAAGACCACCCAACACGTCATGCAATGCAGCGCCATCATCAGGGGGCCCAGTGCCTGCCCTAAATTTTTGGCTGTCAGAAGAAGTTTCTTATACGGTCTGAAAATTTTTCTTATAAAATGCAAAATTTGGGGGCACAATTGAAATTTTGAGCCCCCATAATCGCCTGTGTTGGAAATTTGCAATTGTCTGTCAGAATGCTGTTGGAAAAATGCAACATCCTGCCCAAGTTAATTTTTAATCCACGATGCCGCTGGTACCGTGGGTGATTTGATGCCACGCATGATGTTGTCATGCAGTCCACTGCTATACGGGCTCTGGCGACTCAATGGCACGGAGAGATCGGCGTGCCCGGCTGGGTTCAGCCGTGGACACAGAAGCGGACTGGGCTCGGTCGTGGTCTGGTGATTGCAAGGCCAGTGCTGCTGCAGCTGCTGCTGCTGACGATGCTTCGCCGGGCACAGGGTTTGAGGTTGGTTGGGGTGGACTGGCTGGTACAGAGTGACAGGTCGGTCGGTCCGTGTTGACAGCCTTGCGACGTCGACTTCCACGATCAGACTTACTATGATCAGTGCTCAGCCGACGAGAGTGGTTGCCTAGCAGCACAAAGCACGTGAGTAATGATAACGACGACAGTAAGGTGAAATAGTCTCCAAGACAGATACAGTGAATGCAATGATTGACCACAATGAAGTACATTGATAATGGTGTATTTGTATAATGCTACAACTCATTACAGACGATCGTATGAAGAGTAACTTAAGTTAGCAATTTCAGCATATATAACTTACATGAAAACTTGAAAATGACTCGGAATTTGACACATGACAGGGATATGTTAGGGACCTGACGAAAAATCCAGAAAATGTCATCACATTCTCAGAAAAAATCGTTAACAAAAACGTTCACCTGCTTGGGATAACACCAATCTTTTAGCTAAGCTGTGTAGTAAATGTATATCACGAATAATGATTACGGTATTATTAACGTAGCAGTTGTAGGTGGTGATATGTCAGCTAAAACGAATTGCAGGCACAGAAAAACTAGTAAGTGATAAAATCGGTCTTAAGGTTCCATTTACAAGTTGGCAAAAATGCAGAATGAACTTTAAAACAAGGCTAAAACTGATCATGTCTTTGTTTACATCATCTGTTAGATAACATCTTTCTTCAGCTCAACATTATCCATTAGAATGTAACTGCTGGTGCTGCCACTACTACTACTACTACAACATACCGAGTGATTTGTTAACTTGTGTCAACCAATTGTGTGTTAAAGAATGGCAACAACTGTGGAACCATGCTTTACAGTGTGCAACCGGTCATTGGTCGCAGCGTCAGTTCGTCACTGGGTCGCTACGACTCAGTCCTTATCAACCGTCTTCAAATTGGTCATACAAGACTAAAGGAGAGAGTCAACCGGTGTGTGAAGCTTGCCATTCTCCGCTCACAGTCAAGCACATTTTGATAGACTGCACCCGTTACAGTGCAGCACGTCAGAGATATTTTGGAGTGGACACACTCAAGGACGTTTTTGAAAATGTTGCATCGCGCAACATCATCGTTATGTTAAAGATATTAACTTTTACAATCGTATATAATGTTGTTTTTACATTAGCTTAATAGCCTTGATCTTAACAAGTATTTTAACTTTGCTTTTAATACATATATTAACTGCTTATAACTAATTTTAACCACGTATGGCGCTGAATAGCCTATTTTGTGCTGATGTGCCGTTAAGAAACTACTCACTCACTACAACATACCGAGAGTAACCAAGGAACTTCCAATAGCAATTCCACAGTGGTCCGCAGGAGAGAATTCATCATCACCTGTTGGCAACCTTACTATCACTGTCAGTACTGCAGCCTTGTGACAGCTAAGAGGCTCAAAGGCCACAGGAACACACTTGCACTCCTAGACAACAAACAACAATAACAACTACTACTACTACATCGATACTATTATTACAACAACTATTACTAATCACTATCACTGTCAATACTGGAGCCTTGTGATATGACAGAAGCCTATGATATGACAGAGGTTGGTGGCGTGGCGTAGTTGGTAACGCGTTTCGGCTGAAACGAAGTTACTCTACATCGGGCCCGGTTAGTACTGCGATGGATGACTGCCTGCGGGCAGGTAAACCATCTCGGTGCAAAGCCTGCCAGCTAGGTCGACTCAGCCTTCTACCCTCTGTGGGACGGTAAAGTGGGTTACGGAAGGTGGGGACCTTGGTACAGCCGACTGGGCTTGCCTAGCCGGTCGCTGCGCCAGCCTGTGTCTGCAGGCTGCACACAGTGGCCATGCGGCAGGCGGCTCTGGTTTGTGACGAAAAGCACATTAGCGGTGTGTGCATGTTCGCGACGATGCGCTATACAAATTGACGACCTTTACCTTTACCTTTTACCTAAACGCCACTGGATAACAGTTCTTGCATTATTGCACAACAAAGACATCACAAGTACATCTATTACTGCTGCTGCTGCTGCTGCTGCTAACTTATAGCTGCGAAGGTCTCATGACCTCTATCTTGATCTTCAGTTGGATCATAAAGCTGTCCAGTGACGTCTACAAAAATACAAAATTTCACTCGAAGCCGAAAAACTCTGTGGATGGATGGATGACAGATATGGGCTTTATTAGGTCGACTTCTGTTACTGGTGCCCTAGAGAATGTGCACACCATTTCTTCACAGCTTTCTATGTTTGAGTAAGGCATCAGGACAAGACAGACAGATGACCTGTATAACATACAATGGACTGATTATGATCTGTGTTAAGAATAATCAATCATTCCTAGGAGAACAGTATGCAGCAGGAAACAGACCCTTCGTCGAGACGAGGCTCTGATGTCCGTTCTGCTGACTGCAGTAGGCTTGATGACATTTGTTGTCGACTTGTTGCTGCTGTCAATTCCAATGGTACACGTGGCAAAAGGACGACTCGCCATGGCAGCCATCTCCTGTATGTGTCTCTATATAGACAGCGCAATATACGGAATATAATTTACAAACTACGAGTCAAAAATCACTTCCAACAATGAAGTATCGACCGGCATAAAAACGTGTTAAAGGCTGTGTATAGCTCTTTATGAAAAACCCATTGCAGAGCAACGGAGCATCACCTGCCATATGGGATCACACAGTGTTGCCTGCCACTAGACACAGGTGAACACGCCCTAGCTCAACTCCAGCCAGATGGGCCGGCACTCAATTTACCCATTCGGTAACCACTTGATATCGACCTGACCGGAAGTCGAACCCACAACCTCTAGATCACAATACTGCCTTTAAGTCCACATCATTATGACATTCTAACATATCAAATGTAATCTATCACGTTACAATAGTTCTGTTTCTAGTTCCATTTATGGCTGCCTTATAATTATAATTTTATACATCCTGGTTACACCAAAATTTGTCTAAATTTCTCGTAGAACTATCAACTAATAAGCTTCTAATCACATAAGCTGTATCCAACCTGGCCACGTCGGTAGATGTCATAGCGTTGTTTCAGCTTCCAGACAATGAAAGCAACGAGCAACAGCGAGAAGAAGCAACTGACAGACAAACAACAAATCATACACAAAATTAACACGTTGGAACAGATGCTTTTCCTATCCACAGACAGTCACCCATCCAAGTAGTAAGCACTTGAGAGTGACCCAAACGGGAATCAAACCCACAAGCTCTTTATCATAAGTCTGACATCCCTATTGTTATGCCACCGAGCCAACCTTGCCTCAGTTAACTTGACAACTGAAAACTCGAGCAATGCTGAAACCACACGGCCACCATTTTAACCCCTTTTGCCACTGAACTGATTCAGTTCTATTCAAACGAAGGGTTTCAAAATGGCAGCCGTGACTGTTACAAAATTGCATCTAAATACAAAATCTGGCATTCCAAATTTATTTGTTTCGATGATAATAACATCTTCATTTAACCAAATGGATTGAGAATGGACTGAAACCCTGGCTTCACATGACTGGGAACTGCCTAAACATAGGTCTAATCTAGACATATGCACAGCAATGGGGACGGTGGGAATACCTCGGTAATGATGGAAAACTGCAGTAGTGGGGACCATATTCACAGTAATACCACGTGGATGGGGTCATGTCTCATAGGGCTACTGATCAATATTTTTTGTGTTGCAGCCAACAGAATGACTAAAACACAGAAAATACTCCTGAAAATTTTTAACAAAGTATGCGCAATTAAATATAATTGTACGAATAAATGGTTAAAACAAAACATGACTCGCTGCAACGATACACCAAAAACAACAAAAATGACACTAATGCTATCTCTCTACGATTTAAAAACTCGATAATAACGACAAGAATCAAAATGTGAATAAAATCTGGATAAGCAGAACTGACCTGAAGAATGTTATGAAGAATTTCAGCAGATCGAGCTGGTCATTCTGTGAGAAATATAGCTGCAACATTATGAATAAATGTATCGCATATATTAGGCAAAGAAATCCAATTAAATACTTCACAGTTACCAGTACAATTACTGACTAGATGGCAGCACACTTCATCACTGTAAAAAAGACACAGGCTTGTAGTTTATTTAAAGCACAAACTAGTGCATTAAATTACCACCAGCACTAAAGAAAGCAGGATGGAGGAGACTAAAAAGTGACATGAGGATGGGGACGGCGGTAATACCGTGGTAACTGCAGTAATTACCGCGGTAATGGGGACAAATACTAGGGATGTTACTTTTCGAGAATTTTATTTCTCAATAGGAGAATTTCTATTATGGGAACTCAATGAGAACTGGTTGAATTCCATCGAGGGAGATGATGCAAGTACCAAGGCAAAGAAAGTTAAGCAGATGTTGTGGGCAGTAAAGGTGGACGCTCTCAGTAACCAGTCTCCACAGCAAGAACTGGTGGCCGCTTGTCTGAGGTCAGACACTCCACGCTGCAGGCCTGTGGGTGTAAACCCTAAGGGGGGAACAGCCCTCTTCCTTTCGCCCAACTCAATTAGTGTCAACTGACTGCTCTTTACTGCGCCCTATTCAGATTCTCAAAATTCTCGATGAGTGGGGAAATACAATTCTCCAGATTCGAGTCTCAAGCGAGTCGAGTCTCGTTAACATCCCCAACAACTACAATTTCATCCATAGAGAGATTTTGATTAAAGACATATACTTGTGTTACTTACATACACAGTCTATAATTTCTGCAGCTAGAGTACGGTCCACATAAAAATTGTATTTAGTGAAATGAACTGAACGCTATTCATCACAGGCTGAATGGTAGTTCAAGCCATGTGTTAACGGCGACTTCTCTTTTCTATAGGAAAGCCAAAAATTCGACCCCACACAGAATCAAAACCCCTGATCTGATTGAGATAAAATTTGGCACGGTTGATGATTAACTCTGTGCTTGACTGGTCAACTGTAGAGTTTAGAAACGTTATTAATTTGCAGTACATTAGTAAGCAAAAGTAGTAAAATGTGCGGATAATTAGCGACAATCATTTTCATCCAAATAACGATGGGGATGGACCGAGGTCAGCCACCTTGCCGTGGTGGTGGGGCTCAGCACCGATGACCCGAAAGATTTCTAAAATCTGGAGGCGAGGAGCGACTAAGCGCTGACCAAATTCGTGTAGGCATATT
>Ga0209367_1007649_pt1 | contig 14855 bp, 12 predicted proteins | sample WorMetLIZISLAND2_FD_187412 | JGI IMG/M metagenome (GOLD analysis project Ga0209367, IMG submission 187412) | Marine gutless worms symbiont microbial communities from Max Planck institute for Marine Microbiology, Germany - Olavius geniculatus... ... | reverse complement strand
GCTTCGTGTTCATATAGGCCATTGGCCGTAAATGCAGTTCCTGGAGACACCAGAAGAATGGTCTCCCTCAAGGTTCGGTTCTGTCTCCTTGCCTTTTCAATGTTTATTTATCAATGATCTACCGTCAACCACTTTTCGCAAATTCATCTATGCTGATGATATTTGTCTGGCTACCCAAGACCGCACCTTCACGGCTGTGAAGACACACTCAGTGAAGATCTAGACAAAGTTGCAGTATTTCTCATCAAATGGCGTCTTCAACCGAGTGTACCGAAAACATTGTCCTGTGTTTTTCAACTCCACAATGCATCGGCTTCACAAGGCATAAGTGTGCAACTCAATGAACCCCTGCATATCCGTATCCGTGCAAAATAAGCGCATGGTCATCATTGACCACCAATAGGAAAGTGCCCACGCCGAGTCCGATAGTCACGTGATCGATGACGTCACGTGACCCATGCAAAAGGTCGGGGTCGTGACCCCAAAACTTTTGAGGCCCCGTATCTTTATTACCATGCAAGTTAGACGCATGATTACAATGGACCACCAATAGGAAACCACACCTAATGGTCACGTGACCGATGACCTCACGTGACCCCAAAAGGTCAAGATCGTTACCATGAAATATGTAAGGCCCTGTGTCTTCATGGCGGCGGAAGACGGATGGATTATAATTGACCACTAACAGGAAAAACATCGTTTTGTAAAAAAAAAACAGCAAATATAAATGTACAAAACATCAGTTTATACACTTGTTAACAGCGACATGCAATGACTGACGCATCGAAAACCAAGCTTGCCGTGATATGAAATTTTCCACCATATCCATATCCATATTCACAGATTTTCCGTGGATATCCATGGATATCCATGGATATATCCATATCCTCAGACGCCTAACCTGCGTACATGCAGCCCCCAATTTTTGCAAAATACACCAGTGAAAGAGCGTTTATCCCCCGTAAAACATGACACAGATATTCCCCACTTTAAATTGTTAAAAAATAAATAAAAATAAAAATAAACAAACACACATTAGCATTGTCTTAGTTTAGTATTTCTTAAGTTTCGTGAAAATCAACATAATTTTATTGCCCCTGTTTTGGGGGTACGATATGTCATGTGTGTGTCGTCTGTCTGTCCGTAACGCATGTACTGTGGCTAAACGGTATGTCGTAGAGGGTCGGCGATGGTATTATTGGATAGGGCGAAGACGACTTTACATAGGCTGTCAAAAGTAACCACGTTTCTATCTGCAGCGGTTGGGCTGCAATTTTGAATGCAACATTGCTGCCTGCAGCCGTCACCCACCGTATCGTATCCCTACGTTCAATAAAACAGTGTCACCATGGCGTGAATAAGACTGTAGTCACTCTGGAAAATTGCTTTCTTTCCGCGACCTAAGTCGGACGCTGGCCTTCGGATATAAGGGATAGCCTATGGTCGGCACACCCCAGCAACAGCTAGAATTCTTGTTTTCCAAGACGCAGGTTGCATTCATGTACGACTACAAATATAGGGTGGAGTGGACGCTTTTGAAGCGCTCTTGGTTTGTACTTTTTACTAGCATTAAATATGTTAGTAAGCAGAAAAACTTTTGATAAAAATTATAAACTAGAAAGCAATCATAGCTTGCAGGTACCTCCGCCAAGGCAATGCTATTCGCCAGGTGGCGTCACCGTCTTCGGTTTTGCAGCGGTTCCCTTATGCCCCCTTTAACGCAATGGTAACGAAAATTTCAAAGTGATCCAGAATCCAGGATTCTTGCCGGATCACCCCCAAAATTGAATCACTGGTAGTTTATGCCATGCCCGACATATCCTCAAAATTTCAGAAAAATCCGTACATAAATTTCTGAGTTATCTTGCTCACACACAGACAGACAAACAGAGAAACAGATAAACAAAAACCGGCAAAAACATAACCTCATTGGCGGAGGTAATAAACTCTCAAATAAATAAACCTTTTGTGGCTCAACGAACAGTATTAAAGCACCGAAAATTAAGATCCGTTGCTGTTATAGTACTGATAAATTAATTCAGGCCGATTAAATAATAGCGTGCTGATGTCACTGATTATTCATTTAACTCTCATAACGTAAATAAAGAGGAAAATGCAGAGTAAAAACGACAGACAAAAAATATTATAGAAACACAGCATATAAGTATTCAGTTTAATTAGCAGGTGCGGCAGCATAATATCCATGGATATATCCACAGAACGGCCTAAATCTCGTATCCACACATGGATATATCCATGAATATATCCATGGATATCCATATCCACGGCAAGCCTGTCAAAAACAGCAAAAATTCTAAAAAAAAGGTGATATTATTCAACAGCAGACTGTTAATTGGGCGATGTGATGCTGAGTGATATCACCTTTTTATGATTTTTGCTGTTTTCGATGTGTCAGTCAATGTCATTGCATGTCGCAGTTAACAAGTGTATAAACTGATGTTTTGTACATTTATAATTATATAGGCGGCGCTGGTCTCCGTTTCCTTAGATTTCAGCCGGATACCAGCTTACACTGCTAAACGCGGATACGTGGCTGCATGGCGCATCGCACGGTGTGCCCATTTGCACTTCCAGCTTTCGCTCGTACTTGTTGCGCCAACCCATGCACGGCGGGATGGCCAGGCTGAGTTGCAACCAAGTAATAACGTTTGATAGCGACCCGACCGGGATTCGAACTCGCAACCTCTTGATCGTGAGTCGAACGTCTTAACCGGTACTCCACCGAGCCGCCCGATACCAAAAACCTATCATACGATGGTTGGCTGTGTAGATACTGAAGCCAGCGGATAAGAAGAGGATATCATCAGGAACGCGCCCTACCACGCCACCGTCGAACGGCAAGAGCAAGTGAAGTAGCATCCCCCTAGCGAACAATCACCGCAACACCTGGACAGTTTCAGTCTTAGTTCTTTAATCTGCGATGGACTGTTTATGTAAAAACCAAAAAAACTGAACTGAACGGTAATACCAGTTCAGTTGCGTTGCACAAACTGTACGAAGCAAACGACTAGTAAACGCCTTAACTACACCATGCAGCACCGTATATAGCTTAGGTAAACGTCTTTTTTCGTGATTTTATCAGTCAAAAACGCGTTTCGTCGTTATTTTCTCAACGTTCATTTTGTTTCTAGAAATGCTGAGCGGTAAGTATAGGACGGTGATTTAAAATAGTCTATTGGTAATATGGTATACAAAAAGTGGACTTCTGTTAAAAAAATGATGGATTTTGCATTTAGATTTACTTGCGTATCTGTGATGACGTAAATTTGATGAATAGGCCCTATTATGAAAAAAAACTACTGCGATGCAAAGGATTTTGCCAATACATCAAGGTCACGTCGAGGGTCACATTTTTATTCAACGTTAAGAAAAGTTTTCATTTAAAATTGTTTATGTTTTATAAATCGCATTTTAAACGTTCTATGGAGTGTTTCTCAACGTTTGTTACATCGATGACAGTTGTATTTTTGTTGTATGTATCGCAGCTGTTAGGCCTATACAGCGCGTTACGTAATAAAGCGTTTTAACTTTTGACGTCGTGTCGATTTATTGTATGTTGTTATATATAATCGTATTGTACATCGCGTTTTACAGACTTATACATGAATCTGTTGTGACCGTTTTTATATTCGACTGCCCATGCATTGCCGTTACAATTATACAATGCATTATACTGTTTAACTTTATCTATGGGGTCCAAAACTTGCCAGTAAAATCGTATGGTAGCACTGTCTGCCACATGGCTACAGAGTGGGCCAAGAAATGGCTCTCTTTTGGTATTTAAGTCTTCTCACTTGTTAGATTATATGCATTATTAACTCATTTGCAGTTTTTGTTTACTCATGTTTCATTGTTTCTACACACGGGGCTAGGGATTGCAATCCCGAGATCCCGGGATTCCGGCCATTTTCGCCAATCCCGAATCCCGGGATTTCAGTATTACAAAAAGTGGTTAAAATTTTACTTTTTCGCGTGTTAAATGATACAAATAAGAATTTTAGCCGTCTGATTAATAAAATATTTTATGTGCGCCAGAGTCCTACTTCTTGCTGTGCACTTTAACTTGTATTTTGACAGTCACCGTCATTCCCTATAGGCTACAGTTCGAATATAAGCTTAACTTCCGTCAGAGCCTACTATATATCATAATGCATGAAATAAGTCAAAGGGGATACCTAAATGACGACCAGTCTGTAAGCCTAATCCCGAAACGGGGTCACGGGATTACAAATTCCTCAATCCCGGATATCGGAATTTAGAATGCAATCCCGGGATTGCAATCACTACACGGGGCGGGCGTCAGCATACCGGTATTTATTATGCATTATGTCCTGCAGAGCATAGGCCCTATTTGGAGAATTTTTCTGGGCTCCACGAGAAACGTAAAGAAATTAGGAGCTAGCTTCCCAAGTGATATTTTTGGCGGGCACAGTACGTGGTCGGTGAAGGCCCATAAAAGCTTACACCATTTTTAACAATTTTAAACGTGATTTAGATTTTGGCTGAACGATTAGTTGGCAAGAAAGTGATTTTTAATCTAACAGATCTTGCAAGTATTGGGACTCCACATTTTTAAAATGGTGGACGTTGTGGGCATCACGGTTTTTATTTAGGCTGCACACTGCAGGTTAATTTTCACTTTTAAAATATGCTCTGATAAGGCGCCTAGCAACGTAACTGAACGAAACTGACGCGGTTTAATTTTTGACGAACTGACCAATGAGCGAGCAGGGCGAATCCATTGGTCATTGATTGACGCGTACGTGCGCGTAGTCAGGTATAGTCACCGACGCTGTTAGGCAGTGCCTATAGTGTAGGGCCTACTGCATTACTGCTTGCACATTGGTCAGTTCGTCAAAAATTAGACCATGTCATTCATGGTTGTTAATATTGCAGTATTGCAATTATTGCAATAATTATTGCAATACTTTTTAGTATTGCAACAGGTATTGCAAATTCGCAATACTGGTTGCATGTTTAGTATTGCTTGTGGTATTGCAATATTTTAGAGCTGAAATATTGCAATACTTGCAAGCAATACTTTTGATACAAAATACACTCTTAATCGTGAGGATGCTGTTTAACTAGGCTACACATAGAATTATTTCATTTTTTTGTTCGATTGCATGAAAAAGACTGAATGAAAAATAACAAAATAAACACGGGTTGATTATTGTTTAAATTTTGGGTTGACCACATTATCACGTAGCCTGTAGTAAACCCAAAATTTACAAAAAGTTGTAGGCCCCTACATAACAGCAAAAATCAAAATTTATTTCAGCGGAACAAATGAAAAAATATTGCAATAGTATTGCAATAGGCTGCTGACGTGGAAAAAGTATTACAATTAGTATTGCCGTACTTTTCCCACCAAGTATTGCTATTGCTATTACAATAGGCCTACTTTATGCCAGTATTGCTAACAACTGTTTATTTTAATGCAGTTACGTCGCTCTATACGCGTCTTTGGATTTGTCGCATTTTGCTGCCCCATCAAAACTGCAGACTAGGCCTATAGAATCGCGAAATCTATACCGAAATAATTACGACAGTGTTTTCAAATAAATAAGCGCATTTAAACTATGAATAACTAGACCTATATATGCTAGGCCTACTAGCTAGCTAACATTAAATTTTTTTAACTGGTAAAAATGTGACGGCGTGTTTTATGAATCATGGTGTAGTTTTTGATTAAACTAGAATTATAGGCCTACGTTATAGCACAAGAATCTGTCACGTCGTCAATCGTCAATGCCGCTTTATGCAGGGTTACGGCCACGATTAAAATCCATTATCTGATTATTGCAAATATCTCGTCGGCCAAACTTCAGGAAAGATTTGGTGAATGGCAGGAGGCTCTTGGAAAGAAAAGGCCTTGAAGTAAATGCGAACAAAACGGAGACTATGGCGTGTGCAAGGACAGCAGAGTCACCTTAGATTACGGATAAAAATGGGAAAGGTCTGAAACAAGTAGAAAATTTCAAGTACCTGGGTTCAGTAATTCATGCCCAAAAAGGAAATGAGAAAGATCACAGGTTCACACCTAGAATTTCTGCAGCATGGAAAAATGGAAAAAGCTATCAGGAGTGTTATTTGATCGAAAAATTCCCGTTGCTGTTAAGGGTTAAGTATACAGAACAATGGTAAGGCCAGTATTCGTCTATGGGGGAGACATGGACAATGAAAAGGCGTGAAGAATAACGTTAGGAGAGAACCGAAATGAGAATGCTAAGATGGATTCTCAGCCTTACGTTGAGAGACAAAAAAGAGAAAATGATGATATCCGTCGCATACTCGGAGTATCGTCATCACGGACAAGGTACGGGAGGCCAGGTTGAGATGGTTTAGGCATATACAACGCAGAGAAGAGGAGGATTGTGACAGGAGAATCTTGGAGGCAGACGTACGTGGACAACAGAGTATATAGGGAAAGACAGAGAAAAAGGTGGATCGACGCCGTGAAGTACAACATGGAGGACTTGCGGGTCGACCTGATGGACGTGGAGAATAGAGCTGAGTGGAGACGGAGAACCCGTGTGGCTGACCCCTCACCCGAGGGATCTAAACCAGCCTGAAGGAGAGACAGCCATGATTAAAAGGTATCTTTTAATCATGGTTACAGCCTAAAGACGCCGGATATTACGCCACGGCCACTGGTCGTCTACAGACGCAAAAATATTATAATCTGTTGTACGATATGCAATGAAACGGATAATAACTTAATAAGATTTGTTTATCGATATCGTGTTTAATCACTAGCACAAATAAATAAAATTAATATGTTAAAGATTCTTTGGACTGTTGTTATGACAACGGGAGGGTGTGTCGTAAACTAAGTGGTTGTTTACGCGATACTATTGCTTTATGTGAAGATTTAAAAATGTTTTATAATAAACTATTTGAAATATAATAATAATGTAGCTTTAAGATGGCAGCGATTGATCCGCTGGCAAACCCGAAGGGCGTCGTGCGTCTGTGTGAGTTGTGTCAGAAGCCAGCTTACATCCAGTGCTGCCAATGCCGCGTCACGTTCTATTGGTTTGCTGCTAAATATCGTCATTATCATCGTCGTCATCGTCGTCGTCAGACTATAAAGCTAAAATTGCAAACTCGTAGCTATTGCTGGGTTTGATTGAACGCATAGCCACTTTTTAGTCTGCAGCGGGTGATCCAGGGGGCCTGAATAATTATAAATTATATATTCTTTTATGTGTAATTCATTGTATTTAAGTTATTAGCTCTTAGCAGCAATTGGAATTATTTGTTTTGTCAGCATTTCTTGCCCAGCTCATTATTCTATTATGTTTTATAAACTTTGTGTACAAATAATACTAAAAACTGTGTACAACTAATAAACAAAGCAAAAAAAATAATCACGTGCAAAGAAAACTGCTACTGTAAATTCTTTTATGGCAGGTGAACAAGTTAAAGTCTAAGTCACATGAAAAAAATGATATTGGCTATATCTGTGTAGAATGTAACAGTAATTAATAATACATGATCCAATGAAATGAAAACATTGCTTTGAAGTAATTTACAGAGAAATATGTTGTGCCAGTTGAATGCACCCGAATGTGTCACAATAACTGATAATGTCACGTTTCGGACGTTTTGTTGACAAACCGACATTTGCATTGAAAACATAATATATCTGTCGGTTTTACTCAGAATAATGTCGGAATTATAGGTGACGTCAGAAATTATTTCTGTTCACTACTAGAGGTGTGGGGTTAGTAAAATTAATGATGTGCTGTAATATTGTGGTTTTTTGTGGGTTAACTATTGATGAAAAATTTGCTTTTATGAGGCCATTTGGCCGTAAATTAAGCTGCATTTAACCTCAAGGCAATAAAGCTAGTTAGCAACCCTCCTGTACGTGACGTCACATTTCCAAAAATGGCTAAAGCCGTGAAAAGAGAAAAGTGAGTACTTTAAATCTTATGTTTCGGGTATTTAGATGTATTAGCAAGCAGAAGATTAATGAATGTTGACAAATTAACATATGATTAAGCCATTTAGTGCTTTATAACAGTTACGTAAATCGATGCAATTTGGACTTTAATTGTAAGAAGTATGTAAGAAAGTGTTGTATTGTGAATGTTGCTTCAGTGGTCGTGAACACCAGCAGGTGGACTTTGTTGGCATCCATGAGAAGATATGTCAGCTGCTGATTCCACTGAGAACTCCACTGCCCATTAACAGCTCTGAGGAACAGAGACAACACAGCAAACAGCAGCAGTTTATGAGACAGGTTTAATATTGCATTCCTGTAGCCAGACATATCCAAAGGGTAACTAGACTTTAGCTCTTGGGCCACAAAGCAGTCTTCCATTAATCCAGCTATGAGAGGTGAGGGAGTGTTGTAAGCTTTTTCAGTGGGGTTCAAGGCAAAGCCTCAGCCACAAGTGCATTTGCATGCATTTCAAGCTCTAAAATTTGCATTCTGTAGTAATGTTTTTTATACTATTTTTAATAATAATTCTGCATATAGATGTTGTGTGTTCCACACAGCAACATTTACCATTAAACTCTACTTTGTTACTGTTACCATTTTAAATGTATTTGTTATCGTGATAGTTTTCTTTGTTATTTTTGACATTTTTGATATTTACAAATAGAACAAGAGACTTACATATTTTTGCTCATCAGAAAGTGTTATGTCAGGCTAAGCTTTTCTTCTGTGCGATAAACAGTCACTCACACAGCTGGAGTCCAAACAATGAGCATTTTCATAATTATACTGTACCAGCTGCATGGAAAAGTTTGTCACCGTCACTTCAAGTATTATCTAACACTGCATCTTTTAAATGGAATTTAAAAACATTATTGTTTCAAGACCATTTTTTTTTCTAATTTAGATTTCTTTTTACAAATCAGACATATCTTTTTATTTTATCTCAAGTTTTATGCATAAAATCCTTGGCCATTTTTGTAAATGGTTGATTTATTGATCGACTGAGTTGCCTTTGTGTTTTGCGTGAAGCTGCACATACTGAAGCTGACACAGACAGCGGGTCAGAAATTATTGTTTGAAAGCAAATACACTGAAGCAATCCCAGCAGCAATGCAGTCTCTTCGTGTTGCTGTCGAACTTTATGGACTTGCAAGTGTTGAACTTGTGCCTGCGTACCTCATCTTGGGCAGGGCTAGCATAGGTCAACTAACGTTATTTCAACTTTTACGTTTAAATATATTGGACTTTTTTATCACTCGTAATTATGGTACAGTAACTAACTACATACTTCTGCCCTGCAGCGGTGCAGCAAAACAAGTATTTTTAACGTTTTTGCCTGTTTTTCAGCAGTCACTTTGAATTATTTTATATTAGCATATTTTGGCTTACAATAATTGAATTTCTGTTGTTATTTTTATTTTTGAATACAGTTTTTTGGTATTCAGTTACTGTGTTTATGACTAATTATGTGTAAGATAACTTCACTTGATAACTTAGTTTTACAGTTTGTTCATTGACACTTTATGGTGCATTGTTTAGTCACTGTAATGAAGAAAGTCTTTATCTGACGACTGGGTGTCAGTTATTTTGACATCTTAGGTGTTAGGTTAAAAACTCAATTTGATCAGTCATTAGGACTTTAGTGCTGGGCTGAATACTAAGATGAGTAGTGATGTTGCGGTGGTATATTGTGTTAGGGCTGGGCAATTTGGACCAGGCAGAGGAGTATCTGTTACAGGCACAGTGGACAGTGCTGAAAACTCCGGAATGTCCCAACACTATCAGACACAAGTTGAGTCGTCACCTCGGTCTGCTTTACACGGCCAAGTCACAGTTCCGTCACTCACGGCGACAACTCGCCTACGATGTTTGTACTGCAGCGACCTGCTTTTTGTACTTGTGCACTTGGTTAAAGAGTTAAAGGGTTAAGGGTTGTGTGTAGCTTTTTATAGGAAACCCGTCTCAGAGTGCAAAGCGTCACCTGCCATATGAGATCGCACAGTGTTGCCTGTCATTTCACATGCCTGTGAATGCACCCTGCTGTAACACTAACCAAGGCAACTGGTACTTGATTTGTTTACCCCCAAAATATGCAAGGCTGAGTTGAGCTTGATGGTTGATTATACTGAGATGTTTACCTGTACAGTGACAGTCACCCACTTCCAGCAAGCAATAATAATATAGTCACTTGTAGGACGCGAGCTGAATCTGAGACGCTGATGTTGATTATGCATGACTTGGCTGCAAAGCAGAATAGCTAACATCGTAGTTCACACACAAAAATGTGCTAACCTCAAAATGTGTAAAATCAATAATTTTATTAATAGTTTATCATAAGCTTACTTACGATTTTTCTTTTTTATAAAAAGTTTTTTTTATTATTTCTATTTCAGTGTTCGTTTTTAAAGTAATTTTAGTTATTAGTACAGTTACAGTCACCTGTAATCAACCATTTTACTTCCAGATTAAATTACTTTAAACATTCTACAGAACAGTGAAATAACTTTTAATTTCTTTAAGCCTTTTTTGTTATGTTTTACACGAATGTGAAATAGTTTTCCCCAACTGTCATCTCTGACTTAACTATACACAATTGATGCATTTTAAAATAGACTTAAATTTGCTCTGCACAGCTATTTATAAGTAAGTAAGTAAGTAAGTAAATGATTTATAAAGTGCCAAAGTCTCAGAAAAAATCAGGGGGCATTATTACTGCAGTGAGACATGTGATTTTTCTACACTTGCAATTCTTCACTGTTACAGTTACATGTGTCTGAACTATATAATAAATAAATAAACTTACTTACTATTGACAAATCTGTCACTGGACAGATTTACTATGCATCTGAAGAGTTTGGTGCGCATGACGTTCGCACGTCGGGAGGATACTTTCACATGGCACAAGTGTTTGATCTGCAAGAAAACGTCAGCGTCGCCCGTTCACTCTATCATCAGGTCTCGGTTTACTCATTTTTTTATTTTAATTTAAAATTTTGAGCAACTTTAACCTCCTTCAAAGATGAAAGTCGTGTCTTTAAGTCTGTCCGTTTGTCTCTCTGCTTGATTGGATTTTTCTTGTTTTTTTTTAAATAGGTGCAATATCTATTTTATTACTTATGCCTAGCATTTTTGTGCATTTAATTCAGCTATTGGCTGCAACATATTCATAAGGGTGTTTTGTTTATTCATATACAAAAAGTGAAGTTTTGTGAACTGCCAACATATTGAACAGCGATTCCCGTTTGTACATTTGGGTATTTTTACCGTGTGCATTGCTGTTTATTAGTCTAAGGTTTTCCTGGTTGATTGATGTCAGAGTAAAATTTAATCAAATCAAGTTAGGCTTAAGACTGACTGCTTTAACACAAATTGTTACAAAACTAATAACTAACAGTAACTAATTGATGAAGCCATTAGTCTTGATGACTATCATTATAAATAGTCTGTTTGATGCGGCGGCTGTAGGTAGTGGAGATTTGGCAGAGACATTTGTCGGAGCTAGTGGAATGTCGCTTGAATGAAGACAAGTCTGACAAACTGACTGTTTCAGTGAAACCTGTGCCTGAACCACTCGGTAATTAATTGGGTGATCATGTGCTGCTGCCAATAGCAGCGGTGTGTAAAACGTAAAATCCTTCCAACCAAATAGGGACGTGGCGCTGATCTGTTTTGTTACCACTGCCAGACCATGAATAGCCTATGGGATTAGTGCGTTGAAATTTTATGCGCCAGTTTGCCAAATTCCACGGCACGCCATGGCAAATTTTTCCAATTCCATGGCGTTTTGTTTGTCAAGTAAATTAAGGACTTGGATTATTTAAAGTTTGAGAACGTCTGTCACTTTGTGTGTCAAATGATTAATAATTAATGATTGGGTTATACCGCATCAGTCGTGGGAATACATTTTGTGTTGCAGTGGAGTTTTGCTGATGTGGTCAGTCACTTGAAGAAGTCAATTGTCACTGTTGGAACGTTTTGCAAACTCGGATTTGAATTTAGATTGGATAAAAGTGATCGTCAGACAATACTGAATTCAAAGAAATTTAGCAGAAACGTCGAACTTTAACAGGAATGTGAAAGTTCTACAGCTGAACTCGAAATTCTGTGACGTGAAGACAACTGTGATCTCTTCACGATCACCGTGTTCCACCAAAATATCTTGTCACTGTGATGCTGCCAGTGCCTGGTCATTCTCATGCGGAATTACTTTAGGCCTATGTTTGTTTTGAATATTTCATCACTGTGAGGCTTATATGTGTGTGCGCGGTGGGCGTGGTTATCCAGATGAGGCGCAGCAGGCAGAAGCCGCGCAGATGTTGTTATTTATTCTGGAGTTTGACGCTCGTCAGTCGACGTCGTCTGAGCAACAGCACATCACTAATGATCACCCCGATGCTGCTGCTGCTGCTGATGATGATGATGATGATAACGCTAACATGGGTCAGAGTCAGTCGTTCAATTATGTCAGTAATATACAATACAATACCAAAAATTACCAAAATCTGGTAATCTTTCTTCAAGCTACAATTGATATGATAAGATTTGCACTGGAAAATTGGCAGGCAAGCTGCCAATTTAATCTAGCACATAAACTAAAATTGTTTTAAATGGAATTGAAATGCGAAAAATTGAAATGGATTGGAAATGACTGTTGTGTTCGACACACAAAAAAATCTAGGAACACACGCTTATGAGAGTGAGAGAAGTCTGAGATCAGAAAAACAACTGAAAAGGAAGTAGCAACGATAACTCAAACTAGAAAAATTGAAACGAAAAAAAGTTAGGCAAGTCCAGATAATATTGGGATCATTTTCTGAGACAAAGTATACATTTGTCATCCAGGATTCTTTCAATGATCACGCGCTGCAGGTTGCATTTGAGTCAGTTGCACTCGTCTGTCTAAGTTTGACCTTTGGCGATCACTTTTAGTTTTACTTGCTTACAGTTAATATCGGCATTTGTTTATTTATTTATTTCCAGGTAAGTGTCATCTTTTTGCAAATTCTGGTCTTGGTCTGCTGTTCGATTTTGGAGGAAAAGTGGAAAATAAAAAATGAAGAAGAAACCAAGCAAAAACTTAAGACCTCTTGTTACTACGTACGGGCAGCCTAAAAACTGACGTAGTGTTGGTGCGCGCTCTCTCTGTCTGAGTGCCCTTCTAGTTTTAAAAATAATTATTGAAATAATTATTGTCGTGACAGCGTTTTTGAAGTTCGTGTTGTTACGTGTTTTCCAGCTGCTGCTGCTGCTGCTGGTACGGACGGCAGCACTATGATAGGTGCGAGTGAATCAGCGGCATCCATTGCTGCTCGCGTCTACTACACGCTGGCCATGCTGCACTATCTGCTGCACGACAACCACAAGGCATGACGATATGCTAATGTACACTGTGTCTCAAAAAACATCCCCAACATGTTCAATTGTAGCTTGAAGTGGATGTTTGCTTGCCGAGGTAGAATGGAAACTTGAATGGTCATTTGATGGCCATTTGGGTCAGGAATATTCATACCAAAATTGTTAAAATTTGGTAATCTTTTTCCAAGTTACAATTGATAATGTCAGGATTCTTTTTGACGTATTTTGTTCATTTCAACGCATATTTCGTCGATTCTTTTTTCCCCAGGTGCTACAAAAGCAACGATGGGTGAGGTGGAAACTGAACATTAATTTGATGTCATGAGTGCTCGCAAGTCTACCAAAAATTATTAAAACTGAACTTGATAGTCGCTCAAGTTACAATCGATAACATCACGGATGTTTTTTTGTAATTTTTTACTGTTTTTTTTACTTTTTTACTGTTTCAGTAATAACAAACAGTTGATGTAGTCCTCGATACCATGGTCTTAACTTCTCAAGGCGCCTCAAGGACAAACAAGTTTAAGCTAATTTGGCAAGAGGCGAAATCACTGTCGCTGCTTCACGCAACTTTTCGATTGTATTTGCTAGGTGGACCGTGGACAAATGGCTAAATCCTTTGCGCTAGAGTGATTTTTACGTCATAATAGGGCCTACTAGCATCACTACGGTACGGAATGAATGTGTATGCGTGCTTAGGCGACGGAGTTCGGTCGTAAGGCGGTCTCAGCAAGTGCATCTCTGCAGAATGATGAATTTAGTTGCAAATCTGTCGAGTTTCTCAAACTCTGTGAAAACGTCAACGCATCTCTAGCATAGACCACAGCACTGTCGTTAACTGTGATCATAGTATTTACTTATTTATTACAGCAGTAGCAGGTGCACGCTCACTATAGTTCGCTCTCAAGGCAAGGCGAAGCGAATGTTCGCTTTGTACAGCACTGGCGTAGCCATAGGGAGGGGGCGCTGGGGGCAGGTGCCCCCTAGGAATCTACTCACTTACTCAAAATAGTCCCAAAATGCACCAAAACACGTCATTTTCATGCAAAAAACAAACATTTTCCGGTGAGGGAGCACAGCACAGCCCCCTCTCCAGACCCTGTCTCCATGGGGAGGGACACCCTTCCCTATACTCCACCCCTCAAGTGCCCCCAGAGTCGGCGGAAGGGCCCCCCGTACCCTCCGGCCGGGAAAATTTAGTGCGCCAGTTTGCCAAATTTTATACCTAGGTATGAAAAAATCTTCTAGTTTTTAAAAAAAATATATTCAAAATATAAAAAAAACTAAACGTGTGGAAAGTTTACCCAAAATGGACAAGTCTATTACTTTTCATTAACGTATAGTAATCTGTAACGTATTGCAGCTTATTAGACTTCATTTCTTGCAAAGACAACACAAGTTGTACTTGATTTTTTGCGTTTCCATCTTTTAAAGTGGGCAAATTTGCGGCTTTCAGTGAACGTCCAAAAGCCATAAGTGTTTTGGCTTCAGGGGGTTTTGCAGTAATAAATGAAAAACAGCAGTA
>Ga0209367_1007648_pt1 | contig 14858 bp, 13 predicted proteins | sample WorMetLIZISLAND2_FD_187412 | JGI IMG/M metagenome (GOLD analysis project Ga0209367, IMG submission 187412) | Marine gutless worms symbiont microbial communities from Max Planck institute for Marine Microbiology, Germany - Olavius geniculatus... ... | reverse complement strand
GTGCAAGATAAGGCCTAGGTTACTATTAATCACTAATAGGAAATCGTATACTGGCTTTCGATTGGCGCCGAATTCAGTGACCTTGGATGACCTTGAACGCCAAAATAGATTTTTTATGGATTTTTCGGGCGATTTCGGGCTGCAACACAAAATCTTTAACAAGGTGGCGCCACGGTAGGCCTACTGGCGTTGGTGGCGTGGCGTAGTTGTTAACGCGTTTCGGCTGAAACGAAGTTACTCTACACCGGGCCCGGTTAGTACTGCGATGGGTGACTGCCAGCAGGCAGGAACTGCTATAGGCTTTCGCGCATCCCATGAGCATTAGCTCAAATTTCTTGTTGAATTTTACTTCATTCTGAATTAATCTCGGCAGCAAGCATTTTCTTTTTGGAATGTGTTACATACTTACTTTTTCACGTCCATGTTTGTAACTTCGACGTTTAGCTATTCTATGTTTTTCGGCGATGATGCAATGTTGACGCGAGAATGTTTTCCCATGGTCGCTATAACAACAGCGAGATCATACTTCAAAGTGTTTTTTTCTGGTACTTGCAGACAGAATTGAATGGTGGTGTAATGAAATCTTTTGTAGGACTCAACGAGTAGAGTTCGTTGGTGAAATATGAAGCTAGTCTAAATAAGCGTAATTGTACCAATATTTGCACTATTCATCAAGTCAAATACTCATAAAATCGGCATCAATATTTTGCCTCAGTCAAGAAAAGTTGAAGAAAAATTTATATATACTTCCTCCAAACATTGGTCCGGCAGTTGCAGGACCTGCGAGACTGGCTGCTACGGCTCTAAACCAGGTTTAAAGAATAAAGACTGGATGAAAAAAATGAAGAAAATCTTCACTGACTATGACTTGATAGTCTATCTGCTGTCGTATAAGTCGGTCTTCAGACAGCGAATATTTGGCTTCACCCGCCACAGCATCAACAGGACCTTTCTCAGTCTGCTGCTTGATTGCCCGGTAAAGCAGGAATAGAGGCTCACCAGCCGACGCCTTACGACAGACATTTCAATACTTCAAACTATGATATGACAGTTAAAATAATAACTTTATTTACAACTGAACTTAATAAACTACTCTGCAATACAGTCATCATTAGCAATCCCATCGCACCCACACTGTGTTGTTACACTACCTTGTAAAGATCAATGCTCAAAGTTGGCAATAATATTTCGCAACGTAGTGTAGCAAAGCAATTGGGGTGTGGTGGGATCCGCTAGTACTGTGATTGGAAAAAGCTTATATTTGTAGTAAAAAATACTGCAACTGCTTTCTAATACGGTTTAACTCAACAAGACACCATAAACGGCATGGCTGGCGAAAATTTACGTTACATATATGTAGAGATATTCATAAAAAACCCATCTCAAAGCTACAAAGCGTCACCTGCCGCATGAGATCACGAGAGATTACACCAGCCTTCACTCTAGCCAAGCAGGCTGGTACTCGATTTACCAACGCTTTAAGAATGAAAAGCTGAGTTGACCTAGGTGTTTGTCTGATTGCCTAAATGGTGACTTGTGCGAGTAGTAACCGAGCGTGGCTTAGAGCAACTACATTAATCGAGATCAAGACGCTAACCACTAAACCAAATCGCCGTTAATCACCTTGAGAAATCGATAGAGGAGAAACGTGAACCAGTTGGTGAGCAGTTTCTCGGCTACGCATTCGGTCCGACGCATCAGTAGCTTGGGTGAGCTGGCGCGACCGGCGAGAACACATTGCTCTATCAACTCACTGAGCAGAGTCTTCAGTACACTGTATCATCATATCATACATTCGTTTAATGTAAAGTTGACAAGCGCAACTTTCAACAACGCAAGCACAAAATACATAATAAATCCAAAAGCATGCAAGCGGAAGTGTCTCATAGTTTGTCCTAAAGCTAAAAACAATTTTAACAAAACTTACTTTCAAAAACTATCGTTACAGACAAAACTAGAAATTTGGGGCAAAGCCCAACGTGAGTCCGCCCGGCGCCCTAAGTCCGATTGGGGGGAAATTAGGGGTGGGGGTAAAATTTCCTCGGCACCAAAGTCATGTGGCCCGAACTCAAATGCATTGGCATACGCCGAACGCGCATTGTATGCACACCACACACAGCTGACCAGTTCAATTAGTAATAATAATAATTGTACCCCCGATGATGCCTTCCGTAAAACTGTCAACTACGGTCGTATGGAATCTGCTAAATTGTTGCAATATTTTCTTGCCTAGATATTAGGCATTACTATGATCTATGTAGGTGGAAGTTTCTGTTATCATGTGCTACTAACTGTAAATATCTCAGTAGTATGTTTTGTTCATAATTTCAAGTACAGTTATCTTGATAACCTTCAAAACTACTATTCTGATTCACTGTGTATAAAAACTAACTGTTTTTTTGCATCCACCGTTTATAGTCATTTCGCTTCAGTTGTACTTGATGTTTGTGATCGTTTTAACTGTTTAATTTCTCACTCTGTCCCTGTCTGTCTTTTTCTTTGTCATTTGTGTTCTGCACTTGTTGCAAATGAAGCGTTAAAATATCAAAATATGCTCATACTCTGTAAAGTAGTCCATGTGACTGTGAAGCACAATTGACAGCAGCGATGCAAAGTGGACTTTGGCGCTGGTGCCGAAGTCCTTCTGTTGCTCAAGTGTCCGTACAAACAGTAGCAAAAAGACTTTGTTAGTGAGCAGCTGTCTGAAGAGATGGAGACCGGAACCAAGCGACGAGGATACTCCATTGGATATACACGCATAGTCTCCATTGCTCTAAAACAAAGCACTGACATAATTGATTAATGACAAAAATTAAGTAATCACACTATCGAGTAAAAACAGGAACGAAAATTTATACAACACATCAGTTATGAATATAAACATCTGTACTGTACAGAAGAAAATATCAGTTGATTTAAAGGCACGTCACGGTAGCTTCGCACAGGCAATGTACGATGGTGTTGACACAAAAAACAGCAAAGGCTGTCTTCTACAATATTAATATGAACTTCCCGTTAAACTTCCTGTTATGCATCATCCATTTATCACAATTCATTATTTTATCACTCATTACCTTGGTATATCCTTACCCAGCGTTTTCCTGGGTAACAGATCGGTAAAGTTTGAACTGAGTTTTGGGCTTTTCGCTCGTTAGTTAAGGTATGCTACCTAGTGTTCTGATAGAGAAACGTTGTTATAAATTTAAACCGGTCAATTTGAAATGGACGTTTGATCACTCAGTATTTGTCAGTTCATTGATATGTGTTCTTTTTTTCTTTTTTCTCTCATTGTCGTATTGTAAATATGTTGTAATCGCTACCATCTGTTGTGGTGAATAAAGATGTTCATTATTGTCAGCACCGTTAAAAAATTATGACAGTCGCATTTCTGCCACAGGTTTTATTATTTTTTGTTTAACGGACCATTTTTCTGAGCTATTAGGCCTATTATATACATGCTGTTCGAAAGCCCATGCTATAAGTCAACTTGCTGTTTTGTTGACCAAAACATTACCAAGCTAATACCAGCCAACCAACAGCGTCAATAATTAGACACATTAGGACAGATGCTGGAAAAAATTACTTTTTATTTAATTATTTAAAATTACAGTAGCTTACATTTTCTGGAATAATGTAAGCCTGCCACTTGTCGCTGGCAAAGAGAACTCGCACGCTGTAGTTACAGTAGTCACGGAATGGCAAACCGCTCGACGACAGAAGATCATTTGCCACTTCAGACATGTCAACCTGAAGCTCAGCAAAAGCTACAAACATGCGACACCAAGTCGTATGATAAATACATAGTCAAACTTCAGTTTACAATAAAAACCAATTTTACACAAGCTACAACATGTCATAAGGCCTAAACCACGGTAGCAAAATTTTCAGTTAGAAATGACAGTTACATTTATGCTAACTGTCAGTGGCGTATTTAGGGGACGGGGCACGATGCGATGCCCCCCTTTGGCCCAACCATGAAAATTTTTTACAGACCCACGTTATAGTCTCGCACGCTCGCCATGCCCCCCTTTGCTAAATCCTAAATACGCTACTGCTAACTGTGAGTGACAAAGTCATCTTTAAGCTGCGAAACTGCACCAAATAAAGTTTAGAATATTACTCCAGCATCACATGAGACTTTTAGTACTACTGTCAATTTTCATATGCACGGCGCAGTCAATTCACTCCATGTTCGATACAGTTCCCTGGAGGTAAACTCAGTGGCGAAGCCAGAAATTTTAATTCGGGGGGGGGGTCGTCTCCCTTCCTCTCTCCACCTCTCCCTTTCTCCTTTCGTCCCTCCCCCTTTCCTTAGAGGCAGAGTCTGCGTTCCAGCTCATCAACGGCGGTCGTTGTTCCAGTGACTCGTTGTAGCACGATCGAGGGGATCGCGCTTTCCTGGTTGCTGGTGCCCACGCATGCAGTGGTGGTTCCAGCCCGCAATATCTGGGGGGCACGGCCCCATGCCATGGCGAGCACGGTAATGGGGGCAGAGCCCACAGCAGGGTCCAGGGGCAGATCTCGAGCTCCTGGTCAGAGAGTCAGGAGGGCAAAGCCCCTAGAAGCTGAAGCACTTTTGGCTTTTGGACGATCAATGGAAGCCTTAAATTTGCCCATTTTTCTAAAAATTGCAAACGCAAAATTTTTTGGACCATCCTGTAGCAACAAAGCAGTAAAAACAGCATGCAAAATTATACAAATAAAACTGCTGCTTCTAATACTTTAGTTCGAGAGTTATATTTAAGGTGTTATGCTTTAAGCTGGACCCCCCAAAAAAAAATGCCTGTCAATGTGTCATCCAACCAAGACATCAATTCTTGGAAGCACTGAAAATCGAAGAACAAATTTATTTATAACTTTTTCCGAAAAAAAATAAAGAAACGTAAAACTAAAAATAACAGACAACAAAAGCAGCAGAAAGTTAAAAGCTCTGTGGCCAACCTTCGTTGCTCTACATGCAGTCAATAATAACTTCTTAAATTCAAACAATCAATGCAAAATAGCAGCAAAAGACAGTCACAGCAGACAGTTCTATCTCAATCTGACCTTCTTTGCACTCTTTAGCGACGCGTGCCTCCAAAACGTCCATCTGCGTTCTCATGCGCTTCACCGCCCGGGCGCTCTGTCGCGACTTGCGCATGAATACAACAATCACGATGAACACAACCACCAAGATAGCCCCGCCCACAGCACCTGCTATGTAAGTAAGTAACGACATGCTGAGACCGAAAGTCGCAGCCGACGAGGAGTCAACAAATTGGATTTGACCAACGTGATAGACCAAGCCCGTGCCCATGAATACCTAATACACACATACACATACATATCACGTTCAACTGTAGTAAAAATGTTCTTATTTTTAGAAAATGTTGTGGCTGAAACAACAACGAAAGCACTGCAAAACAACAAAAAAACAACAACCATTGTAAGTCTTAAAGTCTAAGGTCATCTTGATATGTGACTAGCCACCAGGACAACTCAGCCTGGCCATCCCTCCACGGAAAAGCGCAATAAGTACCTGCAAAAGCCAGGCTGTATAAACAGACACACCACGTAGTGCATTAACTCTGTATCAGTGGTCTCATGATGTAAGCTGGTGTCTGGCTGGGGGTTCAGGAAATGGAGATCAGCTCCACCCTATGGGCCTAATGGCTCCAGAAGGACTTAGAGCAACTTTTACACAGATGTAAGACGAAAGTAAAAACAAAGTCCAGTTCTTGCCATAGTGCTGCTCGTGTGAGTCAAACTCGTGACCAGAATTAATTTACAATCTAGGAACTGGAATCTGATCGGTGTGAGCTAATGATATGACAGTGCACTATGCGGCCATCCACTGCCCACGTCAGTGAACAACTGCATCCACTTTCCACCCACTCAAGTAGATGCTGAGTTGACCTAAGCACACAGTAGGTTAGCAACTAACTCGAGATTACTTTCGAATGACATGGCACGACTCAAACTGCAACGTAAATATTTTTCTCAGTTATTCCTGAGATATCCACAAAAGTTTAGAAAATGTGCATCAACTCTAAAGTTATTCCGAAGACATTTTCCTAACATATTACCAATCCTTTTCCTCACAATGTTTCGAAAATGTGCATCCTTCCTTAGATTATTTTTAAGATAAGGAATATTCCTAAAATTTTCCTAAGATATTTAAAAAATGTGGCCCGATACTGTAGCCAATAAGCCACATGCAGCTAATAAGTTGATAAATTCACCAAATTACAACCTTTATATACATTGTTGTTGTTGACGTTTTGGCAACCGCTGCTGCCTTTGTCGGAACGACTGTTCACCAGGTGTCGCTGTGGCGGACAGTAAGTAATCATAGATGTGCGGAAGTTGGTAGGACCCTCGTCTCGGTTCATCGACTTGTCTTGTGCTTTTCTAATGTGTATCGCTTTTCTGATCCACCGGTCCTACCAACTTCCACGCATCCATGATTACTTACTGTCCGCCACAGCAACACCTGGTGGGCAGTCGTTCCGACGAAGGCAGCAGCGGTTGCCGAAACGTCAACAACAACAATGTATATAAAGGTTGTAATTTGATGAATTTATCAACTTACTAAGTTACGTTTCAACCTATGAGTCCATTTAAAGACATATGCAGCTAAGGTTAACTACGAGTAAAATGCAGAATGAGACATACAAAGACGTCAGCGGTGCTGGAGGAGGTGGAAGGTAGGACAGCGGTGTTATTAGGCAAACAGGTGAGTTGAGTACTGGACAATGACGTCACTCTACACTCCCCATCACCAATCATCACTTGCACGTCAGACGCCGACAGAACCAGATCCAAGTGACGACCCTATATCAACCAACACAACTACAATGCCTGTAACTGTTATTTCTAACTTAACTTAATTAACCACTGGTGCATTTAAAATAGGCTTGAATCTGATATGAAGGGGGCCTACGATCATGTCTTCATTCAGTGATACGTGACTTTCCCTCACTTGTGATTCTTTACTGCTACAGTGAATGACTTAACATACTGTGTATAAATAATAATATAATAAGTAAATAAATGTTGAAGTTGATTCATCATAAAATCTTGAAAATTGAAAAATGCAACAATTGATATTTTTGTTAAACTGCAACTAAAAGTCTAATCGCCCATGCCGTAAAAAATGCTATGTGAATGGCTTCAGGCTCCTTAATAAGCTACCAATATAAAAATTCATCAAATCACTACGATTTTGTTTACCGGTACTGATTTTACGACGCCCAGGAACTGCTGTTTCTCTCATCGGAACGATTTCTTAATCGTCCAAGAAAAGCAATAAGTCTACAGATTAGTAACAAAAAGTTTTTGATGAACGGTTATAGTTTACTAGTTCTGTGTTACTGTTTCAATTTATGGTTCTAGTTCAAGAATGAATTTTTCTGAGTTTTCAGACATATAGTTGGCAAAATGCAACCATCTCCTTCTCCATAGAATGCGAACATTTGTCTATAAGATTAGGTGAGAAGCGCTCACTTTTTCCTCTCAAGATATTGCCCACTTGTAGACCTGGATTAAGTTGCAATACTGTGCTTTAACAACAGTTAAGCTTAATAAAAATAGCGAGTAAATCAATATAAGAGATAAATAATGCACAAATCAAACTCACGTTAAGATTCAAATACTCATTTCTGTTGAAGTAAAACCATTTCACTTCCGAAAAAGAATCAAGCTCTGGGTCGGGATAAACAATGAGATACTTTGGGACTGCGGAGAGCCTTCCAAGACTGCGGACTTTGTGACCGGTTGGCCGTGAAAACAAAGCGTTTTCTTCAGCGTTAGCCAGAGTCATGCGGGTAATATTACGCAGTGACTGGACACCATCCATGATAAAGCCATACACGAGTCGCATTGGCGAGTTTGAGTTCATCTTCATTACATTCTCGTTCACGAGGTGCCGCCTCATGTTGACCGACAAACATGCCAGCTGGTCTTTGCTTATAGTGTTGCAAGGCTACAATTGAACACAACAGAAATTAATTAACGATAGTTAACGATAAGTGTAGTGTAGTCAGAAAATACTCTACTGGGGCGGTATGGCAAGAAAAATGAGTCACAAAACAGAACACCACTCTAAAGACCATTAAATGGTTTTTAAGAGAGTTTGAAATTCAGACAGCAAGGGTCTGGCAAAAAATTCTGACGTTGTACTCATGGTTTACATAGGGTTTCAGAGCGCATTTTAGACTGGACATTTGTTAGTCCCAGTCACTCCAAAAATACTTGCAGCTGCATGATTTGGAAACTGGCTTTTGGGAGATGGGGATAAGTTTTTTTCATTTGCTCCATAGATAACACACATCTACTGCAATAGGCCTACTCATTTCAGTTTGGTTGAACCAATGTAATCTAATTTATCAGTGCACAGTACATGGAGTTAGATCCAACAATACACAGAAAATTACAGCAAAAACTTACCGCAGTGATATTTGCACCATCAGGAAAATAGATGATCATTTCCGGACTTTGAACCAAGTCTAAGTTTTGACCAGTGACTGTAAACAGCGTGCCACCACTACAATATCGACAAATGTGTTCATTACATTATACTGAACAAAAACAACTACAGACACATGTGCTTCGTTTTTGCACCTTACCCGGCCCACTTTCCAAGATCAGTCAAGGTTAAATCAATCCAGACTAGCCTAGTCTCCAGAAATAAATTATTGAGAATTATTGTTGTGGTCGAAGTTTCACAAAAAATTACTTCATGTCCAACCTATCAGCAGTGTCAAAACATTAGACATGCCTGCATCTAAATAAAAACAGCACACACCTATTGCGAATGAGAAACAGAGTAAAGATGCATGAACTATAAAATACATAAGCTACGCTGCTTTTATCCTTATACGTCTGTACGTCTATCTGTATGTTCGTTTGTCATTTTTGATGAATAAATGTGTTCATAAACTGCATTGCCCTCTGGCTCCAAAAACATCTCTCCTGTGACAACAACAGTGTTCCTGATAGCGAGCCAGGAACACTGTTACGATAGTATCCTACTTTTTGTATATCGAATGCCCTTCCGAGCTGCATCAAAGCCCCAAAGGCTTATAAAGAACACACAAGAAATATCTTTACTTTAGTCAAACTAGTCTATCCGTATGATCCACGGACACGGTAAGCAAACTGTATTTCTCACCTGACGATGGTTTCCTGTGGTACGATGCTGCTGACAGTGGGGTCCGGAAGCACGGCAAACCCATGCGGAGGTACGGTGTGAGGCACCACATTGCCGTCAATGATAAACCGAACGACCGAAGCATTGAAAGATCTTCCACTGCCGGAGTTTGAAGTCAGACAGACGGATTCGTTTGAACGCCGCCAGCTGCTGGCAGTGAATGAACAGTGGACGGAGAGCATCTCATTGGCAGCAGGGTCTGATAATGTTAACGTTGCCTCAGCCCCAGCGTCCAAATTGAAGCCGATCAAAGTCAGCCTTGTGCCTCCAGATACAGGACCACGAACTGGATGAAAGTCTGCCAGCAACGGTTGCTGTTCAACACACATAGAATCATTGGCTTCTATCCCTATACCTGGTGTGCCCAGTGAAAAATAGGAAGGAAGTGTTGATAAAGTTGTAGATCAAAACTTCCCCCTATTTTCCCCTCTTTTCTCTGGGCAAACTACACCCTTAACAAACCCCCTATTTTTTATTTCATCCTATTTCTGACTAGACAAACTACACCCTTCACAAAACTGCCCCCATATTTTTACTTCCCCCTTTTGCTTCGTCCTAGTTTTCAATCTACATCCTTAACAAAATTCCCACTCTATTTTTACTCCCCCCTGTTTTCCACTTTCCCCCTAACAAAACTTCCGCTATTTTAATATACACCATTAACAAAACTTTCTCCCTAAAGGAGAAAAAGCCCAAAATGGAGGGGAAACGTGCGTCAGAAATTGGGAGAACCTGAGTCCAAAACTGGAGGAGTTGCGCCCAATTTCGATTCCAGATTTGGAGGGATAGAAGCCACTGCATAGAAGACACACAATTTATGAATACAGGTAGAAAATATGTCAGCCCAGTGCTGGCATATTGTGCGGCCGTCCACCAGTCCTATACATGATATAAGACCCCGAACTGGTGAAAAGTCTGCTAGCAAGGTTTGCTGTTTAAAAAAAATCACCATCATTCAACTTATCAAAATAAACACGTCACATAAAATCCATAAATACATAAATCCACCCATTTGTTCTGTCTGTAACGATAGTTTTGAAAGTAAGTTTCGTTAGAATTGTTTTTAGCTTTTGGACAAACTATGAGACGCTTCCGCTTGCATGCTTTTGGATTTATTATGTATCTTGTGCTTGCGTTGCTGAAAGTTGCACTTGTCAACTTTCCATTAAACAAATATATGATGATGATGACAACTTCAACTTTACAAAAAAGTAATATACGGCAGCAATAACAAGAGAGAGAGAGAGATGGCACTTACAGTTGCCCTGAATATAACCTAATAACTGACAATACAGTAAATATGAATACGCCTACATACACACACTTACATGAAAATAAATATACAATACATCTTATTCAGTAACCAAGATAATTCGAAAGGCGTGATTTAACAGTTGTGCAATATGAATATGAACATGACGCATAAATAAGTCACATAGCATTACAGATACGTCATATAAATATGAGTATATATCATGACAAAATGGCGTACTAATCTCTATTATGCTACATTCATCTGCACTACTTACATTTGGAATTTAACTCGCATAATAAACCAAAATTAATCTCACTCTCGATCACCACAGATATACAATAGCATGACACAAAAAGTGCAACATGATTCATTCAAAATATGTCTTAAACATTTTGTTGATGCCAGCAATATTATGTGACGTAATTTGAATCATCAGACTTAAGGAAAATTAACTTCACACATATCAACACGAATTTTTGCTGGACTTCACACACAAAATGATATTTATTTATTCTAAAATAGAAAAATAATTGTAATATATATTTTTTCGCCATAAAAACAGCTAGAGTTAGTAACTACTTACAACATAAGAAAATTCACGCAAAGATATGGCCGTAAATTTGCCGTTGATAGATACAGAGACGGGACTTGATTGTGGACCACTGGATGCCACTGTTGTACATACGAACCTACAGAAACATCAAGTTCAATGTACGCATAAATAAATATCATTTGTATGATTAATTATAAAACAGGCAGCTATATGATGACAAACAAACATTTTTGCAAGCCATCAAAGCCAAGGCTTCACAAATTTTACAATTAATGCCAGCAAGTTCTGAATGCAAATTGCAAAACCCTAATAACTACGACAGCCTTAGAAATCAGTACTCAAATTATCCCCAAACTAAACTCTCGGGAATTATTTTGGCGAACTTACGGAACTGACAAATAACGTAGCCTTATACTATGTGTGCTTCCATACCTACAACAGGTTGACAAGTTAAGTTAAGTGGAGAAAAGTGTTTTGAAACTGACTGCAGTACTGACACCATACATTCCTATACCAGATTGACAGCAAGTCTGAAAAATTTCAGAAATGGACAGTAGTGCAGCAAAATCAGCAACGATCAAGGTAATTTGATATAAGGCGGAATCGCTCCTTTTTTCATTCGCCAGATGGCAGCACAAGACTGGCAATTGCACATTTTGACTGAGGCTTCAACATCCAAATATCCCTTTCCCCTGGAGGTGAAGAACCCCCAGCTAACACAATGTATCACTGGACCTCACAGTGTACCTGTCAAACAGCATCTTAATCCGCCAAACAGTTTGAGCAAAAAATATCAGATGCTAAGTAAAGCGACTTAAGCCGATAAACAATTACCGAGTGGTAGGCTCGATGTAGTTGACTGAATGGCACGGAATGTCAGCTATGAAAACTTCAGTATCATCCGCAGCCACTCCGAGGTTTAGACCAACCACTGTCAGCTTAGTCTCGCCTTCTAGCGGCCCAGACACCGGACTAATCTGAACACAATGCAGAACAAAATTACGTGCATACAGCAAGATTTAAAGCTTCAGTTTCAGTTTTTTCCATTCCATTAAGACACAACAGCAATAATAGCAACAAACATGATGCACGAATAGAACGGCAAAATGAAGTGCACCAGCATCAGCCCAGACAAGAAAAACAGTAATGTCTTCACAAGGGTGACTGTTTGCTACCAGATGTCATTGCAACAAACAGTTTGTCCAGATGCTGCCCTAAATATCATAAGTCTGTAGAACTCCCCAATCCACCCCGTCATCGGGTGTTCAGCTGTGGACCAGACAAAGCCCGCGGGTCTGGTCCAAATTTTATTTTCATCCCAGTCATTGAATTCAATCCGGGGCCTGTTGAAGTTCCATTGCTACAACAACAACAACAACAACAACAACAAGAGCAACTCCTTGCCTTGTTTTGCTTTTTTCTAATACTGTATCACTTCTTCGATCCACGGATCCATTCTGATGTTTTCTCTGTTGTGAACCAAAACGACAGGTCCTACCAACATACTTGTATCTGTGACAAATTGCTGATTGCAGCAATATCTAGTGGGGGACGATTATTCCACCTAAAAACAGTAGCGGTTGCCAAAACGACAACATATTTGTAAACAAAGGTTTGTAAGTTTCATGACCTATTAAGCCTACAGTTTACAGAAAAGTACTGTTTCAGAAAAAAAAAACAGGCAAAGATGGGCAAAATAACAAGTTAACATACAGAAGTGATAGCCGGATCTGGGCAGGCCCGGTGCCGATGCAACCAGCCTGAACTTCCATTAGACAGCACACACTGCAACTGGATGGTACAAGTCCTTGTAGTGAGGCACCAGCCACAGTTGAACGCTGGGTCAATGGACCGACATCGGCCACAGCTGGAAGCCATTGCTGTGCACTTATATACCAGCACTGCATGTAAACACATACCAGTAGAAATATTAATTAACATTATCACACAGCAAAATGTTGCATAATACATATGCACCAAACGGGTGAAGTTAACTGAACAACGCGTTCGTTTCAGTTCAGCCAGTTCACTATGAAGTGAAGGACAGGCCTCAAGGACTGTCCTCGACCCTGAGGACAGGTCAAGGACAAAAATCGTGGCCTTGGTGGTCCTGGCCTTAAAGACCACTGGCTTGGCCTTGGCCTCGTCGCCTTGGCCCCTAGTCACTTGTAATGAATGCGCTCCGTGCACTAAGTTTATCCAAAGCTTATTTGAGTACTAGTATATCCACTTCGTTACGTTACCATAACCGTGCAGGATTAAGTATCTGAATCTATTAAATATAATTATAAATATGCAGTTTTAACGCAAAAGTGTAGATAGTTTATAAGATCCCAGTTCATCATCATTATCATCATCATCATAATCATTTATAGCGTGCTGTTTACAGTAAAAATAAAGGACATCGGTGCATTACGACGTCTCTCTATGCATATACAAAACTAAGAATTAAAACAACGTAAAAATAGTATGTCTTCAGTTTTCGCTTGAAATTGTTAAAAGTTGCTGCTGATCTCAGTTCGATGTGCAGCGACCATGCTGACCAACTCGCTGAGGAACGCTGATAAGTGTTCGAAGTACTCATGTTATGTATTACTTAGTGGCCTTGGCCTCGGCCTCAAAGGCCACTTGCCTGAAATTGGCCCTAGCCTTAAAAATTCTTGCCTCGAACACATCCTTGCTATAACGGGGCTTTAGATGGAAAAAAATGTTTGAAAAAACAGGCGATGAAAGACGGACAAAGAGGGTAGACCATTTGATAAGAAATAACACACTAATTCGAAGAAAACAGCTAAAGATAGAAGCGTTTCGACAAGCATTAAGAAGAAACTCTCCTAAACCAGCTGAATGAGCAAATCACCGAAACGTACCATGAACATTGTCGGGGTTATCAATCATAACGCGAGCATCGTCGGAGCTTCCCCATGATAGACTGAGTGGAACCTTGACAGATGATCGAGTCTCACTCGCATACTGAAACTACAACCAGCGACAATTGAACAACAAATTCAACATTCACACCTCGTAAACTAGCACTTCAGATTTTCACTTCAAAAAGTTACACAAAACCATTAACCATTACGAGACTGTAGGCCATTTGCATGCTGTAGAGTATATCGGTTTTTAATGTTTTAATGTATTTCTATGTTTCTAGTTGTACCACCACGAAAGGTTCTTTTTCATAAATGTTAGGATGTTTTAAAGCATATTTTCCTTCCGTAAACAACAAGAGGTTGTGCCTGTCAACTTTGTCATTAAACGAACATGTGATGACAGTGATATTGGCCAACATACGCACAGTTATGCCACGCTGTGCTAGGTTCTAAAAATCAAAACGTTTAGTAATTTTTAAAGCAAATACTTGACAAATAAATGCACTTATCTTTTTTGCCTGCCAACTGCATCCAAGCACAAAAAAATTAAAAGTTGTCAAATTAACAAATGATTTCAGCACCACAGTAAAATCCAGTTCAACAAGAACTTTGGTTTAGCAACAAAGCCAAACGTCTTTTTTCCAAAAAAAACTGCTTTAGAAAAAATATGACATGCTATTTTTGCCATAACGCTAACGGGCACTCTGTCAGCCAAATCCAGTATATACAAGAAATTTGAGCAAAGCTCACGAGACACGCGAAAGCCTATAGCATTTCCTGTTCAGTAGTTATAGTTTCGAAAATCGCATATCACTTGGACTCGGCCCATCGGGACCATAATACACATCGGCCATAAGCGCGTGTGCCGTTGGCGACGGTGGCGCCTCCTTGTGAATGATATAGACTTGCGCAGCCCGATATCGTGAAAAAAATCCGTAAAACCCCCTATTTTGGCGTTCAAGGTCATCCAAGGTCATTGAATTCAGC
>Ga0209367_1007647_pt1 | contig 14858 bp, 12 predicted proteins | sample WorMetLIZISLAND2_FD_187412 | JGI IMG/M metagenome (GOLD analysis project Ga0209367, IMG submission 187412) | Marine gutless worms symbiont microbial communities from Max Planck institute for Marine Microbiology, Germany - Olavius geniculatus... ... | reverse complement strand
GGGGGAGAAGAAAGAAAGGGGGAGAAGGGCATCCGAGTTGGGGGGGGGAAGTTGCCTCTTGGTAATGGACGCCCCTGGTGGGATGCATCGGCTTCTTTTCATTGATTCTGCTAATGCTGTTCTGGGTGTAGCAAAAAAGGAACTCAATTATCTCACTTCATTTGCAGCATTTATTTTGGAGGAGTTGTCTGTACAGATAGACATACTAAAAACTAACTCTTATAGGGGTATCATGAATGCATTTTCCAACTAGAGTAAAAAAATATGAAATACCAGTAACCATAGAAATACCATAGAAAGTAACGCGAAATAAATAGTGCGACTGAATGCCAATTAAATGCGCTTTTTGCTGTTCACGAGTTCACTTTAATTGTAAAAATTTCTTTGAACTTTAAGTTTCATTTGACTTGCTAAATTTCTATTACTTTTGTAACTCAATGAGAAATCAGTCAACATACTATTTTTTCTTTCGGTTTTACTTCAGCAATACTGCAGGGCTTTCTTGTTTTTTATAGCTTCGAAGAAAGCAACTCGTGAGTGCGGTGTTTTTATTCAGGCAAGTATTAGCCTGTTATGTGTATTTGCCAGATTCAAAGAATCGAGAATCGGTATCTGTTCGAAATGTACTCTACGATGAGTAGACTAATGAACGAAATCAACGGACCCACCGTAAACAATGAACGCATTCTCTTTCACGGCACAGACAAAGCCACTGCCGATTCGATCTGCCGACGCGGTTTCAATAGAAGTTACAGCAGTTCGGGTAAGATCGATTGGTGCTTTCCTGTCATGTGACTTACAGTTGCCCGCAAATAAGTTCATCGTCGTCATAACCATCATCAATTAATTCGCCAAGAGAGCACACCACAGGCTGAACGGTAGATGGTAAACCAATGCAGTTTGTTACTGAATTTAAGTACTTAGGTCATGTTATTACTTGTTCTTTATCTGATGATAAGGATTTACAGCGTGAAATGCGTAATATGTATATAAGAACGAATACTCTTCGGTGTAGATTTGGTAAGTGTTCCAAGAAAGTCAAGGTTAGGTTATTTAGGTCTTACTGTTTATGTATGTATGGTACTGCATTGTGGAATACTTATAGGCCTACGGTTTACTGTATGACAAAATTTAGAAGTTGCTATCACAGATGTATAAAGACATTTTTTGGTTATGACAGACTATATAGTGTTACAGCTATTATTTTGGATTTGCAGCTTCCCAGCTTTGACACTCTTTTGTATAATTATAAATTTTCGTTTTATATGCAGTTCTTATGTAGTGATAATGATGTAGTTAAATATTTTGTAAGAATTGGACTGTGATGTGTATATGTTTTATTTTTTGCTTTTCTTTTTACCACTTTTATTGCTTTTATTACCTTTATTATTTTACCTGTGTTCTATGAACGTTTCTGTCTGAAATAAACTTGATTGATTGATTGATTGATTATCCCAACTTAAGAAACTATCTAAATCGACCAACCAGGGTCTCTAACATTCAAACAGACAAACAACTAAATACAGGAACGCCCTTATGATCAGGCAACAGACGAATTTTGCAACACTCAAAAATATACAGCAAAATAGGACGCACAATTCACACACAAAAAAAACTAACTCGCGATACGGAAAAACAGTCTGGCAGCTTCACGTCGGCTTAGCGTCAACTTCACAGACGACGTTCTGCTCCCTCACTGAGCTTCACTTCACTGCTCCAGTCAAATGATTTCTGGAAGTCAAATAACACTGGCAAACGCACACCCCACTAGGGGACGGGTGTCCTCAACAATTTTTTACAAGGAGGGGTCAGGAATTGGTCTAAAAGTTAGCGAATGCGCGCCTATAGGACCTTACTTTGAAGGGAGTGGGAGTAACCCCACGGGCCACAAAACATTGCCACGTGACGTTCCACCAGGCAAGATGACGTGTTTACAATTTTTTTGCGGCAAGGTCAGCACGCTAAAAATTTGGGAGAGCAAAAAAATGTGCAAAATTCGGCGCGATTTTGGACAAATTCAGAGTTTGACTGCAGATATTCCTGGATCAGATCAAAGTATCAAAAATCGGAATAGCAGTTGATTAACTACAACCTTTCCTGCGTTGGGCAAAAATGGTAAACTTTAGTAAGCCTATACTAACAAAAAAATTATAGACGTGCATGTTGATCCACCTTAAGTCGACAATGCGCGTTCTTCTTATGCTAATGCATTTGAGTTTGGGGCACGTGACTTTGCTGCGAGGGAAATTTTAATCTTCCAATTGCCCCAGTCAAACTTACGGCGCCCGGCGGACTCACGTTGAACTCTGTCTCAAATTTCTAATTAAAAACTAAGAAGTTACCATTTCAATGCGCTTGTTGGGACGCCCATCAACATTAATGACAGTAATGTTCTATCGCAGGGGCATTGTGTCTGTTCACCGCCCGGTTCTTGGGACACAGAAGATTATAAGCATTTAAAGCGAAAGCTTATCAACAGCCCGTCAGCTCTGAACTGAACTGAACTGATGTGTGTGTGTGTGTGTGTGTAGATGTCTTACTGGGGAAAGGCGTCTATTTTGCGACAGAATTCGCAAAATCGCTTCAATACGCAAGTCCACGTGTGAACGGGAAGAGGTGTGTGCTGAGGTGTCGTGTTCTAACTGGATACATGTGCACAAGCAGTAATCCCGACATAGTGGAGCCACCGGTGAGGAACACGACAACCTGAGCACTGTATGACTCAGTAATTGACAACATCGAAAACCCCCTAGAATATGTAATTTATCGTGACTTTCAAGCATATCCGGAACATTGGATTGCGTTTGAGGATTAAAGTTGTCTAGAGCTGGCTAGATAATGTTATGTGAAGTGACGTATACTGCCGTGATATTCCAAAACAAAGTAACTTGGAATAAGCCGATTTTGAGAAAATGAGAAAAGAAGTGCTTTGGCTAATCTATCTGAAACTATTTACACTAGCTTAAAATAACTTTTACTATAACATATATACTAGACAATTGTTTAGTACATATTGTCGTGATTGCTCTCGTTTGCTTTATAAATTTTTACAAAATCAAAATGTACTACAACTGTGTTTTGGCTTGACATTTGGTCTGTGTATTGTTTCAGCAATAGCAAGCCAAAACACAGTAAGTGTCATATGCAGTTGTACTTGCGCATCATTTTCGATGCAAAAAAGTCTTTATGGTAAAGCATGAAAACCTAGCTGTCGCTAGGGAAACGCGCTACAGCCTATACAGTTTCTGTTGCAGTACTGGCCTTCAAGGTCATCCAAGGTCAAGGGCTGCCTTCTGTCGGGTGATTTGAGTATTTTCGTCGGAGACCGAATCGGAAAAAAATCCTAACGTTTCAATGTTCCAATGCACCAAACCACAGTAGGAAAGCTCACGAGTCACATCGCTACTCCAAAAGCATATTCAGCTAAGTACAGGCGGATTTTCTTCCTAATTCCCACGCCACTTGACTCCTATGGTGTCTCGCTCGCCAACGGCATCAGGAGTTAAAAACGTTAAAAGGGCAGAATGTTGCAACAAAAACTTCGAGTTTTTGACATAAAACATTATGGTGTTAAATTTCTATTTTCTCTATATTTTTTTGAAATGGGAATTCTTTAGCTCCGACCTGCAGCTTTTGCGAAACGATTTTTGCTCAGGTTTGTATTTTTGGAAATCATTTTCTGACAAAAAGAAAATTTGTTAACTTACAAAAGTTCCCCTGTCACGAATTTACTGTTTCTCGTCTCGAGCTCTTTGTTTTGTCGAAAAACCTTCCGCGGGCGCCAATGGTAACCATATAGTTCCTGCTAATTTGTTTGCGCTCACGAAAGACACCCTCCCCATTTACCAACTCTACTCGACGCCTGCAGCATCTAGTTCTCGTGAAAATATTGGCGCATATACGCACCTGCACTTCCGCCTTCTTTGAAAAATTTATCGTGTGTTCTTTCTGCCTATGTCACGTCTCCTGTAGATTCCACTAGAAAACTTTCCACAGATCCCTTCACTACTTTCTCTTTTTTCAAATTCTGAAGGTGAAATATCTCAGCACCCCCGTCAGGAAAATGCTGCTTCTGCTTCGGGGTGACCCGGTGTCGTGAGAAATTTGTCGCACCAGGAAAATTCTTCCCACCTCCATATTGTCATAATGTAACTAACGCTAACGCTAACCCTAAATTTAACCCTATCCTTAATCTTAACCCTAACCCGTACTGCTGCGTGTGGGAATAATTTTCCGGTGCGACGAATTTTCCACTACACCAGATCCCTAACGCCACCATGCACTGTATACTGAGGTGTAAATAAACACACACATTACGGTTTATTCTGTAAGTAGTAAATGACGCAGTTACTGCGTTTTGGCCTGACAGACAGTACTAAAAAACTAAATCACTAGTGAACGTGTTAAACCAAAACACAGTACTGGGTTTTGGCTTGACATTTGTCGTTTGTTTTGAAAGTTACTGTGTTTTGGCATTCTCGTATCTCAGAAACGGATAGCGAGAATGTCACGATATTTTGTCACACAGAAGCTGAGATAGACTTAAGGTGCATGGCATCATTATCCCGATTTCGACCAAAATTCAAGTTACTGTGTTTTGGATTGTCACGGCAGTATAGTACGTATAATGTACAGTGTATTAGACAGTATACATGGTTCGCAAGGCATGCTAGCAGTACACTTATTGTATAGCCATTATATTTTAGTGTTACATTCCATTTTGCTGTTAGCCTATATGCTGTTAAATCTTACTATTGCTATTGCTATTGCTGTTGCATTGTCTGTTGTCGGTGAACATGTTAATGCGATATTTGTCAACTTTGTGCTATGTTTATTATCCGGCTTATTTATCAGGCCTGTTGAGAAAGGGGTAGAGGAGTAAGTTAAGTTCTCTGTCGTGTATCCCCTTAGAAGCAGGACTCGTAAAATTCAGCTAGGGGTCTGGGAGCGATGTGAGCTCTCCCAGCCAAAATTGAATTTGGTGCATTATATCTTTAAAATATGACATCTGGTTACAGCAATTGTAATTATTTTCCAAATTTATTGCAGTTTGAACGAATGCTTATGTCGTCTTGAAGATTGGGGGTGGGGAAGGCTGGCCCCCTGGGCCCTCCACGCCACTGCATGATAGTTACGCTGTTCTGCTAAATGATAGTCTGGTTCTGCTGAATGCAATGTCGTTTCGTTTGAATGTCGTATTCTCTGTTGCTTATTCGCATGCACTGTTAATAATAATAATAATATTATTATTATAATATCGTTTTTACTGGTAATTCTAAACGACAGACGCTGATGTTTCATGTCTTATGCACATGCAACAAAATGCTATTCTAGCTGTCCGTATAGTCGGCGGTGATATAAAACGTGGGCTTACTTAGCTCCTGTTACTTTTCGAGCGACGGGCAAGACCGTCAATACGGCCTATTGACGCGGTCGCATAAGAACATCTACATCGGTAATTGCGGTATTGGATATTGACCGCGTCACTGGGAGGACCACGTGGCTGGCTGACTGAACAGTGAACAGGTGTCCGTCTCTGCTGCAGCCTGTAGTGTAGCTGATTGAATCACAGCAAGCTGGCACCCGTGTAACATCTTGACACACTGCAAAACTGTCCAAACTTTGGTCCAATAGGCCTATGTTTTACCGGTAGGTTTTCTCTGTCAGTCAAACCTGTCGACGATTGACTGAGCTAGGTTGCTTAGCTCGAGGTCACGGTCAAAGTCAAAGTCAAAGTGAAAGCTCAGCTCGACCGGAGTTTGTGTGTGTGTGTGTTGTGGGTTCTTGTTCGTTAATTTAACCGCACCCGAATTAACTGCTAGAATTAAGGTTAGGGTTTAGGTTAGGGTTAAAGAGAGGGTTAGGGTAGGGTCAGGGTTAAGGTTAGGCTTGGCGTTAACAATAATAATTCGGGTGGGGTAAATTAACGGACAAGTACCTTGTTGTGTTTGTAAGCGATGTCGGCGAAGTGATCATTGATGTGATTGATTGCGTGGAACGAACAGCGTCACAGCAATCGTCTTGATCGGCGCGTCACCCCAGCGTCAGTAGTAGATCCCTCCGCGCCGGTCGATGTAGTCCGCCAAGCACGCGTACTTCTGCGACGTCCAGACAGACATGGCCGATATCTCGAAGTCGGTGTAGTAGATTTCGGTGCGCTTCCATGTCGTGTAGAATTCCGGGGCATCGAAGCCACCTCGACGAACGTACGCGTCCGCCGCTTCCTTGAAGTTGGCGTAGTAGATCTTGGCGCGTTTCCACGTGATATTAAATTCCGACTACACCGTGTCTCAAAAAACAAGCCACTTTTATTTTTAATAGCTCCCTAAAACATTGGTCGATTTTAATAATTTTTTGGATGCAACATCGCAAAAACTTGACATAAATGACTATAGTTTTGCCCGCTTTACCTTAATACCGTTGTTAACTACCTTGTGAAATGCAAGTGTGGTAGCTTGGACGTTTGGCCGTTTTGGCCGGTAATGCAACCTACCAGAAAGATAGTGGGGTGCAGTTTTTCATGACGCAGACAGATAAACAGCATTATAGCATTCAGTTAGTATTTAAACCGACCGAGATAAAAATTAGAACAGACAAAAACACCTGCTGCGGCGTCTTACTCGGACTGGCCGCAAGGCTTTGGTGACGTCACAACATTTGAAAAAAGATGTCTTGACCCACTGATCTATAAGATACGTATCATCGGCCTCGATCTCGACTAGGTCACGATGATATAATTGTCTGATAACGACGAGAAGCGATGACGTCACGAGCACAGCGGTGAAGAAGCGTCGTCGTCTTGGCAACCGCATCACCAATCTCCGTATACATTATGCATTTGCTCTATACCGCCGAGAAACGACGGATTAGTCACGACACTGAACGACACGACATGCGCATGCGGGCCTTGAGATCATCGGTAAGGCACGGCTACAAACATGACAACTATCGTGTAAGGAACTGTAAATGTTGCAAATTAATAGCTTAAAAGGTCGATTAATTCGTTCAAATTTCATTGACATTTCTGAATCCCGGACATTTACGTTATTGCATCGCTAATTTTGACGTCCGTGGCTTATGGGCAGACGCAGTAATTGATCGAGTCGTCTTCGCTGTTATGTTCAGTAATTGTATTCAATACCAGTAGCCTACTTATCACAGTGCAGCACGGTAGTGCTGACACTGTTGTAAGGGCGATGAACGTTAAGTAGGCCCTATAGGAAATGGCGTTTGGGGAGTCTTGTAACTCCGAAATCCCTTAACCGATTTCCATAAAACTTGGCATCAGTGATCACATCGCCCACCCGACCCCACAAGCAAAATCTGGTTACCGCGGTTCAAAGGGGGCGTGGCTGCGCATGCGCGAAATTCGCCGTTAGGCGTCTATTTTTTTCCCTTGGCACGGCTACAGGTCCGCACGTTGAATCGACAAACGCCGCTAATGGCTAAAACGAAGCGTCTTGAGGCCGGACACATTCCTTATATGGTTTCAATTAAAATTTTTAAAATTTACCCCTTTTTATGCCCCCAATTTTTAAAAATTTGCATTACGGCCTATGGGGACTTCAAAGCGGTATAACTCGGTCCCCGTAAAAGATAATTGCGCGCTGTTTGCACCTACTCCCTATTTTCGGGCCCGGGCTATCCGATAGTGTCATTTAAGTGCACCCCCTAACGACCTCTGTTGCCATAGCAACCATCCAAAAGTTGCAAAAATTTGCATTACAGCCAATGGAGATTTCATAGCAGTATAACTCGGCTCCCGTCAAAGATGATTGCGCGCTGTTTGCACCTATCCCCCCCTATTTTCGGGGTCGGGCAATCTAACGGTGTCATTACATGCCAATTCACATTTACGACGCGACTCAACAGTTGAGTTGAGTCGCGTCAGCGTCGTAGGTGTGAATTGGCAATCAATCACAGACGGTGCGGTTGCTCAATCTCTGTGTAGCATGAATGTTCAACTTTTGTTTGCCACCTTCTACGTTTGTAGCGTGATTTTGGTTTACTATGTGGAAGTTGTGGTGAACTTTTGACAGTAAGCGACAGCTAATGGCTACGTTTTAATTGGCCCACCCAGCAGATGAATATTGTCAGATAAGTAGGCTACCCTCTAGGGTGCACTTGGGCATAGGTCTATTATAAATATAATAACCGTTAGGCCTATGTTGAGCTTGGACATTCATTTTTCGGCGTCGACGTTCTACGTTATAAATTTCTGTACCGGTATGCCTACTCGTTTCAGATTCAGTAATGGTGTCGTGTAGCCCTGACTCGCGGGAAATTAGCGGTGCATAGACGATGATGAATAAACACGTGCTTGCAACGAGAGTTTAATTAACGCAACGCTGTGAATATTATCCACAAAACGATTTTCTCTGTTTATACAATGTACATGCTCGCCGTCGCAGAGGGAAATCGAACGGACGGAGCCAATCAGCAGCAACGTTGCGTCGTCACGTGACATGCCGACGACGAGTTTTCCTCTGCGCAGTATTGGATCCGTGACGTCACGCTGTTGCAGCGAAGGCAGGCGGTTTGACTACTGCAACGCGAATGTTACAACGAATCCGATAGGCCGCTACTCAGGCCGCTATAGACCGCTTGATACTAAGCTAATTCTGCACCAGCTATGTTATAGCAAGGCCGAGAGATGCCACCGTGATAGTTAAGCTGAACCAATTCGCTAAACCTCCGAAATGTCGTCAGTAGTTGGCGAGGAGTCGTCTGAAGTGGAGTGTTGCGCTGGAGTTAAGGCCGGTTTACAGTCCGCGGTGACGTCTGTGCGTCCACGAGTCAGGGAGGTGGTGCAGCGCTGTGTCGCCCGTCTGTCGTCATGCACCACACGACTGCGTGACGCCGTCGCCCATAGCTCCGTGGAGGACCGGACGGGACTGGACCTGGAGGGCTGCAGATGCTGGTCGACGCTGGCCGGGTGGGTTGTAGAGAGGGCTCGCCCGGCACTGCCCGCCTTTCGACGGTTGGTCGGCCGGCGGCTGGCGGACGCGTGCGCTCGCTGTAGTCGAGCTGGGGGCACGGCTCGTCTGAGTGAGTCTCTGGAGGCACACAGTGCCTAGGGCACAGAGTTCTTGGGTGCACGGCTCGTCTCAGAAAGTCCTTGGGGCACATAGTTCCTGGGGGCACAGTTCTTTGAAGGCACAGAGTCACTGGAGGCACACAGTCCCTGGGGGCACAGTGTTCTTGAGAGCACGGCTCGTCTGAGAGAGTCGCTGAGTTTCTGGAGAGCGGTGCTGGCCGAGTTCGTTGGAACGTTCTTCCTCGTGGTGGTCGGCTGCGGATCAGCCACCGAGGCGGCTTCCTATTCACCGGCGCAACAGAAGCAGCAGGATCGCGCCATCAGAATGGCACTCGCGTTCGGTAGGCCCTATAATTGATAGCGCATTAACTTCATTCTTCGATCTTAAACCACACTCAGCTTGCACTTGTACTGCTTTTACATATTTCGGCTGCAGTCCTTCGACGAAGCAAACTACAGTGTAGTCTATACGATCCTGGTGTGGTTTAAGTACGATACAGCACGGTTTGGAGCGGTATACCTGTAAGCTCGTACTGCGCATACTTTCTAACCCACTCCAGCAGTGCATCGATCTTACTTAAAGCAGACCATCACACTACTGTACAGTGTACACTAGATAGATCCCAATGTTGGCCCATTGCCGACATGTTGCAAGGACGTCCGCCTATACAGCTGCGCTGACTCAAACCATTAAACTTTTTAACGGCAATTGGTACACCGGTTAACCTATTTCTGTCCTGGAGTACATTCGCACAAACTGTGTTTTTCCACGCTTTTAAATTTCCGTACAAGCGAGAGAGACAGAGAGACGAACAAACAAGAGCCGCACAGTAAAAATAATGACGCATCAGAAAAGATCGTACCAAATGAAGACGGACCGTCGACCAAAGCTAAGTACACAGTACGGCAGTTTTGGACCGGTTCTGTCCATCTCGCTGTCTGTCGTCTGCCAATCTGTAACGCATGTATTGTGGCTAAACGGTACGCTTTAGGTGATCGGCGATGGTACCGTTGCATAGGGCGATGAGCCGATGACGATTGCTTATAGTTTGTTAACAGTAAACATGTCGCTATCTCCAGCGGTTTGGCCGCAATTTTCAACGCAAAGTTGCTGCCTGCATCGATCATCCCCATGCGCCGAATTACCCTAGGCATATTCTAGCGTTGATTATAGCGTTTGATAGCAGCGTTAATGAACTGTAGTCGCCCCTGGAAAATTGCTTTCTCTCCGCGACCGGAAGTCGGACGTTGGCTTTCGGACATGGGCGGTACGTTCGGCCCACTCTAGGGACAGCTGAGTTTTTGTTTAGTTGTCCGGGGGATCTGTTGCACAATACCGGTAAATCAACATAATTTACGTGTGTGTGAATGTGTTCACGTATACGTAGGCGTGGCGTACACGAGCGGCGTGTACTGTTTACGTCGTGGTACTGACGGACATCTCAATCCCGCCGTGACGCTCGCGCTGGCTGTGATTCGTCGTCTCAGCATTGCTCGCTGTGTCGCTTTCATCGCTGCCCAGTTCACTGGTCAGTGTGTATCAGATTTTACGCTTATGGGGTGTTTACACGATCCAGCAAACGTCCAGCAAACTTCCAGCAAATGTAGTCAAAATACACGTGCTAATGCTGGACGTTTGCTGGATCGTGTAAACACCCTATTAGCCTACTAATTTGTATGCCAGTTAGACATGGACTACTGATTTCGCTGATCGAGGCTAATTGCTTCCTAACCAAAACTGCCCAGTTGTTACTCTATAACTGACTAATATGTTGGTACGGTAATTCACGTAACAGGCAACACTGTTGTGTTGTGAGAAAGTCAAAGTTGCAAATTTCGAATTAAGCGCACGGCTTTAAATCACTATTTTGTAAACAAATGGCTTGGCTGACATATGCACTCTCACGATCGAGCGCTTTCCAGTTGTTGAACTGTTACTTGTCGCGAAAGAGCAAAGGATCTAACTGATGTATTCGGCGTCGTCTTGGGTCAAAAACGTAATCGGGGCTGCAGGAAGTTGCAACTTTCCGACAAAATTCTGACAGAAATTAGCGACTTCCGGCAGAGGAGATTATGTTTGCTTAAAATTTTAATTATAATGGCCCTATTTTTTTCTATTTTTTCCTAATTTTTAAGCCCCAAGCATTGACGTAGACAAAAGAGGCGCAGGGGCCCAGGACCCCACAATCCTCCATACAAGACATAAATATACGTTTAAACTTGAGTAAATTTGCCAAATTAGTTATTTTTCTTTCTCCAAAAAATAAGTAAAATTGTTGTCACCAAATTTCTTATTTCAAAGCTACAATGCACCAAATTCAATTTCGGCTAGGGCTGTGCCCCAGACCTCGCTGGGGGAGCTTACAGCGCTCCCCAAATTCTCTGACTTGATTTTACGGAGCACTACTACTAAGGGGAAAAAAGAAAAAAAGGAGGAAAAAATTAAGGAAGGGTGAGGAGAGGAGAAAAAGGAGGGGAGGAATGAACGGGGGAGGGAAAAAGAAGGGAGGAGAGACGAGGCTCCTTCTTGTTGACATTTCTGGCAACGCCACTGGCTCTAAGTTTGCACTTTTGGACGAAAAATTCGAAAACAAGAGAAAGATTTTTCGACAATTTTCCTTCAGTCAAAAATTTCATTTGTGCAATTGCCCTTCTTCTTTTCTACCACGACGCCAATAGATGACGTGTGTGCAGGCGCGCTATGTGCGGCGAAGGTGCTTCGTGGCGTCACACCAGTAGATGCTGGCGGCCTGCTCGGCTGTACACTCATCACGGACGATGTCAGTCAACTGCGGGGTCTGGTTGTCGAACTGATCTGCTCTTTCGTCTTCGTGTACGTCGTCTGTGCCGCGAACATCATGTTCAACTTCCGGATACGTGTAGAAAGAGGTCGGTTTTCGACTTTGGACACAGGATACATGTCGCCGATAGGCTAATTGTTCAACTTTCTGGATACGGGCGACATGTGGAACGTTCCTGTCCACGTGGAGACGACTTGTAGGCCTAGAGTTCGGTACATGAGGATGTCTGTTTGCACGTACACAGAGTGGACGACAAACTGGCCTGCTCTCTGATTTTCGCGTTCGTTGTCTGTGGCGTGAACATGTTCAACTTCTAAACACGTGTAAAAAATGAGTCGGTTTTCGACATTGGAGCCTACAAGATACAATATCTCCGATACATGTTCAACTTTTTAGATAGGCCTACAGGCGACGTGTGGAACGTTCCTGTTCACATTGAGCCTAGAGTTGTAATCTTACGTGTAGAATGTCTGTCTGCATGTAAACATGGTTTGCAGCTCTCTGATCTTCGTGTACGTCGTCTGTGCGGGGCTGATAGGAGCTACTAGCGGCGACGAAGCGTGTGGGGCAGCGTCGGTCGCATCGACTCTTGAAGGTAGTGAATACTTCGGCAGTTCCAGTCGCCAGACGCCAGCAGCTGTACCGTTTGTCGCCGGAGCTACTGTCACCGCGCTGTCCGTCTTTGCTGTGCGTATAATATGTTGTTATTATTATTATTATTATTATCATCATTATCATCATTAGAGAGGAGTCTAACGTGGCTTAAAGTTATAACGAACATCATTTCTAGAACCACACGAGTAAAGTGTCATATAAGCAGGCTCTGATACGAACGACAAAAAACGTAAAACCCTACGCATTAACTCGTTCGGACGGCCCGTTCGAACGGATAGTGCTTACCGGCCTTAAGAGGAGAGACGCTGCCTGAAGACCGAGTGACGGTGCATAAATGATGTTAGATGGAATCTCGTTCTACAGCGGTTGGCAGCGTCGACCAGAAATAGCTGTTTGTCGACCGTAGCTCGGCAGAATGTTGCAAATTTATCACTGGACAAGCCGGTAACAGAATGTTAACAATCGCTGAATGTGTTATGCAGAGAGGGCTGATTAACTTGTAAATTGTAAGCGGCTTATTACTGAATCAGCCTGCACAGTTTGTGCTTCTTGTGTGCTAGATACCGTATACGGGAGCTAGTTTCAACACTGCTCGCAGTTTTGGTCCTGCGTTCGTCGAAAACGTTTGGACCGCTCATTGGGTAATGCTACTTCTATATACACCGTGGTCCATAAAAAGTGCCACATTTATTAGTGGCCCTACGAAGCAGCATTAAAAGTAAGGAAGGGGGTGGGGGTGTTGGGGGAGCTACAAAAACTCGTTGGTCGCTACGTCTGTAGACGTCCCACAGACGTCGGCAGCAGACGTCTTCGGCCGACGTCCCCAAGACGTCTTCAGGAGTTCACGGTTCTACGTCGTCACGACGTCGGTGCCAGACGTCGTCGGGACCAGTGCATGACGTCTTCACGACGTCCCCACGTCGTCAAATTTTTGGCGGTATAAGTGGTCGTATCTTGTATCTAATAAGAATTGGCATACGCCCTGTCAGATTAGACGGAAATCATTGACCTTAGATGACGTTGAAGGCTGTTATGCGCTATTGCGGCTAAACGGTGCGAGATATGGCCTAAGTTGCAATTGATCACTATTAAGTCGCATATTGGCTTTCAAATGACATGAAAATCATTCACCTTGAATGACCCTAAAGGTCAGAACTGCAACAAAAACTGTATAGGCTGTAGCGTGACTTCCCGAGCAAAGCGTTTTTATTGTGAGAATTTTGCAAAACCTGCGTCCAATTATTTCCTTGTTTATTTACTCTGTAGCTGTTTATAATTATATCACCTGGCGAGATGACCACGTGCAACAGTAGCTATTTATATCGCTTGGCGAAATGACCACGCGATGTCTGTTATACTAGCATTCAGTGTAGCTTTTGAGACAGCGTTCCGTTAACATAGCGTGCATGGAACTGTCTCACCTCTGACAAATCGCTTTCTTTCCGTGACTTGAATTCGAAAGCTGCAGGGCTTCGGACGTAGGCAGTAAGGTCGGTTTTTTTAGCGATAGTCGGGCTTCTTGTAAAAAAACTGTATCCATTTGATGATGATAATTTCGTGGCGTATAGTATAGTATAGGATTTTGATTTTGATCTTTGGTCGTTTCCAGTTATCACTGTTATCAAATCAATGTTACTGCATGCAGATCTACTGGTTCGGTCCGTTGCTTGGCGGAGTGGCTGGAGCTAAGCTGTATGATGTTACATTCGTCAGCAGTTCGACCGTTTTGCAGCTGGCGAAAACGAGAGTTGACCGTCTCGTCCAGCGCTTCTCTAGACCGCCTCCCGACACCGCCGCCGATGCCAGGTTTGTTACAGATAGCCTATAAAATATCTTTATCAACGGCGTCGTGAATACCGCCACTTCTTTTCTGTGATAGAAAATAAAATGCTGAAAATTATTTGCAACCGACACTCCGACAGCTTTCATACCGGCACTTATTTTTTTCACTTCGAGACCTGAATACATCGAAATTATTACATCCATTATTTTAATACGGAGTTAGCTTCTTAACAGACTGACTCTATGCATCGTTAGGGTGAGATGCTTAGCGGCTGCGAACCACAAATCTTTCAGTTCATCTGAGACAAACCGACATTAGCTTTGAACAGTTTATGCAGCTTCTAAAACATTTTTTGCTCGGGTGCCGAGATCACGGCGCATGCGTTGTGACTTACTGTTAAATTTGTATATTTCGAGTTGTCCTACTTACTTGCTTACTGTTATACATTGTGTCTAAAAAATGTCCCACTTTGTGATTGTCCATATCTTCGTCAAATATTGACCGATTTTCAAAATTTTTTCACTGGCACATTTTGTGGACAAGTAGCAGTAGTGTTATTATTAAACATACCATCACACCTTAACTGCGTCTTTACACTACCATGTAAAACTCTTATTGTCAA
>Ga0209367_1007646_pt1 | contig 14859 bp, 9 predicted proteins | sample WorMetLIZISLAND2_FD_187412 | JGI IMG/M metagenome (GOLD analysis project Ga0209367, IMG submission 187412) | Marine gutless worms symbiont microbial communities from Max Planck institute for Marine Microbiology, Germany - Olavius geniculatus... ... | reverse complement strand
CCCTGGACCCCACTGGGGGCTCCGCCCCCAGACCCCCGTTATAGGCTCGCGCTCTGCGCGCTCGCCATGCCCCCCCTTTGCCAAATCCTAGATACGCCACTGATAGTAGGCCTAACCTTGGCGGAGGCATAACTATACTAGGAAGAAATACGTTGTTGTACGGCACATTTAGTCAGATCGAACGCTTAGGACCTACAGCAAATTCTCAGCATCCCGACAGGTTGTACAACCAGTTATACGAATTGTTGTACAACAAATCTTCAACGAAACAGAGTAGTGGAGTTTGAATGTCATGCGGCCGAAATCTCGTTCATTCGTGTCCACATCGGTCATCTGATCAATGAATGTGCTGCACCATGCATCGACGTTGCTCGCTCGTTCACTAATTCGCCGGTAATTGAACCCGTTTTGCATCGCCTCTGTACCTACTGACTTCCCGCAGTCTGCACCGTCTGTCTACGTCCACAATTGACCTGATGCTGGTGCGTATGGGATTTGTAATCGATGAACATTTCTACTTGCACTAGGAGTGGGATTACTGACAACTAGTAATCGAAATCGAATCACTGAATAACTTAACGCAGGGTGCACGTGCCGTGGTCTGGAGTCCGATGCGATGCAGAATACTGTGAAATAATTTCTTTGTCAAATAGAGTTTTTTCTCAATTACGAATGCACTTGTACTTAATGATCAAAGTAAGTGTAGATTGAAAAATAAACAACGAACAAATTATAATTGCAGTGAAAAATTTCATCCGCCCTTAAATTTTGTTGAACAATTAGGCCTACCAATAACTGCAGACACCCAAATTAAAAAACTGGGTGCCAAAATGTAACAAAATGTTCTGCGCAGGCTGCCTGATTTTATTGAGTGAAATAAGGAGTATACACTGTGTCTTAAAAAACATCCCCGACATTTTCGACTGTAAAACTACTGAAAACTGTACTGAAAACCAATTACCAGATTTTAATAATTTTTGGTACAAATATTTCTGACACAACTTGCCATCAAATGACCGTTCAGTTCCAAACTCACCCAATGTATGCTTCTGCATTACCTAGGGAAATCAGATCAAGCGAAACATGTGTTGAAATAAACAGAAAACCCGACAAAACATCCCCGACATTATCGATCGTAACTTAAAGAAAGATTAGCAGCTTTTAATCATTTTTGGCAGAAATATTTCTGACACCACTGGCTATTAAATAAGTGTTTTAGTTTTCACTTCATTCAACATCTGTTTTTGCACTACCTGGGGAAATCAGACCAAGCACAATACGTGTTAAAATGAATGAAAAACGTCGATAAATTCCCTCTTTACTAATCTGGGGACTCCAACAGTCGGTCTATCACAAGGTTTGACTGTCATGCAGCAGTTTGTCTACCAGATAAAGTTGAGGAATGTTTGCGAAGTAAAGAAGTGACTGTTAGACCCTGGATTGGTCTGGAGCAGAACATTATCGATACTGCTGTCAAGTGAATGAGAAAGCGTCTCCTTGCCTGTGTTCGCATAGTGAACCAACACTTCATGCAATTTTACTGTAGGCTGCTAAAAATGGACAACTAAATAAAATGTCAGCCAAAGTGTCAGAAATGTGAACGAAATGTGTTTTTACGCGTTATTTTAATTAAGCAATCATATCGCATTGGATAAAAAGTGATATTTCGCTGATTGTGCTTTTCTCAGGTAGTGCAGAAACAAACTTTGGGTGCGGTAGAAAACTGAATGGTCGTTTGATGGCAAGTTGTGTCAGAAATATTCGTACCAAAAATTATAAACATCTGATAATTGGTTTTCAAGTTACAGTCAAAAATGTCGGGGATGTTTTTGAGACACAGTTTAGATTAGCCTATACATGAAACCGGATAGATGCTTTTGGTTTAGATCAATTCGTGTATATGCGCGCTATTAATACCTTAATGTTTTGTCAATGTGCCAGTTTTTTTGAAGCGCAATAAGCACTGTGATGATTTGATTTATCATCTTTCCAGGCTCTTCTAGTCTTATTTGTTATGACACACAGGCGTGACACTGTTAGTAGCACTTTGCAGAACGGAATAGTGCAAAATTTTCCTTGTAAAATGGCAAGTATAAAGACAGGGTCTTTTACAGCACACATTTTAACAACACACTGTATTTCAGCTGAACTGGGTGAGAAATAGTAGGCTTGTGGCAAAGGGAATGAAACAAAGAGGCTCCGGCCTAATTTCAACGGAAGTGTGTAGGGACTATCTAATTTGTCTACTTCGAAAAAATACTCTTTAGCTAGTGCATATGCATGAGTTTGGCTTGTCGACGTGCCTTTGAATCAATGTAGTTGTCAAAAGCTAATATTTCACAGGCAGTAAAGCAACACATAATTATGAGGTGTGGTGGCATTTTAAGTATCTTTCCACTGGCAATTTTTTTCGCGGTTTTTAAATGCTAAGATATAGGTAAAAACACGAGTTTAATGCCGCCGTAGCCTATTTGTTTGACCCATGGTGTGCATTAGCAACGAAAAGACAATATATCGTGTCGTACAAGAGTGTAAATACATTTCGTTTTCTTTTTAAAGCAAGGCGCTATTAGAGTGCTTATTTGCTTGTCTTAAAGCGCGTACAGAGCGACGTAACTGAACGGAACGGAACGGAACTGACACTTTTTAGTTTTTGACGAACTGAGTAGTCCGCAAGCGGATCGAGCCTATTGGTCATTAATTGACGCGTACGTGAGCCGTTAGACGGTGCCGATTGCGAATCGTTCTGTTTGTCAAAAACTAATCCACGCCAGTACAGTTCAGATCTGTCGCTCTGTACGCTGTTTTAGGTTCTGGCTAAACGCTTTTGGTCGTCTGCGGCGAGAGGTTAACTGAGTGTCTGAGGAATGTATGAACTATGAGTATGACTTCATCTTCACAGGGAGTGAGCTATGGTAGCGTGGACACCTGCATGCACTGAATGGGCGGCGTGTTCATGACATGGCAATCGAAATTGCTTTACTTCGACCTGACGTCCAAACAACAACGTCTAGTCCAGCGCGCACTCGATCTGATGGCAAATTTTCGTTCAATTAGTCCGTCGATCTCTTCTAACGCCCGGCGCCCCGCCGTCGAGAACTTCGAGCACGGCGTTCAGTCGGCCGCGGCCGCTATAGTGAGACAGGTTGGGTGGTTTCCGTTGTTCCTTGGGTGGGGGCACTCTGGGTGGCATTTAATTGGTTGAGGGATATCGATCGACGACGTCAGTAGGCGGAAAGTAGTTGTGACACTTTTATGCTTATATGTTGCTGCTGTTATTATTGTTATTTATGACTACTAACTCAACTTCTAAAAATGTGTTGTTACTTTGTGACGATATGTAAACGGTTTTGATTGTAGCAGTTTGAACGCCAGTTGCCTGATATGTTCGGTTTCGATCAATGTTTCCAGGGGTCTTGAACCCCATCAAGTGCCAGATGTCGAGGCTCGTCGGCGACTACGTTCCAGCTTGTCTTCATCACCGATCGTCGGCCGCATTCGACTGTCTACCGTTGGTGACCGAGCTTTTCCAGTCGCCGCTGCTAGTGTCTGGAACAGTTTGCCCGAACACGTCACCTTTGCACCTTCCGTGGCTGTCCCGTCTGTAAACCCGTCTGTTCCACATTTCATATCCCGTTTTTCGTGACTGTACAGTGTACACGCATGCAGTGACACTCGTTGCTATGCTAATCGTCCCCGTTACTTACTTACTTTACTACCACTGGCATCGTGACCGGGAGAAGCATGGGCAATCGCCATTCGCCCCCTATATTCTAGGATGTCGCAAAATTGTTAAAAAGTCTTGGTGTCAAAAATTTTTGGTCAAAAAGTGCATAATTTGATGTATGAAAACTCCAATTTTGGGACAAAAAATTAGCGGCAAAATTGAAATTTTGAGAACTCATAATTTTTGTCGGAAATCTGCAGTTTGTCCGTCGAAAAATTGCACCATCCTGCCCCACCCCGCCTACTTTTCTAATCAACGACGCTGCTTTATGTACTGCACTAAAGATTCGCCACCCAGGGTGTGCGTAGACAGGGTGATGTACGACCAGCCAAGCTGTCATACAATCAAGTGGGCCGAAGCACCGTACGACTGACCGGAAGTGTTCGCTGAAAGCGTCCGGTCCGGCGCCGCGGTCACTCTAAGCCGCCGGCTATCAGTTCATGTCGTGCTGGTGGGTTGCCGGTGTCCCACTATAGGCTTGCCCCAGAAAAGTTTCCCCCCAGCCGACAATCTACCGGCAAAAATCCGCCCCGCCCGGCGGCCGCCAGGGCGGAAGGGATTTTTGCCTGTAGAGAGTCGGCCGGGGGAGACTTTTCTGAAGGCGGTCTTATAATTGGGAGATTTTTATGGGGTAGGCGATATTTTAATAAGGGGAGACATATCAAATCCGTGATTATTTCTCCCCGGGCGGATTTTTCACGGGGGAGACATTTTAATGTGACACCGGCTTCCGCACTCAGCCCCTCTCCCGCCCGGAGTCATCGTTCGTCGTCGGCGACGGCGTTGAATAATCGAAGCCTAATCAAAGCTGGAGCCGTGGCGGCTGCATGGCAATCATGTCCTCAGACTCGGTCGGTCGTTCAGTGTGCACAGAAATAGAACGACCGATGATCGGTCGCGGTCAGCTGGCACATCGTTGAATGTTGTAATTACGTCCGACCTGTTAATGGATGCCGCCTCCCGCAGTTTGATGAAAATATTCATAGCAGCATCTCTAGAGAGAGGGTTCTTGTTCGCTTTTGACGCCTTATGGCCAGTTCACACTTACGACGCCGACGCGAGTCAGAGTCACGAGAAGCTCAGCTGTCGCAGCGAAACCGCGCGATGCTACGTGTCGTTTGAAAAATAATGTTCGAAGTTAATTTTATTTTTCACGGTTGTTACGCGAACGAAATCAGACGCTCAGCGCCGTCCATTTCGTAACGTGCTGAAATGTTGGAGATGACCGAAACTCCAGGTTTGACAAAAATGCAGGAAAAAGCAGGGAAGCATTGGTTTAAAAAGCTAGCTCAAGCTGTTGTCCAATTATTATGCAGATCATAATGCCGGAGATAGAGACAACTGTCAGCTGTCGTGTAGATCTAAAAGCGTCTCAGGCGCTGAGAGTAAACTAGGTAACCGCACAGACCGTGATATTTCTCGGCGTTTTTGACGTCATGGTGGCGGCTATGATAGCACACTTGTTGCTCCTGCCATGGAGAATGCTTTCACCGATTTTGTTTTTTATACCTTTTTCTGTTTTCGACGTAGGAGCCCGTGCGGAAGAGATAGACAAACAGACGGACGGGCAAGACTCGTAATGCGGCCTCGTACGTCAACACTTTATCATATTACGCCAGTCCAGTGATAGAATGCACGCCGAATCGCTATAGTATACAGAATAAGCCTAGCTGTCAGGCAGGCTGCGGTATTGCATATAAAAAGTCGTGACTTCAGTCAATCACCATTCAGTTGAGCGACTTTTGGGGTGTTTACACGATCCAGCAAACGTCCAGCATTAGCACGTTTATTTTGAATACATTTGCTGGAAGTTTGCTGGACGTTTGCTGGATCGTGTAAACACCCCATTAAACAGCGCTTGCTTGCTTGCCGCATGTTTGACAGTCAGTCAGTCGCTAGCGAGTGAAGTCGTCGGACAGTCAATCCCAAATTCCATTACGCTGATTTTCACGAAAACTTCCACGCGGGGAAAGTTGCGGACACAAACCATCTCGACATGTGGAAATGCATGGTTGCGACAAAGTCCGTAACAAGTCCACAACAAACCCGTTTGTGTCGCTCTAATGGAATTTAGTCCGTGACAAACTGACAATGCACGGGGATTGTCGACAAAAAACTCCGCGACAAAATCATGATTTTTGTCGCTGACTTTCGGCGTAATGGAATTTGGGCTTTAGCTGTCTGCATGGTATATAAGCCTATATCCTATAGCTATATAGCAGCAGTTTGGCTGTCCAATACGACTGTCAACCGACACGATCCGACTAGACGCGATCGAGCATCGCAGCACGTCTTGGCGATTCTCTGTCAGAACCGAATATCAAGCGTCTGGTAAAAACTGAACTGTTCAAAGTATGGGCTACATAAGCCGTTCAAATAGATCGGATAGTTCAGCAGCTCTGGCGACGTCGGTGACAAGCGCCCCCATATTCCAGGTAGGCCTACGTGTAAACTGTAATAGTTTCTCGGTCTTTGTCGTCCGGTATTGCAAAATTTGCAGGTCTGGCCACTGAAGCGTGATTGTAGCATATCTGATGGGGCCTATAATCTGACCTCCGACTCGCTGGAACTTGGAAGAGGCTGAGAATTATAGATCGTTTCATTAATGCTGGACGTTTTAAAACTGATTTGAACACACAAATCATTTAGGCCTAGGATTTATATAGGAGCTTTGCGGATAGAGCGCATGTGCTGCTGAAAAAAAACCCAAAAGTCGTTCGCAGCGGACGTAAAGCATAATGGTTTCCATTCAACGCAACGCACATAACGCACGCAACGAACGCAAAAAAGTACGCAGCAAACGCAGCTGACGCATCGGTCAAAGCGCAAGGATAGAACTAGTGGTTTTTGCATCCGTTGCATTTTTTGCGTTCATTGCCTTGAGTTGAAGAAAACGCACGCATAAGACTAATCAACGAAACTAAAATAATAACACGTTAAGCATAGGCTACATGGCAATAGTGAGCCGATAAAACGATGAATTGTTTTGATTGTTTGGATTATTCGTAAATTCTACGGGAAAATCTTGTATATAGCACGTGACTCTGGACAGGTCTGTTGTAGGCTTTGGTTTCTACAGTGACTGTAGGCCTACCTACAGGGCCTGATTTAAACCCGTTTAGGCCCTGTTCGATAAAAAATGTGGGGCCATCGCATAAAATTTTTGACATTAGTACAAAAACTTAGCATGAATTCAGCGTTACAACTTTTTAGTACGCCGTTTTGCTGCATGACATTTGGGGCAGGGCTTTGTGAATGACTTGATGCGCTAATACCCCGTTTACACGATCGAGCAAACGTCGAGCAAATATGCAGCATGCGTAAAGCATAGCCTACACGAAGCAATCATTAAGCAAACATCGAACAAACGTCGAGCAAACATCGAGCTGGCTTGTCCAGCTAACATATAGCAGCTCGTCGAGCAAGCTTGATCGTGTAAACGGGATATAAGTGATCTTTTCAGTGACGCAACAAGGTGCTCACAGTCAAACACACACGAAGCTTTATTCACCATAAACATGGTAGAAACAGAAGCTAAATGCAAATAATAAAAAAACACACAACTTAAGTAAACAAAATAATCAAGTCCATGCATAGCGTACAGAACACAACAAACGCCAGTCCGACATTTGTCTGGCCTGTGGGGCCCCCTAACCTTTACCTTACCTTTACCTGCGGGGAGGGTGACCACAAAAGCGGCCACCCAGCGCTGAGGCCACTATGGGGCCCCCTATTATGGGGACTTTTTTCGGCCGAACATACTGAACGTATAGGCCTACTGAAATCCGCCAAAGGTGCCTATACGCGTCGATATTATGTAAATATGACGTCGGAAACGCAGGACGTATGGACCTATTAGAGTCTACTGATCATATTTAGGCCTATGTAAACGGTGCATCAGTTAATAGTTTACCGTGAAATAATAGTCTGGTATAATAGTAGGCCTACTATAAGCTTAGTTGCAATCGTTAATATCAGTAGCGCCACGAGTCAAACGTTAATGCCTGCAGACAACTTCATTTACACAGTAGAACCGGGACTCAGCAACTTGTGCTATATTGGCTAGAACATGACAGTTGCCATGCATAGAACTACTTAGGCCTAGGCCTACATTTTTTACTATGTTCATGGATTACTGGCCATGATTTATGATTACTGCCCGCGGAAGGGATAGAATTGTGGTTTTAACGTCGTAGCTAACTAAGTTTTGGTATCATAGATGTATTTGCTATTTTATGCCTTTTTCAGTAAAAGCCTAAGTGACGGAACGCGGCTGAGAACACGGCACGAAACGTTCTTAGCGAAAGCAGCAGCAGCAGCAGCAGCTAAAGACTGCAGGGGAAGATGAGGAGTTAAGTGCTTGAGTTTTCATTCACTGCATCGAGCTGACAGACAACGGCTCTGTGTACTGTATTGACCTCAAAATTACTGGCTGGTCGACAATGAAACCGGAGGCAGAACAGAGTTGTCTCGAGTGCTTAACTGATGAACTCAAGCCGGAGAATGTCGCACCGACCCACGACCGATCCAGGCTTTTCGTCGACTCACAGGTTTGTTAAAACATATATCGTGAAATTGCGTGCAATGGAATATCTTAAAAATAGCACACACGAAAAAGTGGTTCGGCAAACGATTAGTTATAGTCCAACACCCAGAAGTGATTCAACAGTTGGCCCTATCGTATTATGATATTGCCGATAAAGTTACGTCAAAATCACGTCGCGGCAAAATAACTAATAAACTAAATAGCTGTGCCATGATGTTTGTATGAGCTACGTGAGTTGAATGGTGAGCAGAGAATCAATTCTTAGATTCTCGGCGACCTCGTTTTGCCGCAGACAAGATAGCCTACACGCGGCACCAATTTCTAACTTAGAATTATACTTAAGTTAGTCTGTGTGTTTTAGCTAACAGCATCGCCATTCGTGCTCTTTTTATCTTTAATACGAAGAACCCACCACCCAAAGAACCACCCAATGTGTCCGTATAGCCTAAACATATGGGCACTCACATAATTCCACCGAAAATATCATACAATCGTCTAAACGATGCTGGTTTGTGTGTGGTCACCGTCAGTGGACGACAGGCCGTATGTCGACGGCGTACGTTGTATACCGAGTGATCGTCGCCGTTCTGATGGTAGTTTGGGTGATCGCCGACTTCCTGCAAGAGGCTGGTCATTTCTACCGCTACAACTACGCCATCTGGCTCGTGTTTGCCACCAACTGGAGCATGTTGGCGATCTGCATCACTGCTGTCTGTATGGCCGTCACTTCCGTCTACTACTACCACGCCACTCGTCATCGCTCTCTCGGTATATGCCTTCTCTCTGTCATTCATTGACCTTCTTATTTTCATTTTTACGCGCGAGAGCTAGCATAACTAGGCCCTATAGCACGTATTAGCTACGGTAATTCTGTCTGTCTGTGTGTTCGTCCGTCCGTCACGATCCGGTACCAATCCAAAAGCAGGTGAGATAGAGATTTCGGGTGTTCACCTTATGATAACCTATTGTCTTTAGTATTTCGTGACAAAATTTTTATCCCGCTGGGTAAAGGGGATCCCTTCGAACGAGGGGCGAAAGAGGGGCGCTCCCCTTAAAAAGCGTTATTTTACCGCTATAGGCGCGTCTAACGTGAAAATGGTTGCAGATAGGCACAGACATGCTGCTTATCATAACAAGCACTGGCGTCGAGCTTTTTAGAAATGTCAACATCGATGAACTTGAATGACCTTGAACCCCCAAAATAGCGGGTTTTAGTGAATTTTTCGAGATTTTGGGCTGCGACACGCATTTCAACGGTAAATTGCGCCAAAATGGCTAGAAATGGACCAAAACAACTTGCGTATAAAATTTTCACCACTGAATGTAGATTTTAGCAGTCCAAGTCCGAACCCTCTACGTTCAGAGTTGCGCAAACGGGTATCAAAAAAGGGTACCCTTCTAAAAAGTAGTTATTTATCCGTCGTTGGCTTGTCTAGCGTGAAAATAGTTGCAGATATGCAGTGACATGCTGCTTATCATAACAATCACTAGCGACGAGCTTTTTAGAAATGTCAACATCGATGAGCCTAAATCACCTTGAACACTAAAAATATTGGTTTTAGTGATTTTTTGGCGATTTTTGGCTGCAAAATAGTGAATTGCGACGAAATGGATAGAGATAGAACATGATTACTTGCGAACAGGAACTGCTATAGACTGTCACGCGTCTCATGAGCATTAGCTGATATTTCTTGTTTCCTGTGTGTCAGCAGTTTGACCTTCTATGTTTCTGTTGATCTGGGAATTTAAGTCGAGAGTGAACATAAGTGAGGCGGTCGGTGATGTGGATCTACGAGTCTGACACTTGGATGTGGTCTTGGTCTCGACGTCACGGTCATAAAGCCTGCATAAAGCCTGCCTGGTAGTCCAAAGTGAACTAAAGTGATTCTCGAGACGTACGAAGGCTGCTAACTGAAGCAATTTGGCCGTAATTCGCAATGCAAGTATTTTGGGGTGCAGTCAGTGCCCCCGTTTGAAGAAATAAGGAGTTGTGGGGAGGTCCGAATTGGTACCACAGGTTAGCGGTCAGGTTACCCTCTTTGCTTCTTCGGACAGTTTTCCGATGAAATGCACCGTTTAGCTACAGTATGTGTGTTACAGACAGACAACATACAGACGACAGACAAAATCTTGTGGCAAAAGCACGACCGTTAGTACGGTCGGCCAAAACTGCTTAAATATGACGTAAATCATCAGATACAATAATGGCGTCGCGCGGGACAAAATGCTCAAAATTTTGGTTTCGTCTCGGTCTCGGCTTAAAAAGTCTCGTATTTTCCGCTTCATTCAACGTTAACTTTAACACTGTGTATGACGTGCCTATATAACTATCATAGCCGTTTTTGAGAATAGTTCTACATGTATACATTTGCGTTTGTGCTGAGTATAGGATAAAAATGCTAAGTTTTTGAGCACATGCGTTAATTAAACAGCGAATGTCGTATAAGAAGCTTATTACTTGAGTAATAAGGCTTTTATGCAGTTTGCGACATCGGCTTGAAATGTAGTATGTAGACTGAAACAGCGGTGGATATTCGTGTCTATTTGTCAGTAGCAGCGTATGTGGCCTCGAGCAACAAGAATAGAAAGCGTCGGTTCATTGTTAAAGTCGGCCGAACAGCGAAAGTCGATTTCGTCGTCACTAATGCTCGCTAGTCTAGGCTACAGCTGCTCTAGAAGTCGACCAGTTTTGTCTCTCCTTCGTAACTGCGGCTGTGTTATTTGTAGGCCCATACACATTTAGGCAGATTGAAAGTTAAAATCGTTCTATGCTGACATTTCGTCGTCTTCAATTACTCGTACGTCGCAGTTGCAACTCAGAAGCTGAAGTTTGCAAAGCTTATAACTCACACAAAACTGATGAAAGTTGTTACTAAAACAGGTTTCGTCGTGACGTGCGCGTTATACACTTTGTAAGCAATTGCAAACACTTAAAATGCTATGCGTGTAAAAGTTGTTGATGTTTGATGAGCATTTCGCTTTAATGTAACTGACTTGTAATGTAACTGTGTTTGTATTTCTAAAGCTAAAAATCCCCTACTGCTTGTTTTATTTTTTTGAAACTGTACTATACTGATTACTTATTATAGCCTAATAGGCCTACACGATCACAAGCCGTATTCAGTACTGGTGGTGTCGGTTCGGCAACGTCGTTGATCGCGTCAACGTCGTGAAGTTAATCAACGCTGGGCCCGGTTAGTACTTAGATGGGTGACCGTCGGCAGGCGGGTGAACCATCCAAGTGTATAACCAGCCACCCACGTCAACTCAGCCTGGCCATCCCTCTATGAGTAGGCAGTGAGTATCAGCAAAAGCTCAGAGGTAAACAGGCACACCGCTCGGTGCAATAGCCCTGTATCCGTGGTCTCGCAGTTTAAACTGGTGTCTGGTTAAGGGCTAAGGAAACGAAAATCAGCGCCGCCCTGTGAGCCTTATGACTCGGAAAAGACTACTTTTCTTTACATATAGGCCTACTGTATACAGAGTTTCCGAAGCCGATCGGCTACGGCCTGCGGGTGCAGTGGATCTTGTACAACATTGCCAGCAACAGCGCCGTCGTCGTCACGATCTCATATTGGTCTTTCATCATCATCTTCGTTAACAACAGTAAGCTCTCTGACACGTTTACACAGCTTCAACCTGTTGATGCTCTTGACTTGCGGCTCGTAATGAATCAGTGAATGAATAAATGAGTTAATTAGAGATATACCGTTTAGTCACAATACCTCACGATTGCCATAGGAATGGTGGTTTACTTTTGGCTAAAACTAACGTTTCAAAAGTCACACTCGATGAAACAGTGAGATTAACTTTAGAGATGACGCTCAGAATGATTGTGATAGTGCAGTGATCGACGAGCTAGGATGAAAGCTGGCAAAATAACGATAACGAAATACAATTAAGGCAAAAAATAATTCACAAATAGCCAAATAAATAGTTAAGAAAAACTACTTTATAGAGTCTTATTTTGCTGCTTGAACGTCGCCGTTTTATGCGGCTTGTCTGGCTGTCTGGCAGACAGGTTTCCAATTTCCGTGTATGCATCGTAACCATTTAAAACATTTTAACCCTATAGCGATCTGGAAACCTGGAATTAAATTAATTACTAAGTATAATTAAGCAATTAAACGGTGATTGTGAGAAGGATTTCAGAAGATGCTGTTGCTTATTCGCTGCGTGCAGATCTGTCGAGCTTTATGACGACTCAGTTGTCGCAGCTGAAGCACTGTCTCAACACAATTTACATCGTTGTCGACATGTTCGCCAACGCCATGCCAGTCCGCCTCTACCACATGATCTATCCGCTGTTCGCTGGTCTGGTCTACACCATCTTCAACGTGCTGTACTTTGTCAACGACGGGCGCGGTCCGAACGGTCATCGGTACGCCTATGACCTGATGGATTGGCGCAACCCGCTCGGGTCCACCATCACCGTGTTGCTCGGCTTTGTGCTGTGCGTCATAGCGCAGTGCCTGCTGTACGCGTTCTACCGGGCACGCATAGCGGCACACCGACGACTCACGACCCTCATGGCACCCGACGCCGTCGTCCGCTACCACCCGGCGGCGTCCGACCGTTTGTCCGCCGCCGACCAGTCTCCGACCGCCGACGAGCTAGCAGAACGCGGTCCCATCTTCCCCAACGGTCTGGACGCCGGGCTGCGAGCTTACAACGGCTACAGCGCGCTGGATACTGGCGACAGCCGCTAGACGTATCGGCGTGCAAACCGACGAGCAAATTTCCGGGGGGGGTTAGCAAATTGGAGAATATAGGAAACGAATCAAGGCGGCGCTGGAAAAAAGCGTCTTACGAAGAGCGTAAAATTGCCGGCTGTTTGCACGCGTGAAATAAAACGGAAACAAGACGAGAACAAATCAAAAATAAAAGCTTAACAGTCTAACAGAATGTTTCAGTTTTATGATTAAATCTAATTTATTTTATTTCGCATCTTTGTACGTGTCTGTTATGTTTTGTTGATTGTACAGTGTAGGTTGAAACCGATTTTCGACGAACTCCGAAACGTACATTAGCTTCGCAAATTACATTTCAGTCGCAGAGTTACGGGTGTTAAGGGTACATGTGCCCTCGTTAAAATGTCTGCCGTTCAACGAATACCATAACCTGCCTTGCCTTGCAGCAGTTTAGGCCTACACGTAAATTTAACCAAGTTCTGGAAGATTTGGAAAATGTAAAAAGCATTTAGTTCCGGCTTTCCGCGGATTTATTTTTGTCATAATTGTTTTTTTTTACAAAAAGTACGCCTAGTTAACTCTCCACTTAGTAAAAATGGAAAGTCGATTTAATTAGAATACGACCGCTCTCATTTTTACTTATTTGCTTATAGCATATTTTGTTACTCTTAGAACGCAACAGTTTGTCGACAACGGATATCGTTAGTTTCGTTACGCACGATTTTTCCCGACTGTACGTTGTGAATGATTCGATGACGAAAATGTCGAAACGCAATGATTTTTGATTTGAGATTTTCCGTGTCAGTCCTAATTGTCGAACAGCGAGTTCAAAGCAAAGTGTGTATTAAGTCTGTAGATTTGCAGTGAGTTCATCACCCAGTATATGAAAGTCGTCGTTGGTTGTGTGTGTCAGTTGATTCGGTTCTCGCTGTAGATACACTCATCGTCTGTCGGCCGCGTGGCCTCCAGGAAGCAGGCACGGCAGGTCTGCATGCACCACGTCAGAAAACTTATAGGGCATTTACACGATCGAGCAAACATCGAGCTGGCTCAAGCAGGCCTATTGGAACCCCGCCCTCTGGCTCATATGTAGGCCTAGGCTTAGGCTCTTAGCCCACAGCTGATCACGTGTTATATAGGTCTTACAATTACAACCCGCCCGCTCTCCTAATTAGCATGCTAATTGCCAAAGAGCGTCGAGCTAACTGCTCGATGTTTGCTCGATCGTGTAAACACCCTATTAAGGTGCGTACAGACCGACAAAAATGAAATAAACTAAAATAAATTAAAGCCGCGTGCTTCAGCTTTCGTTTTATTTCATTTTACTGGCCGACCGTACTTAAGTAGGCTAATGGTCGAGCTGTTGTCGTGGTTGTCATCCGTCCTTCCGTCTGTACCGGATGTACTGTGGCTAAACGGTGCAAAAATAGGGCCTAGTTTACTATTAATCACTAATAAAAAGTGTCATACGCCCCTTCAGACGAGATGAAAATCATTGACTTCGGATGATCTTGAAAATTACTGGCAATCACTACCGACAACAGTTACTGGGCTTCTTGTTTCATCTTATTTTATTTTATTTTATTTCATTTTTTGTCGCTCTGCACGCACCTTTACGCGTTGCCCCAGAAAATCTCAACAAATATCGGAACAGAAAGGAGACTCCACTCGTTAGTAATGCGTCAGTGCTTATTTATTGGTAGGCCTATTCAGCAGCAAAACTTGGCCCTAACTGAAAATCAAGCGGGCCACAGTACAGTGACAGTAGCCGCACTAACGGAGTACGAGGGTTGATCAATAAGTAATGAGAATCACATACAAAGATCATCTATTTTATGCACTTGACATATCCAGTGTGTAGCTTACTTCCTTACAACAATTTCAGTACAATCCGT
>Ga0209367_1007643_pt1 | contig 14864 bp, 4 predicted proteins | sample WorMetLIZISLAND2_FD_187412 | JGI IMG/M metagenome (GOLD analysis project Ga0209367, IMG submission 187412) | Marine gutless worms symbiont microbial communities from Max Planck institute for Marine Microbiology, Germany - Olavius geniculatus... ... | reverse complement strand
CTATTAGTCCGCCGGACCCAGAGATAACCCTGAGATCGATGACTAGCCGGAGCACCGTGACACAACCCGCTGGTCGCGACGTCGGCAGTGTTTATCAGGCTGAAACACCTCCAGCATCTCCTCAGTATCGAGATGTGACAGAGTTGGAGCATTGTCGGCAGCGAAGAGTCAACATCACAGTGCAAAGACGACAGCAATTTATAGTATTTATATTCAAGAAACGAAGTGTTTCTGATAAAATAGCGGCCCCTGTTCAAACAATCGCAGAGAAAGAACAACGCTTTTCCCGTGCCAATTTGCTTGTGTATTTGGTTTGTGAAATTACTCGAAAAGTACTAATTTATTTCCTTGACATGTTTGAAAAAGTCACAGACTGCATTTTAAGTTTCAATGTTCAAAAGTAGGCGTACACTATGTTTTAAAAAAGATCCCCGACATTTTTGGCTATAACTCAAAAACCACTTATCAGATTTTGATAATTTTTGGTAGGAATATTCTTGACACAACTTGCCATCAAATGACCGTTCAGTTTTCTACCTCACCGAACGTTCGTTTTTGCACTACTTGCATGGGAAAGCACAACCAGCGAAATATTACTTTTTTTATCCAATGTGATATGATTGCTTAATTAACGTAACGCTTAAAAACATATTTTGTTCACATTTCTGACACTCTGGCTGCCATTTCATTTAGTTGTCCATTCTCAACTGCCTGCTTGGTAGTGCTTGAAGTGGAAGTGTTGGCCCACTATGTGAACGGATACGCTTTCTCTATATATTTATTGACAACAGTATCGATGATGTTCTGCTCCAGACCAATCCAGGCTGTACCAGTCGCTTCTTGACTTCACAAACATACTAAACTTCATCTGTAACTTTATCTGCAAGACAGTCAAATCTTGTAATAGACCTGCTGTTGGGGCCCACAAATTAGGATGAATGAATTTTATTGACGTTTTTTTTTATTTATTTAACACGTTTTATGCTTAGTCTGCTTTCCCCTGCTAGTGCAAAAGCAGACGTTGGATGAGCGTAAAAAACGTAAACGTAAAGTCCTTCCTGAGCCTTACGGCCCATAGCGCGGCGCTGATCTCCGTTTCCTAAGGCCCTCAGCCAGACACCAGTTTTTACACTGCGTTACCGTTAGACTACCGAGCCACGTTGGTTGACGTTGGGTGAAGTGGAAACTAAAACACTTATTTAATAGTTAGTTGTGTCCGAAATATTTCTGCCAAATAATATTAAAATCTGCTAATTTTTATTCAAGGTACGATCGATGATGTTGGAGATGTTTTTTCAGGTTTTCTGTTTATTTCAACACATATTTTCCTACGTAGTGCAGAAGCATACATTGGATGAGGTGGGATACTGAGCAGTTATTTGATGGCAAGTTGTGTCAGGAATGTTTGTATCAAAAATTATTAAAATCTGATAATTACCTCCGCCAAGGAGGTTATGTTTTTGTCAGAGTTTGTTTGTGTGTTAGCAATATAACTCAAAAAGTTATGGAAGGATCTTTCTGAAATTTTTAGGGAATGTCGGGAATGGCAAAAACTACAAGTGATTCAATTTTGGGGGTGATCCGGAAGGAATCCTGTATTCTGGATCACTTTGAAATTTTCGTAACATGCTTGGCAGAGGTCTGCGCTCTCCGAGTGCTTTTCTAGTTGGTTTTAAGTAACAGTCGAAAATATCGGGGATGCTTTTTTGAGACAGTGTATATACCCCAAGTACGCAAACAGCATAGATACGATTTGCTGACGTTTTCATACATCATTATAATCATAATGTCCAAAATGTCTAAGTATCCGTACGCTGATTTGCCAGCCACTCACATTTTAGCCGCTATCAACCGCAGTTAGGCTTGCAGCATGGAAACCATCGAGACACGTTTTTTTTGGCAGCAGATTTCAGTTTTATTTCAGCGATTTAACCCTCAGCGAGACATTTGCCAAAAATTGACATTGCACCAAACGACTAGTCATTCCGACATTTTGTTTTCAAGTTTTTCGTTTTTAACCCCGGGAAACTTTTACTACCGAAGATAAAAGTAAAAAAAAACTAATGGTAGTACTGTTGTTTATGGTGATTACTGTGATGCAGGGATAACTCTGTTGCTGGTACTATTGACTATTATCGTGACGACTGTATTCATGATTGTCGTGGAAAACAGTCTGCCTTCGCGCAAGCCACATCGACAGCTTTCCGTCCCCCCAGTAAGGGAATAAGCGAATACGTTGCTGACATAGGCGGATGCAGGAGATGAAGTTGGGGTCGAGCGCCGAAGGCGCGAACCGAGTCGAGGCGCCAAAGGGGGTGTGGTGTGGGGAGGAGGTGTCCTCTTCCCCACATATTTTAGGGTCAAAATGGAGTATTTTCGTGGGCATGAAACACCCAAAATGCATATATTGAATTTTATTATTTTATTCTTTTTTACTGTACACATTTATAATGCACTGCATATGCAAGGCAAACAGGGCGACTTTTGGCATCAATTAGAGGCATGGTTCTTTTGGCCCCCTAAATCCGCCTACGGTTGCTGAACTGTTCCATTAGAGTTGACCTTTGTGCTTTGAATAATCTTTTGTACACTATAGTAACGTGCTTTGTTGTAATGTCAAAGCTGCGTTTTGCTTTCTTGCATAATAAGTGAAAGACTAGTGAAGTGACGTAACTGCATTGCCTAGCAACCTCGGGTCTGAGTCTAAACAAATCGATAATGGCGACGGTGTGAGTTTCCACATAACATGGATCGCTGGATTTGTTCAAAAATAAAGCAAATTGATTTGCACGAGATAAAAATGCGTATAAGTCAGTGTTATTCTAGTTCTCAAAATCATTTCAGTTTTAGTTTCTATAAAGGTTTAAAAATCATTTCAGTTCAGTTTCAGTAGGCCCTATCAGTATTTACATCATTTCAGTTACATTTTTTTATCGACGCAACTGACAATTTAGCTGTTACTCAAACTGCTAGCTTAGCAGTAAATTCATCAACTATCCAAAATTTTTATTTTCCAGGACGTTCCAGGGACTAGTACATCAAAGGAAAGAATTTCAAGACTTGTCATGATTTTTCAAGAGAAGTGAAAATCACGTTAAATGCACGAACACCAACACTCTCGATAGCTGGGTCATGGGTTTGACTCCTAGCCATTTAACTAGCATGTAACAACTTTGGGCAAGTTGTTCACATACATGTGCCTTGTCACCAAGCAGTAGGCTATAATTCTCCACTGGCTTTAGGCCTACTGTTGAACAGGTAAAGGCAATATCACGGCTTGTGCGGTAGCAACAAGCTGTTTTATAAGCGATGTGGCAAGTCAATGGGAAGGCCAAAATTTCGACTCCAACACAGTTCCCACATTTTTCAACCGATCTTAATGAAACTCGAAGCCAAGAAAGATATCCGGAATACGACCCCACACGCAAAATTTGGTTGATGTGAGACGACGGGAAGGGGGTCTGCGTAGGGAGGGCATTTTCCGTTACTTTTTGTGTTCCTTCCTTTTTTGGTATTCTTGCCCACGACTACAGGTCACACCAGAAGAACGATCACGACCGTTTATGGCTCAAAACGTGTGTTTCCGCGTAAGGCAATCGCTTTTGGGGGTATCGATGATAAAAAATCTTTGGGGCCAAAACTCCCCAAAAACGTGATTTTTTGGGACCTGAATAGACATTTTAAGCCAAATTTGCGAAATTTTCGAATCGCGATATCTCGAAAAGTACGCACTCGATCAACACGAAATTTGAAGGGGGAATTTCAGGTGCACAAATGGACTTCGTGGGTGGTCCAGCATTACAAAATTATAATTCAAGATGGCGGCAGCTGCTATCTGAAATTTTTGCACGAAGATCAATAACTCAGTCGCCGATTGACGTAGACGAATGAAATTTTGCAGTGATGTAGAGGGCTGCCACCGGAAATAGCCCATTTGACCAAAATAAACAAAAGTAATAAATTCAAGATGGCGGCGGCCGCCATTTTGAATTTCATCTATCGCTCATAACTCGTTTACTATTGCACATATTTGCACGAAATTTGGCGTGTGTATTACCCTAAAGGTCATACATGCAGGTATGCCAAAATATTAAACAAAAATTAAATCCAAGATGGCGGCGGCCACCGTCTTGGATTTTTGCACAAACAGCAATAACTCAGCCGCCGATTGACGTAGATGAATGAAATTTTGCAGTGTTGTTGTCGGCTGCTACCAGAAGCAGATCGTGTGACCGAAATCAACAAATCGGCCGCCATTTTGAATTCCGTTTAAAGCGCAACTACAACTGTTCAAATTCCATGACGTCAGTTGCCCATTCCAAATATCTGAATGTCGAAAGTTGAAGGGAATTTTTTTTGTTGGAAAATTGTCGTCCGACGCCTAATTTACTTGTATTATATTCGATTTGTTATAGGCAATATTTTTCAGCTAGCGCCTCTTCTTTTTTTCTTTGTAACTAAACGGGACAAATCAGTGTTATTTTGGGTCAGATAAAGAAAGTTTCCGCATAATGGCATTTCAACTCAATATGTCCAAGTGACTTACCAAAGTGCACGAGTGCAACAGACGGACAGACAGACAGACCGACAGACCACGCCACAGAATGTGTCGCAATAACCACGCAGCATCGTTGATGATTTGAGCGTTGCCGCATAAAAGTTAACAGAAAAAAGGAACAAACAACTTTGAAGTTAGTTCGAATAAAATGTATCATTAAACTACAATGGCCACGTATGACAGACAGCAAAAATCACATCTATTATAAAGATGTATAATGTATAAATTGTATATTGTTTTGCATGTGCGCAGGCCTACAGCACTGCAGCGACTTCGAACAAGAATGCGTGACATTCATTCTTGCATGTTATAGCGCATTAAATGTACAATTAAGTTGTCTAGCAATTATTACCTAACAGTAGCGGATCCAAAAATTTTGAATAGGAGAGGCGGAAGGAGAGTGGGATCTGGGGAGGGGGCTGTGCCACTTCCCAGAAAATGTTTGAAAAATTTGAGCAAAAATAATGCATTTTCATACAAAATTTGTACTAGTTGTAATATATGAATCCGGTTTTTGCATCCGCCACTGTTACCTGTTACCTGCTACATCAGATAGGCCTATTGATCGCTAAAGCCTCGCTAAAGCCTTCAAGCAGCATATTCAGAGTCACGACTTCTATTTCGTCGTTCATACATGTATGCTGACTGACACTATATGCTGCATGTGGTCCCAGGGACAATGCTTAACCCATTTTTCCCACAGTTCCAAAAATGGAACACTTATTTTGATGGTAAATTACAAAATAATTCGAGCAAAAATGGGTTAAACCCCCACCGATGACGATTATTGACGACCTGTGTAGTCCACGGTCACTGGCGTCGTGGCAAAAGCGGACAGGGTGGGGATGAGGCCCGGGGGCAACTGCTTTCCCTATAAATTTTGCGTTCTCAGAAAATTGTCGGAAATGTTTCTTATTGTCGGAAAATTTTCGTTCATTTATTTTGAGCAAATGTAATATGTACGCCTAATTAGCATTTTAAGCACCCGGAATCTCCTCTGTCAGAATTCTGTTGGATATTTACTCTGTCTGTTGAAAAATTGCATTCCCTGTCTAGTTTATCTTTAACCCACGATGGCCGCATAACGAAAAAATATGTCAGACTACAGTCTGACTTATTTTTTCGTTGTGTTTTTATATGAAAATTTGTTGCACTAGGTTATTTATCTCGTACGAAGTTACGAACTACATCTAGGGCTACATACTGTAGGCCTACAGTACGGTTAGTTTTGCTCAGTGATAGCCTGGATAACCTAGGCGATGATGGTTATAATGATAATAAATGTACAAAACATTAGTTTATACACTTGTTAACGGCGACATGCAATGAGTGACACATCGAAAACAGCAAAAATCATAAAAAGGTGATATCACTCACCATCACATCGTCTAACTGTTATATTTGTTGTTTTATTACAATAACGAAATTTTTATGTTCATGGTCAATTACAAGCCATCTGCTTTACGCGGCCATAAAGACACTAAACCTTAAATATTTTGGGGGTCACGATTTTGATCTTTAGGGGTCACGTGACGTCATCGGAACGTAATCATCGGACTCGTCGAGAGCACACTTTCCTATTGATGACCGTGAATGTATCTTGCACAGAAACGGAGATACGGGGTTTCAAAAATTTTGCGGTCACGAGTTTGGCCTTTTGAGGTCACGTGACGTCATTGGTCACGTGATTATTGGACTCGGCATATGTGGTTTCCTATTGGCGGTCCATTGTAACCATGCATCTATCTTGCACCGTTACGGAGATATGGGGCCCCAAAGATATTGGAGTCATAACCTTAAACCTTACCCTTTTGGGGTGACGTAACATCATCGATCACGTGACCGTCGGACTCGGCGTAGGCACCTTCCTATTGGTGGTCAATAATGACCAGGCGCCTATCTTGCAAATTTTTTTATTCAACGCCGAAAGGATCGTTCTCGTCAACGCCGTTTAGATTTTGTCGCTATCTTCATCGGTTCCAGACATATTCGCGCTCAAACTCGAAAGTTGTCGTAAAACGTACTAAATTTTGCACGTATTTTGCCCTGCCAAATTTTAAGGGGGGCGGTGCCCCAAAAGTTGTACTTGCGTTAACGCCCCAACTTAATTAGAGCCGCGTCAAGTGCCAAAGTTTCGTCGAGCTATACCCCCTAACTCCGAAGTTATTTTTAAAGCCAATTTTTGACCCCCCTTTGTAAAAAAATGATAAGGGAGGCCTCCGTCCCCGATGGAAGGTGCGCTAGTAAGACTTGGTCATTCTCTAGCGCGTGTAAAAATTTGGGGCGCAGAAACCCCCTAAGGGCCGAAATATGTTCTTCCGAAAAATGCGCTTTCGGTGGGTACGATTTCACATCGAGATCTCCAAGGTTACTGTACAAAACTTCACCGGATTTGTTTCGCCTAACGCAGGAGGAATCGCGGTAGATAAAATAAAAATCCGATTTTGAATATCTTCATCCGTTTCGGAGATATTCGCCGCCAAACTTCAAAGTCGTCCGAAATCTGGCCAAATTTTGCATGTTTTTCGCCCTTGAAATTTTTTTTGGAGTGTGCCCCCCAAAAATTTTGGACCGGCATTATAAAATTGGGCCTAGTACTGACCTTCGTGCAAAATTTCACGCCGGTCGGCCCACGCATCTCGGAGATCTCGCGTTGAAATAAATAAATAAAAAAAAATCACGGGTAAAACTTAAGTTCGCTCCGCAAGCTATCGCTTCCGGGCGGACTTTTGGATTTTGGATTTGGATATTTAGTCGGCAGGGCCCCCAAACTGGGGCATCGCACCGACGAGCTGTGGTGTGTGAACAACTTGCCCAAGTTACTTGAGAGTGCCGTGGTTAATTAGGGATCGAACCCACGACCTCGCGGTTATTGGGTCCGACACGCTAACCACTAGACTACCAAGCCATACCTAAGGACTAATAAATAACTAAGTAAGTAAACGAGTAAGTAAACCAATTTCGATAGCAGTTTATGTTCGAATACTCATATCTCATTAAATTAACAATTCGTCTCAGCTCTAATCAAAGTAGATGCTAAAAATAGAATATATCTATTCGATGTTGTTGATATTTTGTAAGTTTTGACGTTTTTTGAATAATTGCATTTTTTTTGCTTAATAGCAGTGCTGTTGCTTTGAGTAGCCGATTACTGTGTCAGTGTAGCTTGAATACTTGTATGTATGTGAAATGCATGGTTCACATCAAAACATCCGGCCTATAGGGATCACCCATCCATCGCAATGTCACGTAAAGGTTCCACGTCTAGTGTTAAGGCGTCACAGAGTAAGGAAAGGGATACTCTGAAAGACGAACCCGAAGTAGAGAGTTGCAAGAAAGTATTTAAGGACCAGGAAAGCAAGATCTTGGAGTGTGAACGGTGCGAAGGTCACTATTGTGCTCATTGTGTGAGGATTTCTGTCGTCGAATATGAATTTATGACTGCCAGAAAAGACATCCATTGGTTTTGCGAGGCTTGCGACAAGAAGATAACGCAGGGTTTACGAATTGAAAAAGAGATTGAAATAATGATATTGTCAGTCGAACAGAAAATGCAAGTATTTTCATCATCGCTTGAGTTAAAGATAAAGAATCTTGAGGAGAGATGGGAGATGAAGATCTTAGAGAATGTTAGTAAGGATAGAGTTCAACAAACAGAGAATAAAATGGAAACGTCCAGAACTTGGCGAGATTTACGACAGCTTTTGATTTTGAGTACGTGTATCTGGAATGAATAGAAATAGCGACAAGCTGTAAATGGTGTTATCAACTACAATCCCTCCTGCGTTGAACAAAAAATATTTGTGAATGTTGGTCCATTAATGCCAGAGAATACATGGCTAATGTTGCCCACTCTAAGTCGAAAGTGCATGTTCAGTGTATGCTAATGCATTTGACTTCAGGCCATGTGACTTTGCTAACTGGGGAATTTTCCCCCTAATCAGACTTATAGATTAAATCTGTTTTATGTTGCAGAGCAGAACTTTAAAATAAATACGTCCAAATACCTGAAATGTGTATCAAAATCCGTCATTTTCAGATTAATTAGTCAATAATTTTCTGAGGAAAGGTCACAGACCACTTCCTAGATCGATCCCAGGGCAGGGAGACACTCCCTGTGTGCACCTTGCCCACTTGGTGCCTTCGGCATCTTGTCTCATCAACACTTTCATCATCTTGCTCCCTCAGCACATTTGGCACCTCAATACTCCCCAACTAAAATCATTTCCATGCCACTGAATCAATAGTGGTACAGAAAGCACAGACTAATAATATTTTTTCGTCACATCTGTCATATTTTGTTGCAATAAATGAATATTGTGACATAGATTTGAAGTGTTCATTAAAGGCCAATTCAGTTTCTTGTCTCACTGTGGTTCCTAGATGACTATGAGTTATGGCTCTACTTGTGATTTGACATGTTGATTGTTGACTTGTTAGTTACAGGTAATTTATGTGATGCTGTTCAACACATTGATGCTATGACATGTGCACTAGTTAATCTATTTTTGGTTGCTTTCATTCCTTTTTTGCAACATCATAATTTTGTAGAAAGAAAGCAATGTTGTCATCAAGATTTTCAAGTATTGGTGAAAGCATATTTGGTGATCAAGAAAAAGATTCTAATGCCCTTTTGTTGGAGCTTGACAAAGGTTGTAACTTATTTTTTCTTTTTATAAATTTTTACTTTGTGTTAACTGTTTAATGTAACTATATTTTTCATTGTTGTGGTCATAATGATAGTGATTTTGACATGACAAAGTTGCATCATTGAACGTGGCTTGAATGAGTTATGCTTGTAGAAATGCGGTTTTATGCAGTGCATGTTTTTGCATAAATTTTGCGTATGCTTTTAATGTACAGTATGTAAATGTTTACTGTGTAATCAGTCAGCCAGTCAAATGGTTTAATAGTACACAGTGTTTCATAAAAAGGCACCCTTTTTCTTTTTTTCATAATTTAGTCAAGTGACGATCAATTTACACAGAATTTTTAGCAGCTGTAGCTGGAAAGAATACTAATTCAAAATATTTGGACAAGATATGGCTTTTAGTTAAATATTCTTTGCTAGTTGTGACGTAATGCTGACGTCATAGTGTGCCGCAAGTACAAACTGGCTTGTCACAACCGGTGCTGACAGACTTGTTGAATAGCTGCTCTGCGTCGATGTTGAACTTTGTCTGGCTTATTGATGACAAACTGTTGAAGTGTTAACATTGTAGCCACAAAAATACCCAAAGCAATCACTTTCACACACTTGTGCGGATAGCTTAACTTTTACACCTTCCAGCAAGAGTGCACTAGCACGCACCGCTTGCGAAATGGTTGAGTTTTTGGATTGCAAGACGCCTGATTTTATGCCCCCATGTTGCTTAGTGCTGATGCAATAAACATTTTTCATCAGTGAACAAGTTTGCCATCGAAGCAGGTTAACAACTGACAGAGCCAGCTGCAAAAAGCCAGTTTGTACTCATGACACATTATGACGTCAGCATTACATCACAACTAGCAAAGAATATTTAACTAACGGTCACATTTTGTTGAAATATTTTGAATTTGTATTTGTTCAGCTACATCTGGTAAAAATTTCATGCAAATTGATCACCAATCGACTGAGTTATAAAAGAAACAATAAGGGTGCTTTTTTATGAAACACTGTGAGTGATACAGGGTGGGCCAAAAAATGGCACCATTTTTGTTCACTTTATAACTTCACTAAATATTAACTGATTTTCAAAATTTTTTCACTGTTAGAATCAGGAGACAATTTGTAATAAAACCATTGCTATAGATCCCACCACACCTCAAGTGTGTTGCTACACTACCTTGTGAAATGTCAGACCATGCACTCAAGCTGGCGACGCCACTGATCAATGTTGATTGAGCCTGGCATGTGGCCACCAAACAGCTTGACTCAAATTTGCTCAATTATCCTTTTTGCGATATTCTTCAACGGACGGTCTATCAATGTTGACGATTCACGACAGTCAACCAGCTGAAGCAGGCGATAATCGCTAAGTGGGGCAAACTGCCGCAGCGTTTGGTTGATCGCGCCATTGGTCAGTTGTGTCGCGGGCTTGGATGCGTCGTCCAGCAAGGTGGACACATTAAAATTGGATGTAAAACTGTAAGACGTGTCTTTTTGGACAATAATTAAGACAACAAACACGTTGATTCTTTGTTAATTTTTAAAAATATATTGTTGCAAAAGTTGTCTTGCTTTCAACTGTTACTCTTAAGACACTGACATTTTACAAGGTAGTGTAGCGACACACTTAAGATCTGGTGGGATCTGTAGTGATAGTTTTATTACAAACTGTGTCCTGATTCTGACAGTGAAAGAATTTTGAAAATCAGTTGATATTTGGTGAAATTATAAGGTGTATAAAAATGGTGCCATTTTTTGGCCCACCCTGTAGTTGCGGATTAGATTGGGATCACATCGACACTTGTTCAACGACGCTGACATCTGAATATATGCTTGATTGATCACGACGTCAGTCGATGCCAGTGATGTTGTACCGCAACCTCTGCCATGCGCCGTGCTTAGTTGTCATGCTGGCAGCAGGGTCACGCAGGTGGTCACGATAGAAGCGCCTAGGGAGATGTCATCACTCATGTCAGCAGCGACCTGATCTTTCCATTGTGTGTTTGGCGCATTGGGTGGACAACGACAACCATCTGGATGTTCTGCCCCTAAGAGTTACTTCAGCAAGCAGGAGTTGTCCATTCGGCAAACATGTCTGAACCATTGAAGATGGTTCCACTGTATGCATTTCCCAACAGTGGGCTGTTCCATGCATCGGTGACATATCGTTTCTTTCTGTAGCTGGTCACATCGGGTTATCCCTAGGATTCGGCGAAGACAGCTCATCTGAAAGACCTCTAGTTTTGCCAAGTCGGTTGCCAGGCGCATCCAGCACTCAGAAACGTACAGCAGAGTTGTGGTGATGACTGCGTTGAAGATCTTCATCTTTCTCGTAAGGTCCATGCCAGACACGCGGCAAAATCATTCCGCTTTATCGCGCAACTTTATCGGGCGACAAATTTGCCTAGGCAACTGTCGAATTTCCATCGGCAAACAATCGCCAAACAGACATGGCTCCCAGTGATAGAGATGATGTCCAGGAAGTTTGATTCTGGAATTTCCTGGCATAAGCTTGCTCAGCCTGCAGTTAAAAATAGACATAGGCTAGCTTGTCATCTGCTACAGCCTCAAACCCCATGCTTTAACCTGATTACAGCTCCATATGCTAAGTGATTGAAGCACAGTGCAAATAAACGAACATACCGGATAATAAATGTTTTATTTACTGATTTCAATACTAGAATTAGTACAAGTATTATAATTGATTTGCCAACATTTATAACTCTGACGATAAGCAACGCAAGAATAACATGTGAGCAATGAAGTGGCCAATCACAGCTCAGAGATTCGGCGAGAAATCGCTGAGAGTTGAGATGGTTTCTATTCGGCAAATTTATTGAGCGATATGGCAAAAGCTGCGCAACTTGCCAAATCAGACAGGCAACTTTGTTGCTCAACAAAGTTTGCGACAAAGTTGCGTCTGATGCGGGCCTTAAGCTGATGTTGCTTCGTTTCCAAACACACTCCTTAAGCCGAGCAAAGACAACAGATGCTTTGCCGATCCGTAATAGTAATAGTTGCACTATCTGCATTATCGTTGTTTGCAAAAATGTGCTTGTTTTTGTATAGGGCTTCGATCTGGCAAGGTTGGCGAACAGTGCGAGGCAATTGTTAGATACCCAGAGCTGTTTGAGAAGTATCCTTTCCCAATACTGATAAATTCTGCTTTTCTAAAAGTGGCAGATGTCTTCCGAGTTGGGTAGGCAAATTTTGTCATTTCTCTGCTTGCTTGGATTGAAGTATCGGTAGTTATGTACATATTAGCACTTAGTTATACTGCCATTTTTGAAAAAAATAATTTTTAAGTCATGACCATAGGTCATCACAGAAATATGATGATGTCAGAAACTAATATTTATATTATGTTACTGTTAATACTTAACTGTTTCGTCTGCTGATATTACTGCTGTTATTTGTAATACCACTACCATTGATACTAATAGCATTGAGCAAACTAGACTACTGCAATGCTATATTGGTCAGTCTGCCAAAATCTGTGATTGCATCACTCCAGCATGCTCAGAATGCAGCAGCCAGCAACCATGTCACAAGTATGCTGCAACAATTACATTGGCCACTAGTGCAGTATTGCGTCACCTGTAGGCTACACTTGTATTTGCTGATGCATTTAATTCACACGTCACAAGCACCATCTTATCTCACTGACATTGTCACGCAAACAGCCAGTGTCACATCACGAACACGACTTCGGTTCGGCAGCAGTCTCTGCTACGAGCAACCACGCACATGGCATATGCTGATTGGCTGCATGGAACAGTTTGCCACCGTCACTTCAAGGACTATCTGATGAGCCTGCATCTTTTAAACGGAACTTAGGACCATTATTATTTTAGCGAGCATTTCATTTTTGATTTTATCTTAGCTTGTGGGCACTTATTGTACACCACTGGTTAGTGCCCCTTGTCCTCCAATAGACAGCAAATGTTCTTAGATTGATGGCTGTCTGGAGGCTGGCAGGCTATTAGAACTGCCATTACCTTTACATATGCATAGTCATAATGATCTGTTTTTACTATTTTAGGCTTATGATTGAATTTTGTGGTTCATATGTTCTGTATTGTGTTTTTTCTGTAAAGGTTAAGTTTCATTCTGTTTCATTATTGTGTGTTTATGTTGCATTCTGCCTGAAAAGGCCATCCCCAGAATGACCTGTAGTGTGTCGGCTGGGATGGTGAACCCTACTCACTCACTCACTCACTTACTATTTTTGTAAGTGGTTATTTTCTGATTGATTGATTGATTGATTATCATAAATATGCCAGCTTTCTGTTGAGTTTGCCTTTGTTGCATATTATATGTTGTATTGCATTCTCTTCAAAATCATGAAGTTGCTATGCTGGCAGGAGCAACTTCCTGCGTCTCTGTGTTTTGCGAGTAACTCAGCAGAGTGGGAAGCATTTGGAGAAGATCACTAGCATTGATGAGTTTTTGCGACGTATATACATTGTGATTCACAGCAATGATCCAGTTGCTCGTGCATTGACGCTGAGGTAAACCTTACTGCGTGTCAGTGTTTTGTGTAAGTCATGGATTGATTTTAGCATCGTTTTTAAGCTGTTTGCAAATAACCAACAAGAAATACTTTAGATTGTAACCAATCTAATGTGTACTTCGCATACTTTTACTGCCGATAACACAGACTCTACTTTTACTACTACTGCTACAACTACAGCTATAGATCCATGGCATATCTCTCGTACAGGCAGAGATATAGCCATTTTATCTCAAAATTCATTGCTGTGGCATTCGGGTCGGTTGTGGTAAAATTCGATTGGCAACGTTCAATGGGCCATTTCTGAAGACCCCCCCTGTAGATGCAAAAATCTCGCAGATATTTTTTACACAAGCCGAGTTATAGCCAGTTTTGTTTCAAATTTTGTTGCCATGGCAACAGGGGTCAGTTGGATGTAAATATGAACGACATTGTTAAATTAGTCAACTGTGATTACCCGACACTAGAACCAAGCCGGAAGTGGATCGAATGATCAGTTTGTAAGATATGGCCATTCAAAGTTCTTCCAAGAAGGAAGGTCGGTTGTTGGTGGGTCAGTCGGTTGGTGGGTACGTCATCAGTATTATGCTGATGTCATATACTCTTCATCTGTGCTACACTGGGAACGTAGCATGAGCGGAGTAAAAATGTGAAGTGTGACATTTGTTAACAAACATTGGCTTCTATCCCCCATATTTGAAGTCGAAGTCGGGCGCAAGTTCCCCCCCACGTTTGGGCTCAAGCCCCCACCCTTTCCGTTTGGGGTTTGTTCCTTTCCTGCTTCCTCTCCATGGCTCTATCTGCCCCTTTTCCTTCCCCTTTCTCTTTACTCCACTTCCTCATGCTTTATCCCCTTTTCCGTTTACGTTCCCTCCTCCCATTCTCGTTCCTTCTTCTTCCCTTTCCTGAGGGTCTAGCCAGCCAAGTTCTGTAATCTCCCCAGCAGATCCGGACAGAGCCCGGCCGACAAATGGTTTGTGAACTGCATTTTGAGGTCAAAACAGCTATTCTGGTGATAGCAATTAATACTGCCGTGCAGGGTGCATGTTCTCTGTGAAACAACTTGCCAAATTGTAGCGAGGTATGAGCATGGGCAGCACTGCAGTGCGGCGACTCAACGACTACGTCTCTGCACTGTCATAGGC
>Ga0209367_1007642_pt1 | contig 14867 bp, 8 predicted proteins | sample WorMetLIZISLAND2_FD_187412 | JGI IMG/M metagenome (GOLD analysis project Ga0209367, IMG submission 187412) | Marine gutless worms symbiont microbial communities from Max Planck institute for Marine Microbiology, Germany - Olavius geniculatus... ... | reverse complement strand
TAAAAATTCAAACATCACCATTACACAATGTCAGAAGAACTTTGCTGACTGTGTAATGGTAAAGTTTGAATTTTTAAATAGTGATTTGTGCTGTTTTATATCTACAACCACGATGTCACCCTTACATTGTATATAAACTGAATAGTTTTTTTTTACATAAATAACGTTATTGCTTAACTTAAGATACTACACAACAGTACCGTGAATTTTAAATTATTCTTATTCAAACGCGTGAATACGCCTGCACAGGTGTGTGTGTGTGTTACATCAATCGAGCAATCGGACATTTTCAGAAATAACTAGTCTCGATCATTGCAGTGAAAAGCTGTTGTATTGAACAACTTAACACAGTGTTCAACGTGACCACCTTTCAATACCGGATGCTTATCGCTTCCGCAACTGTTTATTTTTGCAATCTAGGTGAATTTACATGTTTAATTCCAATTTTATACTGTCATGCAACAGTGTGTCAACCAGATAACGTTCAGGAATATTTGCGAATTTAAAAAAAACGACTGAATTGGTCTGGAGCAGAACATTATCGATACTGCTATCAATCAATGGAAAAGCATCTCCATGCCTGTGTTTGCACAATAGGCTGAAATTTCAAATTTCGAGCATTTTTGCTGTAGGCAGCTGGAAAATGGACAACTAGGTGAAATGTCAGCCAAAGTATCAAAAATGTGTGCAAAATGTGTTTTATGCATTACGTTGATTAAGTAATCATACCGCATTGGATAAAAAAGTAATATTTTATTGGCTCTGATTTCCCCAGGTAGTGCAGGAACAGCCGTTGAATGAACTAAAAAATTAATGGTCATTTGCTGATTAGTTGTCTCAAAAATATTTGTACCACAAAATATTAAAATCTGATAATCTTTCTTCAAATTACAATCAAAAATGTTCGGGATGTTTTTCGGGATACAGTGTAGTAACAGCTGTGTATCGATTACGACACTAAATCATGGCGTTGTTAGTATCCAACAATTCGTAATTCGCCATTTCTGTACATGCGCAGTCAAACACAATTCAGAGTCGACCGAAAGTTATCAAATCACAAACATTTTTATTTTGTAGGAAATTGTGATTTGGCAGAAAACGATGTTGACGCGATTAAGAGTTTTTTTGGAAAAAAAATTTTTTATCGATTCTGAGTGTTTATTTAACCATAATGGCAAATCAGAATAATGAACAACGTTAATGCTAATTGGCAGTAACTGCAGTCTATTAGATAGAGTAATAAGACATTTCACACCACTGTCCGTAACTGCAATTAATTGGCTTATTTCGCAACATAATGTTCATCACGGTATACTAGATAAAGGCTTAATTCGTTCCAACTGTGGTATACATTGAGGCGGTCGTAAGGTTATGTGCAGTTGTTGAGTCCTGAAATGATGTCGTTAGTTGCACCACCAACAAGAAGTACGTCACCAATAACCCGATCAGCTACAAAACAACATATTCAGTCAGTATATCTAAATTTACTGTGGTCAAAGCTGTATTTAAAAATGCGGACACGGCGTGTACTAGCTGTACATCACGTCTCATTGCACTGACTACTATTACGTGACTTCACTGTTTAAGCTTATTGTTACGTGTCCTTGTAGTCTTAGGACTTAACGCCATGCTAAAGTTTGTTCGTCCTTCATCATCATCATCATCGTCACTGCACACATGGTTACAACATATCGAAGCGCAGAAGATAAACACATATAATTACTGTTAAACCCCACTACACGAACACTGTCGCCAACATGTTGCAAACAATTAACTAATGTTTTAATACTAATTACACAAGCAACAGTTTTTTTCCATTCCCAAAATAGTCAAAAAAAACAAGTACAGAGTAACCTACTCAGAAACAAACTGTCTTTTGCAACGTAAATGAGGCAAGGATTTCTCTCTACACTTGGCTGAAATGAGGCTTAAGTCCACGAGCCAGTAATGTTACTTAAATGACGGAACAGGGAAAAAGTAACAACTGAGAAAGTTTAAATAACAACGTAAAAACAATATCGGCATGGATGAAAATGACAATGTAATTTAGCATTGTGTTGCACACTTGCTACTCGTCAGAGCTACCGGTACCTTATAAGCATTCTATGACCGTTCACACATAAACTTACAAACTAACTTAAAATTCTTTCTGTAATTCTTCATATTTTTTATCACGTAAGTTGATTTTCACTGCAATCACCGTAGAGCTCACAAATTTGCACGGCGCATGTTTGATCAAACATCCAGTGAACTTAATACTTAATGTCTCAAAAAACATCCCCGACATTTTTACTGTAACTTGAAAACCAATTATCAAATTTTGATAATTTTTGGTACGAATATTCTTGACACAACTTGCCATCAAATGATTATTTAGTTTGTTTACCTCACCCAGCATTTGTTTCTGCACTACCCGGGAAAAACAGAAACAGTAAAATATCACTTTTATCCAATGCGATATGATTGCTTAATTAACATAACGCATAAGAAAACATTTTGTTCACATTTCTGACACTTTGGCGGACATTTTATTTAGTTGTCCATTTTTCAACTGCCTGCAGTAAAATTGCTTGAAGTGGTGGCCTACTATGCGAACACAGGCAAGGAGATGCTTTCTCCATTCATTGACAGCAGTATTGATAAAGTTCTGCTCTAGACCAATGCAGGCTGTACCAGTCACTTCTTGACTCTTCAAACATTCCTAAACTTCATCTGGTAGACACTGCTGCAAGACAGTCAAACCTTGTAATAAAAAGGCTGTTGGGGCCCACATATTAGGATAGATGAAATTTATTGACGTTTTTTCAATTCATTTTAACACGTATTATGCTTGGTCTGGTTTTCCCAGGTAGTCAGGTAGTGCAAAAGCAGACGTTGGGTGAAGTGGAAACTAAAACACTTATTTAATAGCCAGTTGTATCAGAAATGTTACTGCCAAAAATTATTAAAATCTGCTAATCTTTGTTCAAGGTACGGTCGATAATGTCGGGGATGTTTTTTAAGGTTTTCTGCTTATTTCAACACATATTTCGCTTGATCTGGTTTCCCTAGATAGTGCAGAAGCATACATTGGGTGAGATGGAAAACTGAACAGTCGTTTGATGGCAAGTTGTGTCAGGAATATTGTTACCAAAAATTATCAAAATCTGATAATTGGTTTTTAAGTTACAAAAATATCGTGGATGTTTTTTGAGACACAGTGTAGTTAGCATTTTCCACAAACATCTGGCACCTTTCTCACTTTCGCACATCTGCTGACTTATTGCGACTTATAAATACACAATTTCAGTAACCTTTTTGGTTGCTTAAACTAATTATTAATTTACAATAGACACGTTGCTTCTCTCTTGTTTAGCTATTTTATTTTGTCGTATACTTACTGTATAAACCTGCAACTTAGCTCAGGAATATTAGCATAAGCACTAACCGTTAAAACTGTTTTCTTGTCGATCACAAAAACACCGATCACCGAGAATCCGATTGGTTCTCCATACAGCCGACTCACGAGCAAGTTTAGCTGCAAAATACGCATGTCCGCATTAAAAATAAACCAGGACAGCGTTTAGAAGTTTAGGTGCTGCACAGTGATATAAAATGCGTGCAACGCAAAAACGGCAAAGTATTGAGCAGACATGTTTCATACCTTTCCGACTGCTTTCCCGGACAAGTCGCTTAGATCCATGGCATGCAGTTGTTTGCACACGTCATGAGCCTGTACACAGTTCGAACAAACCAAGTGCTATAAACTCGTGTGTAAAAGAAGATAACGTTTGGACAAAGACGACGTAAGTTTCATCGAGTTTTCTTTTAAGTAACTTACGCTTATGTGTCCTGGTCATTGCGTAGCCTACTTTAGTCGTTGCGTCGCTGCACCAATGGCCTCGCAGTACCCCTGGTACAGCTTGTCCCCTAAGACTGACCGGGCAAACCGGTGTCGTCATAACAAGCCAGTTTCATAAAAGGCTGAATGTGTGTCTAGCTCTCTATGATAACTTGTCTCAAAGCTACAGAGCGTCGCCTGTATATCGGATCACACAGTGTTACATGCATCATCAGTGTATATGTTGAGCACTTGGCATCAGCAATTCGTGTTAAATGCTTTGAACTTTTTTTCGTCACACGAATGTAATGTCCAAACTTTTTCAGCATAGATAAGTAACTTATAACTAACTCACTAAATGTATATGTATAAGGGCATCCAGAGAGTGCAAATCTCCACCAATCCCCAAGATCATTAAAAGAAACTGTGTCAATTTTGTTTCTGTTGCTTTTGTCAGGTGACCGACTAGTCTGGCAATGGTAAAAATTCTTCAGTTTTATTCTGGATCCAGATGCTGAACCGAATCAACACCAAAATTTTATCACATTTAAGTTCTGTCAAGTTTAACCTTTCCTACAAATTTAAGTTAAATCCGCTTGTAACTTTTTGTGTAATCATACTAACAAACCAACAAACAAATAAATAAACGCCGCGTATCACATAGCCTCGTTGGGGAAACAATTAAATAACGTAAGTAAGCGGCTATTTTCATTTATTATCTCTTTATAAAAATTACAATAAAATAAAACAAAATCAATTTTTAAAAAATTTGGGATTTAGATTGTTATCAAAAAATTGCTACAAAAATGCAGTAAATCATCGTTATGTTTACATCCGGTTCTCTCCATTAAAATTCGTGAAAATTCGTTTATTAGGTTTTTTTGAAATCTATTAAACAAACAAACACGACAAATTTGATACATGCATCAGACGATTAGCGCTTGTACTCACAAAATGGTTTACCATAATTCCTCCAGCTGTGGTTACAGCGAGCCCAAAGAAGACACCCAACGTCCAGAACATACGCATGATGATAACCACAGGGTCACTTGTGTCACCGCGGAAGAAAATCATGTCGTACAAATGTATAATGCTGTCGAACAGTTGGCAGCAAAATGCTCCGGCATTTTGAAACATCAGGAAATCATCAGTGTCACTCACCAACGCTGAAATCTCATTGTGGCTTTGTCTAAATGTTTCGATATCGGAATCCGACAATCGACGTCCATCGCTCTGCGGCAAAATGTTTTTGTACTGGCGAGAGAATGTGGTCGCCAGCATAAAGGTCATGGCTTGACAGAAGACCCACGCAGCGGTAAAATAAATGGAACAAATATATAGCACAACGCGTGGAATTAAGAAATCAGATAAGTTAACATGTACTGCGAACGGAGCCATCGTAACGTCCATATGACCACCACTGAAAAAGTATGCATAAAACGCAAATGCCGCATTTTCAGCAACCATGGCCCAGGCGACAGATGTGTAGATCACGGCCACTTTACGGCAGTGTGTCGTTGATGTATCGTCGAGTTTGATACGATGAAGCATGCGATCGAGACTTTCGCTGTAGCTGGCTGCAAAGTACGTTGACTGAGAGATGGCGCAAAGAATCTTCCAAGAAATGGTACCGAACTTGAAGAAAAAAAGCATCCACCGCTAAAAAAGAAGCTAAAAATAAAATTTAAATTCTACTACTCGGCTATGCAACAAACTATTTTAAAAGCTTCTAGAAACTACTAACAAATGAAATATTCTAAGTGTGAAGAAAAAAAGCATCCAAAAAAGACGGAACATGGTCTTAACCGTAATCAGTTTATTTCAGAAAAGCGTTATGTTACTGAACTTGAAGAGGAGTAAAGGTCCAAAACTGTTATATGCTGTAAACACCGAGAACATGACATTCAAATATTATAGACGCGTTTACGTCTGCAGAACTGCAAACAAAGTACGAAAGAAAAACACCAAACATAAACTTTTGTTTGCGAACGGCGAACAGACTTGGATAGAAGAAAACAAAACACAAGCCAATACGTGATCCCAGCAGACATACTATGACAGAGAAAAGAAATTAACCAAATATATCGAAATTGGAGAAGTCAGTTTCATTAACACCGAGAACATGCGAGCCATATTAACCCATATTAAAATAAGCACAACAACACCGTAAATCATGTATCCATTCCAGCCACGACGCGTCTTTTCCTCTGACATCTTGTTGCTGGTGGTTTCCGTTCCACGTTTGAAGTACAGTCCAAACAGTTTCATGCTGGTCAGCAGAGGCCTCACACAGTCGGCCATTGTCGTCACTGTAGGTTCGGTCTTTGTATCTTCGCCATCGTCTACCTGGAACACTTGCGGCTCTACGCTTGATCCAAAACTTCGTCTTCTGATGAAAAAAACGCCGCTATTCCTTGTTTTCATCTCCACACGATACCGTTTCCGTTGTGTATGTTGCTCTGGTGTTTCAGCAAACGAACGTGACTATATAGTCATGTTGCACAGCCTATTCGTAGCACATGTGTGTGGTCGCGCAAATGGTCACTGCACAATTTAGCGTTTGCTACATTATATTTGATAAACCATTTTCACTAACATGACATAAACACTGAATTGGTCAATCACGTCTATGCAGATGTGCATTTTGTGAGCGACATCGTCAACCAACAAACTAATCAATCTATTTATGTCGGACAACACAACAAATGCTGTAATATAAATCACTATAAATCAGTTTCAACAAATTGACGGATTGTCGTCCGAAGTGTGTTATTTTCATTGCCGGCATGATATTAATGCGTTCCTTCAGCGCATTTGTCGTAGGCCTACTGTGGCTATACTACTATCAGTATGTCAAACTCTGCTTCTTTCAACGTGGCTGTGTTTGTACTATGTGATAGTGGTGAAAATAATTACAAAAGTGATCAAAATACAGCAATCAATTACATTACATGCAGATTGGTGTACGGTTCAATTAGTGGTGACTGAATTCAAGTACAGTTCAAGCTTAAGATACAACATCAGTTGTCAGCGTGATTAGCTCTGCATCGGTTTGATGCGTAAGCTTAGATAACGAGAATAATTTTGAAATAACTTAAACTTAAAATAATTTTGTAATAGGCCTATAGTATTTCAGCCTAGTGTTACAAATAAATAATAGCATTATACTGCACTTCTAAATAAACGCTTCGTTTAAGTTCCGAGAGACATGCGGCTAGTGGTCTAACGGAAATTGGTTAAGCTTACTGTTTACACGAGACGCATTTCCGTCGATATCGACCGCTAACAGAAGCCACCGTGTAGTGTCTAACATGGCAACGGTAACCGGGCCAGTACTGCATCCTGTAGATACGGATTCTGTCTCCGATAGTGATTTGCAGCACTACGCGTTTAAAGCTCGGTAGTCTAACGGTAAGGTGTCGGACTTGTAATCCTGAGGTAACTCAGAGGCGCAGGTTCGACTCCGCATCGGTACACTGCCGGGTAACGACCTTAGGCAAGTTGTTCACACATGTGCCTCTGTCACCAAGCAGTATAATTTGGTACCGGCGTCACCGCTAGGACGTAAACAGGCACACCGCGCGATACACTGGCCCCGTATCCGTGGTCTCGCAGTGTAAAAACTGGTGTATGGCTGAGGGCCTTGGGAAACGGAGATCAGCGCCGCCCTATGGGCCGTAAGGCTCGGGAAGGACTTTACTTTTTTACCCGGTTGCAATTACCCGGGTACTCGGACCCGGTTTTAACTTTAAAGCAAGTAAAGAAAAACGACAATCAAGTGACATGTTCATATCTATCACCAAATATTTTCCCACGAAGTTAAGTTTTATCATAAAACGTCTATAATGTGTCGTGATACCAAATATGCACAGTCCGTCAACAAAAAAAATAGCTGAAGTTGAATTTTCCTTGCAGTATTGAATTTCGCCACAAAGGCTGTAAGTAGCGAGATTTTTATCGGTGCTATCAGTAATCAGTGCGAAAAACGGGTACCAATTACCCGGATTTATAACCGGGTAATGAATTTTGGAACCGGATCCAGGTATTTGGTCTTTTGAGTTTACTTACACGCTACGCGTGGGATTTTTAAGAACAATAAATTAATTACAAAATGATTTATTACTTCATTTCTGCCGCTGATATTATAAGTCTAGGTCCCTATCGTTTTGTTTTAATTTTCGTGGTGAGCTGCAGAAGACGAACGATTGACACAGAAAAACGGGCAATAAACCTTCAAGGTCATTCAAGGTTGACGATATCGGTATCAGTAATTGAAAGCGCTTAAATGTGATTTTCTGTTAGTTATCATTAGTAGCCTTGGTTTTATTTGCAGGCATAATATGTGAGATACGACAGCTTATCGGTCAAAATCGCTAATTTTCTTTACTAACTTCTGTTTTACCCCCAAATACAGTGGGCGACTTCACTTTTTGACTTAACTTTCGCTGAGCCTAAACTTCGGTCTAAGTATCTACTTAAGTCAAAACGTGAAGTGATTTCGCTGAGCGAAAGCATGCCGACTAACACGGATAGTTTAGTAAATTAAAACAGTCTGATACCAAAAATAAACGCCATAATGGCTACACAATGACGTAGGACGTTACGTAATTACGTCATTTGCGTGCGCGGCGCAATTACATAAGCAAGTCCAAGCGTAACTGGTTGATTTATTCCCTGTTAGCTTGACCGGTTTTCCGCCATTTTTAATCGTTTAGTTGAACTTTGGTCTAAGTACAGACTTTAGCGTTCAGCTTCAGCTTTGGCTCAGCGAAAAGGCTCAGCGAAAGTCTTAAGTCAAAAAGTGAAGTCGCCCAGTGTTTCCTTAGCACTAGATTGGCAAAGTTAAGCGTTCAGCAAGCCAATTATTCGTGTAACAGATTTCGAGGTAGCCTAACTTACATCAATGATGAACGTCACAAGATACAGACAGACGGACGGACGGACGCCTATAGGCGCGCCTACTAGCTTTATAAATCAGCTCTCAGTCGCCTCGAAGTAGGATATCATTTTGTCAGCTCAACCGGATGCTAGAAAGTTTGCTGTTTGCTGAGTTTGCATTCGAGAAACACAACAATCGACTTAACTCACGTACAAGGTAATATCGCTTTTTCTAAGTTTCATACGTGAGTAGTCTGACAAGATTAATGTAAACTAAAGTTTTTGAATACTCATAAGTTAAAACAGCGTCCAATTTTACAAAGCCTCTAGTCGCCATATTTTTCAAACCATTAAAAGTAGACCAATTAACGTTAAAGGTAACGACATTATAGACATATTCAGCATGGATTTTAGTTTGTGTCGGTATACATTTTTGCAGATACTCGATGGGGTTCCACAAACTACTCCGGCTGCTACTTTTATGGATATACGTGCATCCGTTGTCATGTAATTTTGCTAAAACATTTAAACGTAACATATAACACAACTCAAAAGAGCCAATTTCTCGCGTAAACGAAAGCAAAAAGCGAACGTTTCATTCCCTAAGCAGACTCTGAGGTTTTCGTTAGACAACGTTGTACAACATTCTCAAACTTTTGCATCAAAACGATTTCCCCATAAAGCGGTTTTATATCGATGTAACGGTATTTTAGTTTTTTTTGTAGGCAAACATCGCCGAGATGTCGCTGATACTGCAACTGGTTGGCCTAGTGTTTGTTGTACTAGTAATTCGTATGACGTCATCTCAGCCAACTGTTGACATCCTTCAACAAGACAATGACGTGTGCACTAGTGGAAAAGCTGACCAGATTCTGTCCATTCTCAGTCAGTTGGTGACAATGAATTCTCAACTGCGGACTGCCGTGTCACGACTAGAAACAGATGTTGCTGGACTAAAGACTACGACCACGTGCACTTCTGCACCGAAAAATACAAGTAGAACAGGTATGCCTGATTTGAGGAAATAGATTGCTGAAAGTCTTTGATAAACAGCTCAAAAGAGAAGTTGCCTCATAATAACGTATAATTAATTAAGGACCACTGATCTCAATTGTTGTTTTTTCGAGTTAAATCAAATAGCTAAATTATGAAGATTGTGAGGTCAACGTCAAGGTCACAACAAGGTCAAATATTTTGTTAAGTCGTCGTTGCGGATTGTCTAGTTTATTTTAGCTATTTTTGTTTCGAATCGCTCCCGGTGCCATGGAATTCAGCTTTGTCCTGTGCTGCCGCCACCATCTTTCTCCGGCTGTATTTGAAACCTGTTGTCCACATTTCCTGCTGTCATCATTATTACGTGGTGATGGCAATTGCTCATTAGGCATGCAACGGAAGTTTTATAACTTTAGTTGTATTGCTTTTACTTGTCATTAAGCTTTTTTATGTTTTTATGTTACCGCATTAGTGGTGGATAAAGATGAATATACAATGTGTGTCAAAAAAACAACCCCGAGATTTTTTTATTGCGACTGAAACAAGGATTAATAATTTTTGATACGAATATTTCTACGACATCTGGCCATTAAACGTGTTTGTTGTTTTTATTTTTTGTGTTTTTTTGTTTTATTTTGCTTTTTTGTTTATTTCAACGCGTATTTTGCGTGGTTTGTGTTTTTCATATAGTGCACAGGCAGACGTTGTGAGAAGTGAAAAATTAAACAGTCATTTAATAGACAGCTGTGTTATAATAAAGATATTTGTGCCAAAAGTATTAAGATTTGGTAATTTTTGCTTTAAGTTACGATTAATAATGTCGGGATGTTTTTCGGCGTTTTTGTTTTTTACGCCTATTTCGCTTTGTGCATATTTTGCGCTAGGTAGTGTAGAAACAAACGTACATTGGTTGAGATGGGAAACCTTATTGTCATTTGATGGCAAGTTGTGTCAAGAATATTCACAACAGAATTATTAAAATGTGATATTTTTTTCAAGTTACAATCGATAATTGTATAGGCTATACAATCATGACAACGAGCGTTTTCCTACGCTGCACCAGCTGCGTGGAACAGTCTGCCAACGTCACTTCAAGAACTATCTGACACTGCGTCATTCAAACGAAACTTAAAAACTTTACTGTTTCAACGAGCTTTTTACCTCTGAGTAGTTTTTACTTTTTGTACATTATCCTTAGGTTTTATTTTAGTTTTTAGGTGTGTTGTACACCACTGGTCACTTTTGTAAGTGGTTATTTTTTTGATTGATTGATTGATTGATTGATAGGCTTACAGAGCGAAAATTAAATATCTTCTGTGTACAGGATGCCCGGCTAACTTCACGTACATTCAATCTGTGAACGGCTGCTACAAGCTGGCGACCCGTAAACAAGGCTGGGCCGATGCCGGATTCGAATGCCGATCAGCACACACTGACTCTCATCTGGTCTTAATCAGTGATGCACAGGAACAAGATGCACTTGTCCGGATGTTCTCAACATCCGACCGTCAGTTAATTTACACTCTGTCGTTTGGTTTGCTTGCTTAGATGACGTCTACAGATGCGACAAAAAACTAAAAACAAAATTGAACTTAAAACTCAAACTAACGCCGACAATGTTGTGACGAGGTTAGGCAGGATAATGAGCCTAAAACTGTTTCAGGTTTTAACGTTGTTTTTCAGTCTTATTGTCGCAGCTTGGGAGATATTTACAAAAACCTTTTAACTATAGGCGCATATCGCACGATTGAAATCTGTAGGGACATTCGTGACAATAATCAATCAATCAGTTTTTGTATCAAAGCACTTGGGTCCGTGTACTGTATTAACACTGACATAATTTCAAAACACAGTAAAGCTAATAATTAATGTATACACGCTTTCTATCAATGGCGCTGTGTCTGAGAAAGGCAGTAGGACAATTGCCCCTTCGCGGAGTTTAAAAAATTGGCAAAAAATTTTTTTGTCGGAAAAGTTTCGTCCACGAATGCACAAAATTTGGGCTAGTAACCTATTTGGGAAATAATCGATTTTGTCAAAAAAATTGTAGCCGAGTGTCGGAAAATTGCAACTTTTTGTCCCGCCAGACCATGATATTGCACAGTCGGCTACTGAGAAGTATGTCGTCTGCCTGTCTGTTTGTCCGTCCTTCCGTTCGTCCGGTGTCACACTCATGAACTGTGATCACATAAGTTAAGCTACGTGTACCTGAAATTTTATTACACGGTTAATTAGCCCAGTGTATCAGCTATCAGCGATTTAGTGCAAAAGGAACATCCTCAAATTTGTAGTTGAACAAAGGTGGGCTAGAAAAAATCGGCGATTTTTAACCGATAAGTCGCTGTATCTCAGAAGCGCTCCTTTTTACAGGTGTAGTAGTTTGACTACAGTTAGTTACTATTTTCATAAGCTGGATTCGTTGACTTAATTGTAAATAATGTGCAACAATTTCAGAGGCAACACAAAATGCGTGCATACACAGTAATTACGGGATGCAATTCTGGACGGCGGGACAACGTATTGACCCGACTAACTGGCAGTCCAGATTCGTGTGGCGAGTTATCACGACAGAAGTCGGAAATGGCATACGCCACGGTGACACGGTGTCCGAAATCACATACACCAACTGGTACCCGGGAGAACCTAATAATTTTGATAACCGAGAGGCGTGCGTGGTGCTGGCCGGCGATCGTTCTTACACGTGGAATGACTACAATTGTAACTTTATGTTTTGTTCTGTGTGTGAAATTGACATGGCATGATTTGACCACGCATGCCGTCGTCTGTGTTGCATTTCAGTAAAATTTCGGACACAAATTTGTACTGTGATCGAAATTGTTGTCACGCAGTTTTGTTAGTTTTCGGCGGGCTTACGTTTTACTGCTGATGTTTTCCTTTTTTAATGCGAGAACCCTGAGCTTCCTTGGCCGATCTCCGAAAAACTTTGCCACATAATCCAAAGTATGTTTAATTTTGAAAACCTTTTTGCCATAGCGACAACAACAAAACACATAGGTCAATGTAAAAGCAAGCACCGAGAACAGAAAAAAATCACACAATGCAAACACTGGAGAAAAAAACATTAAAATATGTTAGGCATAGACAAAATAAAAATACACTGGGTCCAAAAATTTGAAAAGCTCTCCAAAAACCTGAGGCCAAAGATATGCAAAATTTTGCGCGAATTCGAAAACTTTAAATTTTATAATAAGTTCGCCGTAGCGGACAGTCGTTCCAACGAAGGCAGCAGTAGTTGCCGAAACGTCAATCAAAAACAATGAATATAAATGTTGTATTTTGATAAATTTGTCAAACTTACTAAGTTACGTTTCACCTTATGAGTTTGTTCAAAAACTTTAAATTTTGACAGCGAATATTTTTACAAGGGATGGAAATAATTAACATCGGAAAACTAGAATTTCTACAACGATTCCTCAAGCATTTGGCGAAAAATAGGTAAACTTTGGTCCACTAACAACAAAATTTGGAATGTGAGTTTGGACATACCTGTACCTTAATTGGTTTTTTAAACAGCTATATTTTTGCCCTTAGGGTGCTGCGCCCTAAAATTTTTATACGCGCTAAAGACGGTGGTTCCTTCAACACTTTTTGTTACAAAAAAAGATTTAAACATTGGCTTAAAATTCAGCGTCTTAGCCGAAATATACACTGTATTAGGAGCCAGATGCGTAACGTCACGAAACTTTTCCACCGGACGTGCTGTCAGGTAAAGTGATAATGTTAGTACAACTTTGGTGGGAATGTTTCCTTAAAATTTGCGAAAACAAAAAAAAATCCAAAAATTACCGCGATTTTGGAAAACTTCAGAATTTGATCGCAAATATCTCCCAAAGGGATGAACATATCAACAAGCGAAAAACGGCGTTATCAACTACAGACAACTATACTAGCTGCAACTAATACTGTAGCTGCATCCAGAAGTTGAGAATAGGGCGAGAACGGAAGGGTAGGGGTGAGGTCTGAGTAGGTGGCAGCGCAACTTTACACGAAAAAGCATACATGAAGCACACATGAAGCGCACGTACAATGCATTTAATATACACCGTTATCAAGCCAGTTCTAAGAGTGCACGACCGACATGTGCTCTAAGTTGGCTTCAAGTTTGCTTAAAGGTTGCTTTAAGTGTGCTTCATGTGTGCTTTATGTATGCTTTTTTACGTGTAAACGGGGTATTAGCTGCAACTAATAGCTGCAGTAGTTGCAGCCAGTAGTAAACAAAAATGGCCTTAGGCAGCGGCAGATCCAGAAGTTTGGAATAGGGGCGGAAGGGTATAAACTATAAAGTGAGGTCTGAGATGGGGCTATACCCTCTCAGCCTAAATTTTTGTTATAAAATTTTATGAAAAATAATGTATTTCTGTTAAAATGTTTTTTTTTACTATTTTTACGATGCTTTCGGTCAATATGGGGTAAGGCCGACGCCTTCTTCGCTTCCGTTTTGAATCTGCCATTGGTTATAAACCTTATTTTCAACTGATGTAAACATTAACAGTAAGGCTAATTAAGAAAAAAGAATTACGGTTGACTACAGGATGCGCCAAAAAATTTTACCCCCTAAGTTTTTCTGGTAATTTTTCCGAAACGGCTGAGAATTTTTCAACAAAATTTTACACGTTTATTATACATTTAGACGTACGCTAATGTGCAAAATTTTATTCAATTATCTCCAACTTTGACAAAGTTATGCCGTATTAAGCGCGACCACTCACCGAATTTTTTACATTTCACAGCACGTCCATCACGAGTTTTACTAACTGACGATAAACAACAGGTTTGAAACAAAAATAATTGACATTTTATGAACCAGTGAAATGCCTGAAGCATTGCGCCCCACACATGGTAGTCAAGTGGGTTGACGTCGGGTGAATTTGGTGGCCATTGGTCCTTTGCGATGAAGTCGGTACAGTTTGCCGTCAACCAGTCCTGCGTCTGACGGGCCGTGTGCGCAGGAGCGCCGTCTTGCTGAAACACGAATCCAAATGGAAGCAACCGTTTGCAGTCGTTAACGAGCAATGGCAGCAGACTTCTGACGTAATATGCCGCATTCACCCAAAGCCAAAGACCATTCCAGAGCTAAAAAGTGCATTGCAGCAGATCTGGGACGACTTGCCACAGACAACGATCAATAAAGCTATCAGCGACTTTCGCAAACGTC
>Ga0209367_1007641_pt1 | contig 14870 bp, 10 predicted proteins | sample WorMetLIZISLAND2_FD_187412 | JGI IMG/M metagenome (GOLD analysis project Ga0209367, IMG submission 187412) | Marine gutless worms symbiont microbial communities from Max Planck institute for Marine Microbiology, Germany - Olavius geniculatus... ... | reverse complement strand
TGAAACCACCATTCGATGACATATAGTCTCATTAATAAGTGTGCCAAAAATTATTATAATCGGACATTCATTGTTCAAGTTATTGCAAAAAATGTAGTCACATGCTTTTTTTTGAGACACAGTGTAGTTTGTTGCAGTGATGTTATGTAGTCGTGTCTTGCCATAAATAATCACAGTCCCCGTAAAAGATAATTGAGCGCTGTTTGCACCTACCCCTATATTTTCCGGGCCAGTCAATCTAAATGTGTCATTTAAATGTGCCCCCTAACGACCCCTGTTGCCGTAGCAACCATTTAAAAGTTATTTTTGCTCTGATCACGTGTAATATCGAACTAATCCAGTTTTCTTTGCGTTTTGTGCACTTTTTAGTATTCATTTTGGTTGCATTATTTGTTTGTTTGTTCTTCTTTTTATTATATTGTTTACATTTATTAATTATAGTTATCATAGGTGGCCAGCTGCTGTGGTAGGGTTTTCCTTTCTGGCAGCCTGTCATTGTTTGAAACTGTTATTGTATTGGTTGTGACTGATATGACATATAAATTTCTCTCTCTCTCTTTTGCTTAGTTCGAGTTCGAATTTGAGTCCGCGTCACAAAGGCTCGTGTCCGAGTTCACGTTCGATTTACTCCCGAGAGTTTGAGCTTGACGTCCAGTCCATTGCCGGACTTGAGCACTACATCACTGCAAAACCGTAGCTCGGGGGGTTCGACCTTCTTTTCCCCCTTTTTCCCTTCCTTTCCCTTTATCTTTTTTCTTTCCTTTTTCCCCTCCTTTTCTCTTTTCTCTTTCGTACGCAGGAATGGCACACTAACTTTAAAAATTCCCAACATTTCGGTGCAAGGGAAGTAGAACCCGTTAACCCTTCCCCTTAAATACGGCTATGCATCACTGGCTTGTTTTATGTCTTGTAGTCAAACAGGTTTACAACAAATCTAAACATATAGTGGAGTCTGAACTTATACGAAACATCGATAGATCAATCAGGCGAAGATTTGATGGCTTTGTGCGTTACAGAAGTGATTGTCTGCAGGACTGAAGTTCGACATCGATTCTGCGAAAGATGTCATCTGGATGCGTTCGAACAACGCGCAAAGTTCAGCTGAGCTCTAAACGTGAGTTTTATTGCTGCAAAGGTCGGACAAACAAAAGCTCGGAGACCGGGGACCGGTCAATCACAAAGGAAGGCACTGAGTGCGTCAATGTCATCTATTGTACGATGAATTGTCGTTGGAGTTTAGGCCTTACTTATGACTTAGGCCTAGGTTCTTCTGGTCTCGTTCTCAGCAGAGTCGAGGCTTAAAAAAGTATATGACAAACACAACGCTGCAGTTTGCAGACAGACAACTGCAAATTTCCGACACAGAACATTATGGGTGATCGAAGTTTTAATTCCGCCCCTAAATTCCCTCCAGATGAAGTATTTTTTGTTTGCACATTTAATCCGAGTAAAAAAACTGGTACAAAAATTTTAAAATCGGTCAATAGGTCTACGTGACGACAATACTGGCGTCTTGATTTTGACTCGCAGTGTGTATTAAATATATCGAACGTCTTAGCAAAAAATTAACGCCAAACGCGAAATGCTTGATTTCTTGTCAGTCGTTTGACTGCGAAGATATAACACGCTATTAAAACATTAAATTGCCAACTCACGAATTTGTCGTTAGAATGGCATTAATTTTACGGATTAATAATATGAGGCGCGCAAACTTCTTAGCAATTGAAAATTGAACTGTTTACAGTTTTCCTTTCAAGACTCGAGACTTATCTTTTTACAGTTCAGTGACGAGTTGTAACAGTACAGCTAGTTTTTTTGTCCTCCGTTATTATTTAAGGTAGCCTGGTGGTGGTGTCAGACTTATCATGATCTAGAAGTCGTGGTGTTATCTCCCGATCAAATCGCTATCACTTATACGGATGACTGTCTGCGGTAAGCTATAGGCAACCGCAAGATCAACTCAGCCTTCCATCCCTCCAGAGTAGGTAAATCAAGCACCGGCCTACTTGGCTGGAGTTAAAACGAGAGCGAGGCGCGTTTATCTGTGTCGGGTGGCAGGTGTGGTCCCATATGGCAGGTGAAATGCGTGACTCTGCAATGAGTCTTCCATAAAGAGACGTACACAAGTCTTTACCTTTTAACCTCTACGTATGGCGGTATGCGAATCTGCGCCGAACTTTAACAACAGATCTGTCGAAATGGTGCAGTGTTATGTGTGAGTGCATAGTGGTTTCCAATAAGTCCCCCCAAGCATCGCTATATGAAAACTCAGTTGGCTTTCCAAGTCATTGTCTCAAAATTACACGGAAAACAGTAAACGAGAAAATGAAATTTTTACGCAGCCAGGCAGTGACTGTCAGCTAAAACAAGCCGCTAGCATCTATTCACATTTTCGCCAATCCTGTGACGAAATTTACACCAACATGTACACAAATGTATATTAAGTACGTACAGTATTTAACTGCGTGCGATGGACGATATAACAACATACGACACGATTTAATTATACAAATAAACACTAGCAATCGACAGACGTATTAACTAAGTCAACTTAAGACCCTGTGTCAATACAAACAAACTGCGTTCAACCTCGCACACAAAACACTGCAGCCAATTTTTGACAAACGCCAAGAAGTACATTACATGGTAGGCCAAAACGTGAACCTCTATAACTTTTTTCGCATTTGTCCCAATTAATATTGGCCGTTTTTCTCAATTCTTTCACTGGCGCATTTTGCGAGAAATTTGTAATAACGTGCTTGTTAAATAACGTCCCACCACACGTCAACGGGACAAAAGTTTAAGGCTTACATTTTGGCCCACCCTGTAGTTTGATTATTTCACGCAACTTGTGAAGCAAGAATGCAGTTCTGTTTCTGCGACTATATACATACATCTGAGCCAGACATGCGGACGGAGGATTGTGGACTTTCGTAAATATGCAACATGTTTGACTTTACTTTTTAACGACATAAAATTTTGACATTTTTTGCTAGATAATCGCTTAATGTTGATACGCGACAGCGAACGACACGATCAAGCTCATAAACAACTACAGGTCTACAGTTCAGCAGCGTCGACGAAGGATACACTGTCAGAGTCGCCGAATCAACACACACTAAAAATAACGAAATCGAACAATGATTAATAGCAGAGCATTGTACCTTTAACATTTATAGGCTACGACAATTTTTTCGACGAAAATTTCTGTTAAAAATTCAATACTATCATCTAGACGAAACCAAACAAAAACTAAATCAACCAATCAGCTCCAAAAGTGAGCGAGGCCTTAAATAAATCTCATAAGTTGGAACAGTGAAAGTAATAAACTGTACAAATTCATCGAAATTACAACCTTTATATGCTGATTGGTTGGTATTCTAACACCAATACAATTGTAGTTCGCCATTGGTGTCGCTACGCGTTGTTAGGTTATTGCTCAGTTTTACAATCACAGATAAAAGTTAAAATGTCAATTTCAGTGGTAAAAGTCCTTTTTAATTAATTAAACGCCAACTTTAACGACAAACAAGTACGCATGCAATAGCGATCGCGACAAATGTAACGCTAATGTAATAGCGACCTGACCAACAGTCCAACTGTAACCAGAAATTTGAGCTAATGCTCACGAGACGCGCGAAAGCCTATAGCAGTTCTTATTCGCAAACTGTCAGTCTATTTCCAGCTATTTCGTCGCAGTTTATTTTTGGAGTGTGCACTGCAGCCGAAGATCGCAAAGTCAATAAAAACCCCTTATTTTGGAAGTTTAGGGTCTTTTAAAGTCATCGATGTTAATACGACTGACAAGCTCGTCTCTAGTGTTTGTTGTGATAAGCAGCATGTCCATGTTTACGTGCAACCGTTTTCACGAAAGACTGACCAACAACGGTAAAATAATCTTTACGGGGGTACCGCTTTTTGATGCCCTCGTGCGCAGGTTTCCTTAAAAGCTTAAACCTAGAAAATCGAGACTTGGACCGTCGAAATTTACGTTCAATGCTAAAAAGTTTATAGGCAGCTTGTTTATGTCTATCTCAATTGATTTTTGCGCTATTCGCTTTTGAAATGTGTCTCGCAGTCCGAAATCGCCAAAAAAACCCATAAAACACCTATTTTGGCGTTCAATTAAGGTCATCCAAGGTCATTGAATTCGGTGGCAGTTAAGAGCCAATGTACGACTTCCTATTAGTGATTAATAGTAACCTAGCGCTTATAATAATTAATAGTAATTTAGCGTTCTCGTTTGGGGTGACCCCTTTCGAATTTATGGAAAAGCTTTATGGTTCCTTAAACTAAAGTCTTCTAGGCAACCGACGGTGAAGATTTGGTGATCCTAGCTTGCACAGTTTTTGACTGATCCACCCGTGTGACGAACGAACAGACGGACAGATGGACGGACAGAATTGCGATGGCTAAGACGCGCTAAAGCAGTAGCTGCTTTCGCGCGTAAAATTATGAATTATGACACTCGTGATATCTCTAATACTGATGATACGTAAAACAACTCAAATTACAGCAAACGCTTGCCCGAACTTTTAAGAGACTGTTGCGTGCAAGTCGATATAAGTGTTTGGGTCATTAAACAACTAAACAGATTGAACAACATCCAACACAAGTTAATTACGCACGCAATGCATTTTCTGACGAGGCGCATAAGCGACAACATACGAATGCCCGAAAAAATAGCGCATTAAATAATACATAATACTGATCAGTAACGAAAACGGATTGAAAGGTTAACTGCACATGACGAAAATGCAGTTCAGTTATCGCAAACGTCATCATAGTACTAAATCCTGCAGTAGGCCTACGCTGATTTCGCTTACAATCACGTTGCTTGCTAACTCTTGTCTTAATTGGCGGCGAAAAAATAGCAAAAAATAGCTAAATCAATAGCAGCGTTCTAAACAGGGCTGCAAGTTTAATTAGAGAAATCTAGCTTCTTCCGGTTTTTCAAACCTCAAAATAACCCAGAGTCTAAATTTTAAATTTTAACGGGTTTTATTTGTTGTGCAATTGTAATACAGATCAAATTCAATTTCATATTTGAATGTTGTGATTTCTACAACTTCATCAGGCGTCATTAACTGCAAAAATGCAGCATATTCCCAAACTAAAAAAAAATAAATAATTACTGATCGATGGCACATGCGCTCTCTCGCGCGGACAACCATTTTAACAAAATAAAAATTCGCAGTCGGCGAAACGAGATGAACATCACGATCTTATATATGCAACATGCCGACAACGTTAAGGCGTGTACAGAGCGACAGAAATAAATTGAACTAAACTGAAAAGAACTAAAATACGTCAGTGTGGTTTCAGTGGCGGATTCAAAGGGGGAAGCAGCCGCTCCCCTACCCTACTTACTGGCTGCATCTTGAAACAAGTAAACACTTTGTACCAAAATGCATTAGTTTTACATAAAATGTTATATTTTGGGGGGGGAAGAAGGGGGAAAGGCACAGCCCCGTCCCTAGACCCCACCGCCTATACTCTTCCGCTCCCCCTATTCCATGATTCTAGATCCGCCATGGTGCGGTTTAGTTCATTTCAGTTGCGTTGTGCGGAACGAATAGGGCAGTTTGGCATATTTCAGTTCAGTCGATTTCTGTCGCCTTGTACACGCCTAGTAAACTGCATGCCGCACACGCAGCGACTACAGTATACAGTTACACGTAATACTAATCGCGAATATCAGAAGCGACTAAACAGCAGCAGTTCCACGCACAACGCAAAACAAAACGCGAAATAATAATAATAATAATAATACTTATAATTTAATTAACAAATTTACACACTCGACGGTAAGTGACTAAGTCGATATAATGCTGGCACGGTACGGACTGAATGATGGACGCTGAAAGTTCACATCTGAAGCCGCATCATCATTATTATCGACGTCATCATTATCAGCAGTAGCAGCAGCCTATTTGAACGCGTTCTCTATTTGTCACACGTGCAATAGAATAAAATAAATAGCTCTAACTGTAAGTTTTTTGCAACAAATATGACGTAAAAACTATACTCAGTGCGCATTTTCCGAAAACCCCAACCAGAGCAATTCGATCTGCCGACCCCGAAAACCCAAGCAACGAACCAAATATGAAGTGAATCGGACAACCGGTTGCAGAGATATGGCCATTCGAAACTTCTCCATTATGAGAAGTCGACGGGTCGTCAATATTTTTTACACTGACGTCATTATGCTCCGCTTCGCTATGTTAGGAACAACACTGTAACCGGTCGCTGTCTATTTAGAAGTTTGGTGACACTTAAGACCAATTCTCACCTATTACGCCAATGCAACTCAACTCATCTGTTAAGTCGCGTAGGCGTCGTAGATGCAAACGACAATGTGCAAACTCGCCGATAACTTGTTTTCTGTTGCAGTGGTTTGCATACACTGCAATACAACAAAATGAACATTTTTGTAGTTTTATTTTATTTTGTTTCATTTTATTGCACACGGATAAACCCTTTCAGTCACTGGTACAAAATGTCATATAATACACGCCGCTAAACGACGGAGGGATGGAGTAACAAGACCAGTCGACGATACAGGCTAAAGCCCATGATACATTTGCGACGACACGATGTAATACAGCTGCATTTACGGCTAAGAAACACTCGTGTCACACTTGTGCAGATTTTCGTCGTTGCGCCACGGATAAATTAGAAAATCGTTTTTTTTCAATCCCATGTGACACTCAATTCGAAGTGCGAGATTGCGCAATGAGATCGGATCGTACAAAACAGCAGTTCATGGTCTCAGAACTATATCTTGGCGACTGAGATCATGGACAGATGTAACAGACAAATGCAGACTTAAGTTATGCTCGTACAGTTTAGTCATCAGTATCAGTGGCGTCGATCTGTTGACAATATTGCAGAACCCGAAAATCAAAACGCCGCAGACACCCAGAACAAGACGCCGCAGGCGTCGAGGGTGGTGAATAGAAAGAAAGTAGCCAGGGTGGGGATGAGAAAAGAAATGGTCGACTATATGAGCTCTAACCATATCCTGCTAGTTTCTGATAACAAATTAACAATCAGAACATAATTTTGCACGTCTTATTGCACCCGAAACAAACGATACGACGCTTCAGGACTTTCGACTCAAACAATTCTGTGACCAAAGTCTCCAAAGCAGCAACTTCAGACAGTTTGCTTGCAAAAATGTAAAAATTTACATTGTATGGGTGTTTAATTTTAACTTATCAGCGATTTACACTTTACGCAGTCGCACAATGGTCCCAACATCTAACAATGCGGGTGTCGGTAGTATAATTCAACTAGTATAGTTAGATGACGGAAAAGCGCTGTTGATGCCGTGCTGGACGGTTTAAAAGCTGGCACCGAGTGAAGCGGTGTTACTGCCGTTACGTCTGCGATGACTTCCACGCGACTGGTTCACAGCCCGCCAAGTAGTTCAGCCCGTTACCACCTACAACCGATCACACCAGATTTTCACGAAATTTGCACGAGTGCAACAGAATATTATACTAAAGCCCAGCTGTCACTAGAAGTATCCGAACGTACTGCAGGCCTACCAGCCTGCGCCTAAATACCAGCAAATGTAAACGCATAAAGGAGATATAAAATAAACTTGCGGAAACGTTACCAAATACGTGCCATGCAAATTTTGGCCGTTGGGACCAAATGTCATAGAGGGTCAGCAATCCTACTGCTAGATACGGACTCTTTGGTGCTATTGTTTTGCTATGACCAAAACAGTAGAAAAATACATTCAGAATGCACGGACTGCCATGGAGACTGACTTGTATGCATTGAAGATCGTTATATAACTTATGTTGTTTATTATTACTTACTTTTACATATAGCCAGAAATTGGCATCATACAGAAAGGCTACCTTGGGCCCAAAGGCCCAAAAATTAAGATTGAATGTCGAAAGCAGTAGTAGGCTTCTTGGGGAGGGGCCGGTCCGGCGGTAAACATTATTGGGAATAAAAAAGCTTTGAAAATGCACGTGGATGGTAAAAATTTCGTTAGTTTTACTCACAAAGTTATAATGCACTGCATTAATTGCCAAGGCAAAAAAGGCAAAACAAAGGGCGAGGTTTGACATCTTGCGGACAAATAAATGGCACCTATATATACCGGTTAATGGAACGTGAGAAGCTGCAAATCCGGACGGTAAGAGTCCTGCGTATCCGGGATAAAGGAACGGCAAAACTCCAGCGGTGTTTGCGGGAGGGAATTTGACAAGATACGGCGGAAACATATTAGTAGCTGCGCCACCGGCCATTACACCGTCACAGTCTATACAGCATCCACCCAAACAATCAATCATAAATGTAACTAAAGTTAAGAAAACAAACATGCAAAAAACGTTTACAACACGTTTTTGTTTTAACAAGTAATTTGAGCAAAGCTCATGAAACGCGCGACAGCCCTAGCAGTTCCTATTCGCAGGTTGTCTTGATCTATCTCTATCCATTTTGACGCAATTCACTCTTGAAATCTACGCCGCAGCCATAAATTGCAAAGAAAAACACTAAAACCCCTATTTTAGAAGTTCAAGGTCATTCAAGGTCATCGATGTTTACACCAATAAAAAGCTTGTCACTATATTGCTTGTTCTGATAAGCAGCATGTTTCTGCCTATCTGCAATCGTTCTCACGCTACACGAGCCAATAGCGGTAAAATAACCACTTTTAGGGGAGTAGCCGTCTTCGGCGCCCGCTTACATCGGCCTCCTTAAACCTAGAGGGTCGGGACTTGAACTGCTGACATGTACGTTTAATGCTGAAAATTCATATGCAGGTTGTCTCGGTTTATCTCCAGACACTTCGTTGCAATTTACTGTTGAAATGTGCGCTGCAGCCAAAAATTGCAAAAAAAAATCACCAAAACCACCTTTTTCGAGGTTCAGAGTCGTTCAAAATCGTCGATGTTGACAAATCTAAAAAGCCCGTCACCAGTGCTTGTTATGATGAGCAGCATGTCTGTACCTATCTGCAACCGTTTTCACACTATACGAGCCAATAACGGCAAAATATAGTCTTTTTATGGGGTGTACCCCTCTTTGCACCCACGAGCACGAAAGTTTGTCACGATAAACTAGAGACCTTGGGGCAGCCCACAGTGAAGATTTCGTGATCCTAGCGTGCACCGTTTTGATACAGATCACGAGTGTGACAGACAGACGGACGAACAGACGGACGGACGCCTAGACGATGGATAAGACGCGCGAAGCATTCTGCATATGCTGTCGCGCGTAGAAAATTTAAAAAAACACCTATAAACGTTGAATAAAAGTGACGCCCTTTTATCTGAAGTAGCCTACTGCTTAAATTCATTGCTTCTGAGTACAGTTATTTTCATATTCACCAAATTTTGTCATTATAGGCCTCCGTCATAGCTAAGCATAGCGGCGACGTGGGTTAAAAAACAGGCGGAACAGAAAGTTGTAATTTTTCAATGGACGTGTGCAAATTCCGACGGAAGAGATTGTGGGTGCTCAAAATTTCAACGTTGCTCCTAAATTTTACACAAATGAAAGTTTTCAGTCTCGTTTCTGGGCAGAAGTTTTCCGACAACAAAAGGATTTTACGACAATTCTCCGACAGCCCAATTTTTTGGGGAAAAGGGAAAAACGATTGTCCTCTCTCTGTGTCAATTGTCCCCTTGTCCTTATTGCCACGACGGCACTGCTGAGACGGCGTAAAAAAATAATCAGCCTACAGACAAGGTTTTCATGTATGTTGGTGGAGCGTAAGTGACGCATATGTAGCCTATTGTTTTGCATTAAGTTTTTGCTTGATTTTTCTTGTACGCCTACTGCATGACTTCCAGATTTTGTACACTGACGTCCAAGTTTTTTTAGCTTGGAAGTCATGACGTCCTGAAAATTTAGGTCTATTGAAAACCCTGCCTACAGACCGTCGGCGACTGCAGCGTGTTCAGACGACGATGACGGATGTGGAAGAAGTGACGTCGACGAATTGACGGTACCAGAAATACCAGAACTACTCGCATCATAACTGGCATTGTGATGATGATCTGATGTTATTGCAGACACTGCTACTGCTGCTGCTGACACCTGGCGACTGATGATCACCCCATCGTCTGCACAAAATGATAACATTAATTAAATTCATTCATTTCTATAAACCCGAGATATACTCGATTACGTTACAAGCGTTTTCTTTTACTTATAAAATAAAAATTTGCTTTAGCATTTTAAAACTTTTTTCTTTCCGTGTATTACATCCATAGAATACAATGCAATTAAAAAGGTTTTCTTCTTTTTGCAATCATAGTTGAATAATCACAAACTACGCTGTCAAGGCTAAATACGTCTGCGGTTGCCGCCGTGGCATGCTGCAATGACGTCCCCATCGGCATTCTATCGACTTAGCCTAACATCAGCTACCGGTATGACTAATAGCATAGTCTTATCTTGCAATGTTAAAGTATCCGAAAATCCCGTCCTGTGACATTGATTGATGACCTATGACCTTGAAATTCAACCGGATTTTTGCGTATGTCAAGATACAAATTTGCGCAAAATTTTATCACGCTAAGTGCAGCGGTTCATGAGTTATCCTGTTTACCGAGAGAAAGCCAAAAAGAACTTAACGACGACGCTGAAAACAATACTGTCGTCACCGTATCACGGACAGCAACAACCGGCAGTAGTGCAAGTGGAAAAGAAATCGATTATTTCAAAGTGCAATGTTAATATTTACACGGAGAGTAACGGCCCCTGTACATCGGGCTTACAAGATAATGGTCGGCAGGCAGTTAACGTACGAGCAACGGCTGAAGCGGCTGTGGTAGACTGTGGCGTGGAAGAAGACGCCGAGATGACGTTGCACGTGACAGCAGCCGGTAAGTTAACAGAGAGCCCGACAGAGTTGATGGAAGATGGGGAGAGGAGCGGAGAGCGACGATGATGCACCAGACGACGACCGCGGTGATCACGCTTAGTAGTACTGTCCGCGGTAGCCGCACGTCCAACACTCGCACCACCTCCACCTCGTCTCTCAACGTCACCCGACGCACGCACGATCCTTTATAGATTTAAATCACACTCAGCTTGCACTGCTACCGTTTCGACAACTTTCGGCTGCAGTCGTGCATCATAAAGCAAACGACGATGTAGTCGATGCGATATGTGCGTGGTGTCAGTACGATGCCGCTGGTGTCATAGAGCATAGAGGTTAGAACGTCGGTCCTGGCCGGCGAACTTTCCCGATCCTGCGCTAGAATGATGGATGGCCGTTTGACCACTTTGTGGGTAAAGCGTTTGCTATCAGTCAGCCAACAAGGCCAACTCAGCCTGCCATCCCTCCGGGGTCGGTTAAATGAGTAGTAACCTATTATATGGGTTACGGAATGTGGGGACCTTGGTACAGCTGACTGGGGTTGCCTAGGCGGCCGCTGCGCCAGCCTGTGTCTGCTGGCTGCACACGGTGGCCGTGTGGCCGGCGGTTTTGGTTAGTGACGAAAGCGCATTAGAGGCGTGTTCGCGACGACGCGCTATAAAAACTGACGACCTTTACCTTTACCTTTAACTTCGTACTGCGTACTCGCTTACCCACTCTAGCAGTGCGGCATCTAGTTCATACAGAGGTAGATTTAAGCATGTTTAGCAACAAACCATAATACGATGTAGACCTCGTTGGAATGTACTTAGGCTATTTCATGACTGTGATCAACGGTGTGTTGTGCGTGGGACATGCGTGTGATAAACGGACGCGAGACACGTTTCAGTCATCACGATTGATACCCCGTTTATGCGATCAAGCAAACACCGAGCAACCATCGAGCTGACTCGTCCAGCTAACTAGAGCCTCACTCCAGACATACCCCGTTTACACGATGAAGCTGGCTCGACGAGCTGGCTCTAGTTAGCTGGACGAGTCAGCTCGTCCAGCTAACTAGAGCCAGCTCGTCGAGCCAGCTTCATCGTGTAAACGGGGTATGTCTGGAGTGAGATTTGGGCAGTTATAACACCGCAGACTTTGTAGTGTGAAATTTGTCATAAACTAACGAACAATGAACAAGTCTAGACCTGTCGACAGCGGCGACGTGTTCGGGTGAAAAGACGTGTTCGCGGACTGAGCATCTCTCCGGCCCGGGGTACGTCAGACCGCACCAGCGACACCGGCCGTCCACCACCGTCGTCCCGCACTCACTGTCGGTGCCCTCGGCGTCCAACTGTGTGGTGGCGCCACCGGCAGTCTCTGCGGCGAGGCTGCAGCGCTTCTTGTCCTTGGCTCGTGCGTTTTGGAACCAGACCTGAACGACGCGCCGCGCCAGACCGATCTTGGCGCCCAACGTGGCGCACTCGCCGATCGACGGCGTGCGATGATCGGCGTAGATTGCGCGCATCACCCGTACCTGAAGTAACGACGGTCAAAATACTTTCGCTAAACTACTTACAGAACAAATAAAATAATTTTTAGACGTGCAAAGTACAAAGTGACAGAAATGTAATGTCTAATGGCCAATACACAGACCGAACCGGTTAGGCATGGCAGAGTCACTGACGTGCCGATAAAAAGTTAGTGACAAAATGTGCCTTTACTGTGTTATTACATGAAATGATAATACCGCCTTGGATAAAAAAAGTAAGACGTTAGATGAGGCAGAAACTTGAATAGCTACTCGATGGCCAGTTTTATCAGGAATATTCTTAGCAAGAATTATTGAAATTCTCTAGTATTGTTTCAACTATGTTACAAAGTTTTAAGATGCTGTAGGTCGCACCTGTAGGTCGGTCATGTGAGTCCGATATCTCTTGGACGAGCTGTTGCCGCCGCCGGCTGTCTGCTGTGGCTTGGAAGACGTCGACCCATTGACGCTGACGTTGACGCTACCATCAGTCGTAGCGGTGATGGCGCCAGCAGCAAACGTTTGCCGATCATCCGCAGCCGCCGAAGCAGCGCTTCCCATCGGCGATTCACCGCTGCCGCGTTCAGCGTCGGACCTACAAAGTCAATCAGCACCCGATTCATACCCGATCAAGCTCTGTTCGGTAAAACTGTTGGGGCCCGCCCTCACTAAAATGTTATTTTCAAGCAAGTAAAGTCGAAGTCGTAAAGTTCAGATTTCGCAACAGACTGAAAATGTCGCGCGGCTGTCTGATGTTTTCTAGCTTGTACAAAGGCCCCCGTTTTGTGGGGCCCCTGCTCGGCTGTTTCTATTGTAAGTATTACAATAAACATACAGATGTCTTATACCCCGCTTACACCAGCGTTTACACCGTTTACGTCCAGCAAACGTCCAGCAAATGTATTCAAAATACACGTGTTAACTGCTCGACGATTGCTGTAAATTTGCTGGATGTTTGCTGGATCGTGTAAACAGGGTATTAACCATTTCTGTCCGCTGCTTCACTACAACGGTAGAGAAACGAAGGGAAAAATTTTTAAAAACACGAAAAGCATAAATCTCACTTTCAATGAGTCAATTCAAATAAGTGCAAACTAAAATCTTAGTAAAATAACTACGTCGTGATCACAATATATTAACACTCAAAAATTAATTTAAAACCAAATCAGCCAAATGCAGACCGTGTGGAAGTTGATTTTCCCGCTTGATACGTCAGATCTAGCGGACTCTCATCTTCGCTTCCAGGCGCGCTGGTAGCAGCATTATTTAGAGCGAACTGCATGGGTGGCGGTGCTGTGAAGTAAAGGTCGCGGCGGTGGTCGAGACTGGTCTGCATGATGTTGTCATAACAACGTCCTCGTGGCGGCGAGGTGTCTAAGACTACTTCGCCACCGCCCAGTAGCTGTCGCTCGTGACGCTGTTCTACCATCGACGTCGACGAGCCAGAAGACAACATCATTGCAGCGGGCGGAGACGTGACTGAGTGAGTACCAGTTTCTTCAATCAGCACATCAGCAAAACATAAGACATTCAGCGCCATAGATGGTTTAAAACTTTTAAGCATTTAATTCATGTGAGAATAAGAAACGATAAAAGACAGAAAAATGAAAGCTATTAAACTAAGTTTAGTATAAATACAACACTATATGCAATGGTAAAAGTTTATTTCGTTAATAAAGGCAACGATTTTTTGAGATTCAACATTTTCATAATGTTTTTGAGTGTATCAACTTCAATATATCTCTGACGTGCTGCAGTGAAACAGATGCAGTCTGTTGAAATGTGCTTGACAGTGAGTGGAGAATAGCAAACTCGACACACTAGTCGATTCTCTCATTATAGAAGATAGGAAAGTGCGAGTCTTGTATGATTGATTCGGAGACAGCTGATGAGAATTGAATCGTAGCGACGCAGTGATAGATTTGTATTGAGACCAATGACCGGTTGCACACTGTACAGTTCATTCGATGTGCATAGATTGCAGACTTTTGCCATTTTTATAGCACACAACCGACTGACACGAGTTAACATAAATCACTAACCGATAGACGCCATCGTTCGGTAGTGAAGTTGTGAAAACGTCGCCGCCGCTTCAGCCAAGTTTTGCTGCGAAGGTTTACGATCGTCCTCGTCCAATCGCACGGCGCCGTTCTGATCCTCGCCGTCAACTGTGACGATGGCGGGTTTCGCAGCAAACTCCTCTAACGACGATGCACGATCATCGAGGTTTAGCCGTTCGCATTTCGTCTCTACGGGATCGGTCTGTCGCCTCTGACCTGCTGCCTCGCGGGCGATGCTCGAAAGACACGTAACGGCAGTTCCTTCATGATTCTCCTTTCCCGTATCGCTTGGTCTTGTGCAATACTTGTGCTGGTTTTCTGGAGAATCGGTCTGTCGCCTATTACCTGAAGTCAGATCAACACCCGACGAAGCGCTGCCGCTACCAGTAAAAGTGGTCATCACTTCGTCGTTGCAGCTACCAGGTGTTGTGCTTCCGTTCTT
>Ga0209367_1007640_pt1 | contig 14871 bp, 9 predicted proteins | sample WorMetLIZISLAND2_FD_187412 | JGI IMG/M metagenome (GOLD analysis project Ga0209367, IMG submission 187412) | Marine gutless worms symbiont microbial communities from Max Planck institute for Marine Microbiology, Germany - Olavius geniculatus... ... | reverse complement strand
TATTACTAAAATACTGTTTTCCTACTGGTGATCAGTTACAAAGATATTGCGCTTCAGATTTTGTCTTACAGTAGCCAAGCCGATTACAACTGTTACCGAGTTATAGCCAATTTTGTCCCAAATTTCATTGGCATGGCAACGGGGGTCGGTCAGGGAAAAATGCAATTGGCAGCATTCGATGGCCCATCCCCGTATTATGTGGTCTAAGGCAGATGGTGTAACCCTAGCACATGCGGGGGCTGAGCTGTCAGTAAAAGCTATACATGAACAAATCAGTTTTCAGTCGCTAATGCCGTACGGTAGGTCGACAGTTAGTATGGCGGCGACGCGAGCAGCTGACTTGGCAGACTGTTCCAAGCCTCTGTCCTGCATTTCTCGAACTGCACACTCAATTGCAGGTAAACGAACGACCGCGGTAGACGGATTGACAGACACACTGTAACGTATGGAGACAGACGCCAGCGAGCAGTGATGCAGTTAACAGACGTGCGTCATGCACGCACGTCGTGTTGCTTGCGTCGGACGGAGGCCTAACGTGCACGATGTCATGACAGACAGCGGGATGTCGCAGCTACAGATAACGCCGACACATCTTAACGCACATTAGTTCTTCGAGATTGACTAGCTGTTAGCACGACTTTTCATCCGCTCCAGGTTTGCTTCTACATATGTATATGTATATGTTAAACCGGCGTGTAAAAGTTAAACGTCCGTACGTGATACCGGTATGATGTGATCGTCTTATGAGCTGCATAACGGTGTGTTCTAAGCGACCGAAATAATTACACAGTAATGATCTTTATACGCATTGAATATTACGGCAGCCGTACAAATAGCCTGTGCTCGTTGTACGGCCGCAGAGACATGTCTGTGGCGGTACGACGGCTGAGACGTTCGACCAAGACGGCTGCTGGATAAATATCTTGTGCTATTGTTATATGTATAAAATATAGGCCTACTAAAAATGAAGACAATTCACACACATTAAGTTTTTTTATTAAAATAAATATCGTACATGTTTGTACCTCTTTCAATATTTGTAATTCGTTATCTACCTTTGTAATATTACTATAGAATTTCGAGGTAAAAGTCAATTTTTTTTGGGGGGGGAATGGCCAAACCGTAAGTCGACTGAATTGATTGCGAGTGTTCGTGCTGAAGAAATGCCAAATTTTCATCAAAAGAGATTGTTGCGAGCATTTATTTGCGTTATTGTAATTATTTACTCGTTCCTACTTGATGGTTCTCGCTGCGTTGCTTTTTAACGCGCTACGCCAGATGCCGAAGGAGTCTATGGTACGATTGTTGTCTGTCTGTCTGTCTTTAACGGATGTACGGTACTTTGGCTAACGGCTAGATTTTAAGGGAAACTTTTTTACACGAATAATTAGCCAGTGTCTCAAACCTAGGCATACAAAATTTTAGCGATCTAGTACAAGCGGAACATTTTCAAAATTGGGGTTGAATGGGGGGGGTAGGAAAAATGTTCGTTTTTAACGGAAAACTGGCCATATCTCAGAAACGGTGATAGATAGGGCCAAAGTTAATATTAATCACTAATAGGAAGTGGCATACGCTTTTTTAGATTGTACAAAAATCATTGATCTTGGATGACCTTAAAGGTTGGTACGCACTGTTGTGGCTAAACGGTGCGAGATAGGGTCTAGGTTGCTATTGATCATATAGGAAATCACATACGCTTTCAGATGAGATAAAAATCATCGACCTTAAATGACTTTAAAGGTCAGTAGGCCTACTGCAACATAGCTAGGCTGTAACGCGTCTTCCCTACCAACAGCTGGGTTTTTTGTTCTATGTTTGTTTTATGCTAATCAGTAGTAAACACTATAAAGACTGGCGACTGGGCTAACTTATATCATACGGATCAGTATAAAACTAATTTGTGTAAAATCGACGAATGAAACGACTAAAATTTAAGCCGATGATGAGTCTGAAAATTCAGCAGTCGACAGATTCGTGTGCCGCACGTGGTCTGAGAGCAGTTATCTCGTGCGTCGAGAAATACACTCGGGGATGGGGTCCTCTATTGTACTTACTGTTTATTCGATCACTGTCAATTTTTTCTTAAAACCCCTTTGTCTTAGACCTGGCCTTGAACAAATCCCTGAACAGCACAGTGTAGGTTCCCGACTGCTACAACGGCCTATGGACAGCTTTACGACCAATGAGGCTGGCGGTTGTTGGTCTACATGTAGTTTGTCGTCCGACTCTCGTGACTGTCCAGCGACGCAAGAGAACGGAACGGAAGTGCAAACAGCATTAACGTAAATTGTCACGTGAGTCGACTTTGTGCACAGTGGCGTAGACAAAAAGGCGGCAGAGGAGCTAAGAGGACCAAGCTTCTCCCAATGGCTAGCCACATTTTTTTGTGAAAAATGAAAATACATATTAGATAATAGGGACCCTGAAAATTGATTAAAATTATAGCCAATGTAATGCACCAAATTCGATTTACGCTGCGGCTCCGTCCCAGACTTAGCGCTTACACAAACCCCTTAGCTGAAATTAAGAGTTTTATTTTAAAGGGACAGAAATGAAAAAAGGGGAAAAATGGGGAAAAAAATTAATAAAGAGAGGGGAACGTGAGGGGAAAAACGGGAAAAGCGGGAAAAAATTTAAAAAAAAGAATAAGAAAAGGAAAGGTAGGGGAAGAAAAATAAGGAAATAAAAGGTAGGGTAGAAAGAGGACGAGAAAAGGCGAAAGTGGAAGAAGAAGAAAGGCCTTCAATTCACTTTTTCTGGCTGCGCCATTGCTTATGTATCGATGTGCGACAATATGCTTTCTTGTAAATGTGTCGAATGGCCGCCCGCTGTGGCACCGCGCGCACCTGCAAACGTAGACCAAAATTCAGCTGTCGTAATTATTTTATTATTGCTATCGTACACGAGGCCCGTTTGGATATAGAAAGATAGGAACAACGTTTCCGCGTCCTTAATCTTCTGACCTGTTAAATTACATCAAGCATTATGTGAGTAGGTTTATTTTATATGCGTTTGTTTTTATTCTAACCGATTCAATAATCAGTTAATCAATAAAAAAGTCAAGATTAGGGCGACGTAAGTGCCTTAAAAACACGAAAAAGCGTCTAACAGCGACAGTCGTAAAACAAAGTAGCCTAACTTAACTGTGATGGGCTAAAAGAAAATTAAGCTTAATGTTTATAAGTGTTTTTAAGTTTATCGTGAAGCAGCTTATCAGTCAGCAAAAATCCGATCCAAGCGTTTCTGCTGTTTCACTTGTTCTGTTTGTCAGCTGAAAAACAGTTTCATGCGGCTTCAGAATCAGTTTGACATCTCTCGTAGAAGCTGCAATGGCTTTCCGCTGTCGTTTTCTATTTTTAAAATTTTATTCTGTGCTTCTTATCGCAGTACCATTGCTACGTTCTGATATGGTACTTTTTCCCTGGCAGACTGGCACGTCCGAACGAATTTAATCCTAATTTTCTTTACGGCTGTCTTTTTCTACTCCAACGCGTACTCTGTCGTAATTTAGATGCATTTGTTTTGCTGTCTCTTTCAATAGGCCTACGTGCATTCCCGTGACGTAGTCCTATTGCACATGTAGACCACTCGCAATAAACATATCAGTTTCTTGTCGACATTTTGCAATGCAGCCTGCCAGACATTATTTTTAGTTTGTATCAGTCTTTTTATGCATACTATTGCGGTTTTGGTTTTAACTGCTATTATTCCGAATAGTAATTAACCAACTCAACCAACAGATTGTTCGTTTCGTCGATTTGGGAAGTAAGTCCGCTATATTTTATCTTTAACTTCTAAAGTTGAATTATGTTTGTTGAAAGTAAAGCAGATAACTGTTAAGTCTAATTTTATTTTGCCAATGTCTTGTAAACTCCACATAAAACCGGAACCTTATTTTTCTTGCGCATAAAAGCCAGTAAGTCATGCAATACCGGGTTTTTTAACCAACGAGATGTTTTACACGAAGCCGTTTGCAAACAATAAAAGTGGCGTAATCCAGTTTTGATTTTTTGGAGAAAAAAATGAAAGTTTTGAAACGTCGTCTTGGGCCAAGCATTAACATAAAAAGTACGACCACAGTCGTTATTTATTGTTTATTGTTGTTGTTGTTGTTGTTGTAAACTGTTGGCAGAGCGAAGATGCACTACTTATCAACTGTTGTCGTTGTGGCGATGTTGCTGGTCCTCATATCACAGCCGCTGCACTCGTCATCGTCATCATCGAGTCAACTGGTTCGCCGTGACCACCTTGACGCCTTAAACCGCCTCCGAGTTCTGCAGACATGGCTCGAGACCACCAACGACGACGCCGATGCCGATGTGGGTGGTTGGCGGCGCAGCAGGCGCTCTGACCCACCGGAGTGGCTGGGTACACACGCTGCCGGCACGGCTTGGGATGCTTACGTGCGCATGCTGCGTCAACAACAGCAGCTCGACCTCTCCGAGCAACCACGCCGGACAATCAACCCCGTCAACTTCCTCGGCAAGCGCGCCGTCTTCTCGAAGTAGGCTTATCAAGCAAGGCAGCGCTTCTCCAGCCATCATATTTACAGCCCCCCCCGGTGAACAGCCAGCCCAATTATCGCTGCATTCGACGAAAAACGCTCTTCGACAAGAAACGTTTTTTGACAAGATAGAAAACATCAACGATTGGTCTATTTGGTAGCTCAAATGACTAAATAATTCAATCACCCTGCACGATCTTGTTTCACATAATTTGCTTGACGTTTTTGAATTAAATACTTCTCGTCGATGTCTATTGTATTTGTATTCGTGTATTGTATTGTACAGTGTAGGCTACGTAGTCTATTCATTTATTGCGATATAGGTAAAACAAGCGAATATGTGGGCCTCGCGGCGACATACTGTGCGGCCGTTCGCCTAATAATTCCGTAAAGTTGTTTGCCATTTTCTGAGCAACGGCCCAGAATTTTAACGCAAAATTTTACACACTTGTTATTTGTTTTATACATATAAAAACGTCAAACGACATTAAATATTTTTACTGTTACAAAATACGGATTTTTGGTAAAAAAAACATCGTGATTTTGCACATTCAAAAGCTTAGCGCTGTAATAAGTAAGGCGTGTCAAAGAAAATAACTGAGTCAATTTTGTTGCTAGCATAGACCTGTTAAAATACTTAGGAAGGTATATGGCTACTAGTAACGTCAAAGTAACGAAAACGTATAAGCAACCTTTGTAGAACTTTACATTTAAATTTATTATTGTATTTGGTAAAGATTTTACACCAAACGCGAAATCCGTCACTAAACTCAAACCGGCGCCGCAGGTAATCTGAGACAACTAAGCCTTGCAATCAACAAGACTGTTAAAACTTTACTGAGAGATTAAATGCATGAGTAAAAACTAAGACTAACGGTGGACACTTCAATTACTCACAGTGATTGGCAAAATGGTTATTATGTTGTTGAAATGACGTTTTTTTCTGCAGCTCAAACGTGGTGCGCTTTTTGTTGTGCATGCGTTATGCTGCATATAAACGTGAGAAATGACGATGTGGTTGCAGACAAAAAATCCAATAAATATGTTGTAGTTACAAATAATAAAATGCTTTTGGCAGCTGTAAATAGGTCATAAATATGTAACATGTTGCTTCAAGCTTCCCACAGATTGCCAAAAAATATATAAAAATGTACGGGATTATTTTTGTTCTGTCCTGTACATACGACAAATATTATATTAAAACTAGACGTGATTTCTATTTACGATAGATTAATCAATTTACATGAAGCCGAAAGTATACGTTTTTTTCAAAATTATGTGATCATAAAGATACTTACGATTAGCCAATTCAATTTCCAACTTTTCATTTTTTGCCGCCAGTTTGGATAATTTTGTCTGGAACGTGATAACAGTGTTAACCAACTGCTTAAAGTGGTTATTGTTGACCAACTGGTCATAATGGTCAACTTCGCTTATATCATTCTTATCATAAGTCGTTGGCTGACAACAAACGATTATGAATACAATCGCACTGCTGAATATGAAAACCAGGAGTAGAGAAGTCCGCTGATACATGTTCTACAATCACTATCTGAAGCTAACTGTGACGAACGTGATTTCGTAGCCTAACTGCTATATTACCGAGTCTAGTTGCGTGGGCAGAGTCAATGATAAGCCTATAGGTTTGTAGCTGAGGCTACGTCACCTTTTCCTGAAAAGACTGGACACGTTACTAAAATGATTTGAGATGAGGCATGAAGGCGGAATACGGAAACACGCACGTGCTGAAGAAAATGTGATCATTATAGATGAACATGGTAAGCCTATTACTAAACCAAGAAAAAACAAACACATCGTTCAACACGCCGAATAGAGGCCTATCTGAAAAATCAGATCTAACACAGCGTTGCATCACAGAGATCATTCGCCTCGATTTTGTTCTGAAGTGTTTTTGTATATCACTATAAACTCACCTGCTGCCTATTAGTGTTAATTTTTAGCACATTTATATTACACGAGGTAGTGTAACGACACAGTTGTGGTGGGATATTTATTATTGACTTTATTGGTAATTTTCCACAGGATTTGTCCGTGAAAGTATTTTGAAAATCGGTTAGCAAAAATATAGGCTACACAACGACAAAGTGGGACTTTTTTGGGACCCAGAGTAGACATAATAATAATTATAACCAAGTGTGAGCATAAAAAGAGCCCAGAAAATGGCTAAATTTTTAAGCGGCGAAAAAATACTCTCGCCCGGTATTTTTACTGAAAGACAATCGCCCCCTCACCCTCATGATCGACACCTCTACACGTATACTGCAGCAACGACTCAGATACCTCCTTCTATATAGAGATCGTGTTTCTAGTAACAGACAAATGGCCGGAAAGCTATTATCCGGCCGGTCCCCGTACAAATAGCAGTAGCCTAATGGCTATTCTTCCGACTGCCGGATTAACAGCCACTTCGTTTTAGTAGAAGGCAGAATGACACAGATTTGATAAATAGAAGAAAGCTGTATCCTTAACAAATGCATTTAGTCAATATATGAACAATACGGAAACAGGGTCACATTTTTGTTTAACGTATACAAAACTTTTTGTATTTTATTGATTGTATTTTATTGCGTTTGTGCCGTAGCGTAGCGGTAACGCGTTTCATCCGATCAACAGAGTTACTCTACGCCGGGCCGGGTTAGTACTTGGATGGGTGACTGCCTGCGGGCAGGTAAACCATCTCGGTATGTAACCAGCAGCCTAGGTCAACTCAGCCTTCTATCTCTCCGGGGTAGGTAAGTCGAGTTCCGATCTATCTGGCTGGGGTTAAGGCGGAGCGCGTTCACCTGTGTCGGGTGGCAGGTAAAGCTGTGTGATCCCATACGGCGGGTGACGCTCCGTAGCTCTGAGATAGGTTTTGTATAAAGATCTATAGCATTTAACCTTATTTAACCTTAACCTTTATATAATACGCGTTTTTCTTAACGTTTATTACATCTACGCAAATAATAACTGTAATTAGACCTTTTATTCTCGCACATACGCGACTGTAGATAGACCAAGGCCTATACGATAAAAAAACCCCACATGTCAAACGCGTCACCTTGCAGAATACTAACATTTATTTTTAAAAATTATATCATCGCTTTGCTACAATTTTACAAAATTTACAGTTCGCAAGCTAACGGTCAATAGCATTCTTAAAATTGCATTAATTATCAGAAAATGCATATATGGAAAGAAATATGATGAATAGAACTACTACTCAAATACACACAGCGCGATGGCAGCTAGCTTAGGCTTACACGATTCTGTTTTTATCATTGTCTGTCCAATGCAATGCATAGCATTGGACAAAGTATAAAATCACCTTAGTGTCCGTGCGTCCGTGCTTGCGTGCGTCCGTGCATCCTACATTTCTTAAGCTATCTTCCTTCTACCTTCCCTTTCCCTTCCCCCTGTCCTTTCCCCTTTCCTTCTCCTTCTCCTTTTCCTTCCCCTTCCCTTTTCCCTTTCTCTTTTTCCATTTCCCTTCCCCTTTCCCTTCCCCATCTCCATCCCCTTTTCCTTCACCTTCCCCTTTCCCTTGCCCTTTCCTTTTTTTCCTTTCCCTTCCCCTTTCCCCTTCCTGTTTTTCTTCCCATATCCCTTTTCCTTTTCCTTCTCTTTCCCCTTTCCTTTACTCTTTCCCCTTTCCCTTTCCCTTTTTCTTCCCCTTTCCCTTTCCCCTTTCCCCTTTTTCCTTTCCCTTTCCATTTTCCTTCCCCTTTCCTTTACTTTCCAATCTTTTTCTCCTTCCCCTTTCCCTTCCTTTTTGCCTTTTTCTTTTTTCTTTCCCTTTCCCTTTCCAATTCCTTTCCCCTTCTCTTTACCTTCCATTCCTGTTCTCCTTCCCCTTTCCCTTTTTTTCTTTTACATATTTTTCCCTTCCCTTTCCCTCCCCCTTCCTTTTTCTCTTTCCATTCTTCCGTCTTTCGTTATGTGTCAAGGTCCGTGCGTCCAATATTTGAGGCGCCATATCTCCATAACGGTGCAAGATAGACGCATGGTCACTATGGACCACCCATAAAAACTCGGCTCCCGGGAGTCGAATGGTCACGTAACCGATGACGTCACGTGACCCCAAAGGTCAAACTCGTGACCCTATTATCTTTAAAGTGCCATATCTCCGTAACGGTGCCAGATGGACGCATGGTCACCACGGACTACAGATAGGAAGTCAACCCTTTGGAGTCGAATGGTCATGTGACCGATGACGTTACGTGACCCCAAAAGATCAAAGGCGTGACTTCATTATCTTTGTGGCGCCATATCTCCATAACGGTGAAAGATAAAAGCATGGTGACGACAGACCATTTATAGTAAATTGAATGGTTGACTGACAATGTCTATTGTTTAGTTAAAATAACAGAGAAGGATGAAAGGATCATTGCTGCTGTTCAATTTAAAATTAAACTGTTTGATTTTTTCTACCAGTCTAAACAGCTCACTGATTATATTTATACGGACATATACTGTAAACTATTGAAATGCATTGGACAGACTCCGTGTTCGTATGAACATTATCTTGTTCAGTATATGAAGCAACGCAAATGTATCTGGCTACTGATCAGAAGCGTCAGACGGTGGACTGGTTGGAAGGACCAGGGGCAGGAGACGAGACGAGCTGGCGACGAGCGCTGCCGCGGAAAGAGAAGGCGCGAAACAACGGATTGTCGAAAGACATGACGTCCCAGGCAGAACCGTCGACAGACTGGTAGCCAGACGACGCCTTGGACGACGCGGCCGTCCGCATGCTGTCGAAGTCGCTCAGCGACGTGTCGATGTCTGCAGCGTTGACGTAATACGACAGAGCGCCCTCGGGCTGGAGGTCGGATGACGACACGACGGACTGATGACTGGCACCTGGCTCGGCCGACACGTGATAACTCACGTTAGGCTCAGGACCACCAGCATCCAGGCGAGTGATGGGAGGCTTCTGCTGCTCACGATACCTGCACCACCGATATTAACCCGTTAAAAGATAAAAAGGTAGAGGTAGTGTATAGCTGTTAATAAGAAAAACCCCGTCAAAGAGCTACAGAGTGTATCCTGTTAGTCAGTAACCTGTATCTTCAGCCTATACAAGACTAATATATAAGCCTATATAAGACTAATACCCGATTCACGACGGGAAAAAATTGGCTGCGATCGAATAAAGGCGGCCAGTAGGCCTATACGGAAAAAATCAACAACCGCGATCATTCCTAAACCAGCAAAAATAATTTCGTTTTTTCATATACCAAAATAACGACTTGTTTCAAATGGAGATGTGGCCTAACTATAGAATTAACTCAGCAAAGTTGAGGATGACACGTAAACTCACATTTACTTTTATATGACGCAAAACTCACGTGGTATAATGCGCTACGGCTACCCGTGTACGCTGCAAAGTTGTTCATAAGCAGAAAACAGCGAAACGCGTGCTAGCTGGTAACTATGTAGTTGACGTGTGCGGGAACGAAGAATACACGTAGGCTACTGGAATTTCGCGGAGTAACCGTGAATGATTGGGCTAGTTATATCGCCAACAGTCTACGTTGTCCGTGAACAGAGATTCTGCCATCTGTCATTTGCGCAGACGAGATGCCTGATGTGGAGAATACAACTCACATTAGCGAGTGACATATGAACGCAACTAATCAGCCCAGTATACTAGCTTGTTGTCTTGCACTACTGCGTATGTGCTACTATCTGTACTTCTTGGCCAATAAAATGACAATAATAACAATAATAATCGGTAAATGTAGCGACAGTAAGGTGACCTGCGGTAGAAGACGAAGGCGGCGATGCCGACAGACGAGACGAATAGCAGTGCGAACACAAGTCCGACAATGAGACCCGCTTTACCGCCCGTCTCTGCAGTGGCGACGTCGCCTTCGCCCGCAGAACCTGATTACACGCGACAACTGAAACTGAAACTCACTCCCGATCGATGTCTAGTAAAACCACAGTATGTATAGAGGCATCGAAATACTGTGGTTATACTCACCACTCGTTTAGGCATGCATTTGAAATCATAGACGTTAAAACATTAATTTGCAAATAAAAAAACATTAAAAAACATGTTTTTCACTTTTAAAAAACATGCAAAATCATACAAAAAATACACTGAACTACATTTAGCACAATAACATGTTAAAAACGAAAACCTACCATTTGTGAAGACTGAAGACCAGAATGTACTGAATGTTATTATGTAACCGTGATTATGGTACAAATCGAAAACAGGACTAAACGCAGTTTGCCCGTGAGAAATGCATCATGTTTGTAATTTTGTATGTTTATTTTTCATAAAAACAAAAACGGAAAGCAAAAAACAAAAATAGAACAAAAACATTAAAAACATTAAAAAAATTAAAAACATAAAAAATAGTTTTAAAAACATTAAAAAATTAAAAACATAAAAACATGTTTTTTTTAACTTCTATATAAAATGTTTTAACATCTATGTTTGAAATGACTACATTCTGCAGACTTTGCAAAAGATATAACAGAAATAAACACATGCTTAAGACAAAGCTACAAAATATGATATATGTGCAAAACCGAGCATAAAATAATCACAGAACATTATGACTACTCATAAACTCAGTTAATTTCGTTTACACAACTACAGAACGAGATCCAATTGGTTTATGATCCACTGACGACTAATGGTCTACTGAAGTGGACTAACTTCAGGTTATAAAACGCGTCCTCAATGGAAAAATTTTTGAGGCTGTTGCAACGTATCTGTCATACAGCAACAATAATAATTTTTAAAAATAACAATTAATTGTAATTAGTAAAGAAGAGTTACTGCTAGTATATACTCAGAAAAGCAATGACTGAGTGAATGAAAACCGTTGATGACGGTGTGGTTGAGGCAGTGAAGCTCGTCTGACATGATCCACTGACGACTGATAGAACACGTCATCATGACGTCACGCTCGACGTCATCTAGACATCTCAGTCTGCACTTGACTCCGATCAACTGAGGCAGCGTCGAACAGTCCAGCGGGTCGACAAGCGTTCCCGCTGGCAGCGTCACTGGAGGGCATTTGACTGAAGTCGCTGACAGAGGCTCGATCGTCACCGCTGAAACAGTCACAACCAATCACGACGTAATCATAACGTACACATTACACACGGTAGTGTAGCGACACATTTTAGGTGTGCTGAAAAGCTTAACGGTATTTTTTTCTTGATTTTCCTCTGAGTCCATTGGTAAAAAGGTTTGTGAAAACCGGTCACTGTTTAGCGAAGACGTACTAAGTAATCGAAGTGGTGGTAATGTCGAGAATGTTTTTTGTATATATCATTATTTTTTTGTGTCGGAAAACAGCAGGCTTCACGTAGGAAACCAAGCATGTCTGAAAATACCATATTAATTGAGTGCAGTGGTCAGTGACATCAGTATAACGGACTGACCGGCGATACAAAGCGGCGGAGTGCCGGTCCAGTCGAGTTGAGCGGTACATGTTCTAGACGTGCTGCCTGCCGCCTGTATATAGCCGTCAGTACAACGCTGACGACATGTGACGCCTACACCAGCGATAGGCGGACATCCGGGCTCCGTCATCACGTGTTCACCGTTTACCAGCAATGGACAAGTCTCGTCTATATACAAGCCGTAAGTTACACGACACGTAATAATTATGACACACTACTCGCATTGCATGTTCAAAATAATACGATATTCTTCTATTCCTTCCTTACTAGCATACTTTATCTAAATTACCTTATCCAGAAGTTATGCTTTTGTTAAAATTTTTTGCTGACTGGTCGGTTTGTTTGCCTTGCTTTGGATTACCAAAAAAGTTATGAAAAATTCTTAAACCTGACAGAAATGATGGGGTTTGAGGCGAAAAAACAATCGATTAGACATTGCTCCTGACCTTTGCAGAGCTGGTCGGGGTTCGGGCTCCAGTGCAGATTGTGCTGGCAGACGACCGGGTCTTTAGTGACGGCACCGTAGCCACGGTTGCACGTGAACGGGCAGGTTGTGCCGACCGCACGACTGCATTCCGAGTGAAAGCGACCGTTTGCCACTTCTCCGCTGCACGTCGAGACTGCGTTAGATACACATACACAGACGCACACGTCAAACTTGCTTGCTTATTTTTATTTGAGGTCAGACTAGTTATCCAACAGAAATTCTGCAGCAAGTTTTTAACTTTACACGCTGGCTCAGTCCTGAAGAAGCGCCGGAAGCGAACACAGTCCTAGGCTATCACCAAGCTACATTTAAATGTGTGCTGAGTCCGTGACGCGCTTGTACAATCAGCTGATGACGACTATTAAAAGGCACAACACAAATAATCTGGTACCAACTACTTTGTAATTTAAATACAGGCGTATCGCCTACGACAGTTAACCGTTCGTGTGCACAACTAAATTCGTTTAGTTGTTTGCACATCAGTCAAAAATGACCAAAGTTTGAGCCACGTTTTCTCAGACGATATAACAGCTACGCAAAAACCACTAATAATAAACAATTCGATTGTTTGACAAAAATTCAAATGCTAAAATTCGTGCACAATATTTGACAAAGCAGAACAGAAAATAGCGAGAAACTGGCAAAGTGGCGTACTTGAAAGGCAGTTGCGGCCGTCAGCTGGCTGAACCGGAAGTCTATTGGCGGTGTCTGGACATGCGCAGACGCGCGTTCCTTCCGGCGTCGGAATGCAGAAATGACTGCAGCCGCCATTGTCTAGCGAGCACGCGTTCTTTACGCCTGCCGAATCACAACGTCGAATAAGTTCGCAAAAAACAGCACATTTTGTCCATGACGTAGCGAGATAAACCTCAACCGTTTAAACGAGGTCATTAAATATTAAAGTAGAATGCTTTTTCAGTCGACATACAAACGTTCGTCGACCAACGTTCTCTATCGTCTTTACATCTTTGTTTCAACGACACTTTTTTTCTAACACACCGAGTAAAACAGTAAATTCCTATTTAAAAAGACATTTATTTTGTTTGCATTTTGTGAACAGTTTTGGTATTACATAGCTACAGCTAAACAAACTGGCCTATAAAACCAAATTTAACTTTTAAAATTAAAAAGAAAGAAACTTTTCAAAGGTTATCGCCAAAACGAGCGGTCTAAAAAAACAACAGCAGCTGGATATCAGTGACTGTGCTTACGACTACAATACATGTCATAATGATGTCTAGTCTTTGGCCATAACAATCCCACAAGACTACCTACCATATTAAAAAATAAAACTTGCAATAGCAAAACCATGACAAAATGTTATTGATTACCGATTGGTTTTTGCACAATTTATATTCACCTTTTCTCACCAGAATATTGTAAACAAAAATAAAAAGTTTAAACAGTATAACAACTTCGTAAATAAACTGTCAAAATCAAGTCTTGTTTAAGACTAAGTACTAGAGCCAAAAAACACGAAAAGCCCTACATGTGATCTTGGCCTTTAACCTATGACCTTGAAACTTAACAGAGGTTGTCGAGATACATGTTTGGAAAAAAATTCATTAAACAGTCATGAGTTATCATGTTAACAGAGAGAAACTTAACGACGATGCTAAAAACAATGGGGCCTACTGTCGTCGTTACCGCGGGCAGTAATTACACAGTGCAGAGACAATGGCAAATTCTGAGGCGAAGTTACGTACTTTGCGCTGCGGTTCGGTTGAAGTACTTGATATCGTTGAGGCCTCGGAACACTCCGTCCAGTAGTCGTTCCAGTCCGCCGGTGCCGTCACGCCGGGCCCTGAACAGTCCCCGTGCCGCCCAGTCGGTCCAGTAGACGTACGCGCCTTGGACGGCCACTCCGAATGGATCTGCGTCAGGCGCCCCGGCAAACAACGTCTGACGACGACCTCCGTCAGCATCTGCCACCTCAATGCGCTCTGTGTGTCCATCGCACCAGTACATTCGCTTCTCTGTCAGCGACAACACACGGCAGGCATTAGTAAGCAAATAAGAAAGTAAGACGTACAATAGGCCTATTTATATAGCAACGTTGAAAACCTCTAAAACTTTGACATCCTTCAATATAACTCACGCATACGTTACAAGAAATTATTTTGATTTCTACTTGTTTTTGTAATTGCTGAAACAAATAAATAAGTTAAATTTTTTTACCTGCTTGACTTTCAATAACTTAATTAAGCACACGATTAGGTTACCAGCAAAAACATTGGTCAGCAGCGTCAATGCAGATACAATTGCCATCATATATATATACAACTTTATTCGTCAGAACACTGACAGCACAAAAGAAAATACAAGATAATAGAAAAAATAAACAACTTAACTAAAAAACAAACTAATAACTGGCATTGATTTCAATAGCCAACAGTTCTTTCATTGCCACATCCTTAAACACGTTACACAACACATTATCTGACAC
>Ga0209367_1007639_pt1 | contig 14872 bp, 4 predicted proteins | sample WorMetLIZISLAND2_FD_187412 | JGI IMG/M metagenome (GOLD analysis project Ga0209367, IMG submission 187412) | Marine gutless worms symbiont microbial communities from Max Planck institute for Marine Microbiology, Germany - Olavius geniculatus... ... | reverse complement strand
CTACAGGCGGGTCCCATAAACGTCTCGGGCCCGGGATAATTTACCTCCTACTCTCCATCTCGACAGGTCTGGGTGCGTTAATTTACGCGTTAATTAATGCATTAAAAAAAATTAACGCCTTGACAGATCTAAAATTGACAAATCTAAAGGCGAATGCTTTGTAGCACCAAGTGTTAATAGGCATCCAATCACAGAAAATGTGTAAGAAATTTGTCACATTACAGTTAGTCCCCGGAACCGCAGCCGTTCGCTGCCGCTGCTAAGGCCTCAAACCGCATCCAACTGTTAAGTTAGCGGTCCCAGACTGTTAAGGTTCCACGCTGCTGCTGCTGTTCAGCTAGCGGTTTTAGCTGTTAAAAGAAAAAACAAACAATGCGTTGCGCTCACACTGCTGCAAGCAGAGCTGCCAGCGCGAGTGCGCGCGTCCTTGTCAGTCGTCACTCGTGACAGTGCCAGTGGTGAAAATCAGTGAGTAAATATTAGCTCTGCAATGTATACTATAGGATTTTCTAAAGTTAAGAATCGCATAAAAGTTGCTGCTTTTGGGGCTCAAAAATTACTATAGTGACAGATGTCTTAGCGCTCCGGACTGCTAAGCCAGCTGAGTCTTAGCACCTGGCTTAGCGGTCCGGACTGCCGCAAAGCCAGCCATTAAGGCTTCAGGCCAGCCATTAAGGCCTGAACAAACGGCTCCGGGGACTAATTACAGTCACATAATGCATAAGCTTATCATCAAACTGCACACTATGAAAGTCAGATTCTGCCAATGGCTGACATTTTGCACTATAAATATCGCATTTATTCATTGCATGTCATATTGCTAGTTAGTTGAGCAACACAACAAAATGAAGCACAAACAAATAAATTAGACAAAAAATAATAAAATATACACCAAATATGACACACTGCTGGTGACGAGATAAAGTGAGTGAGTGAGTAGGGCTTAACATCCCACCCGACACAGTATAGGTCATTTTGGGGATGGCCTTTTCAGGCAAAATTGCACAAACACATGGTATGGTGAGTTTAACCTTTGCAATAAAGAAACAGAAAGCTTATCCTTTACAGAAACACAAAAAAACAAGCTAAACCTAAAATTGTAAGAACTCCATTGTACGCGTGCATATGTAATTAGCATAATGGTAGTTCTATTATCTTCCCTGTTATCCTCCAGACAGTCATCAATGTGGTAATGCTGTCTATTGGAGGACAGGGTTGGGTGATGAGATAAAAATGGCACAATGTTGATAAATTACTCCGCAATGTCTCACTGTTATCAATCTAAGCTGAGATTCTTTTACTGATGCAATTGTGCAATTAACGCCTGATAACTAAATAAAACTTTGTACATCATAGTGACCAAAATCATACTTAAATTGAACGCTAAACTGAAATGGAATAAACAACTAAACATACACTCTTAGATTGCTTTTTCTGCAGTTGGTTGGCCAACAGAAGTATTCTGGACTTTAGATTCTGCTAAACCATTTTTACTTACAGACAAATCGAACCAAAGCATAACACCAACAGCACCATCTTAAAGCAGTTATGTTTAAAAAACATTAAGAAATGCACAAAATACTGTAGTTGTAGTGAACGCAGAAACATATCTTCAAAATGGCATCAACAACATGCCCACTTGTTACTGTACATTGTCACAACATTTGTGTCAAATTCAACCCTTTGCAGAGAAATACTGAAATGAAATACAATACGGAAAAATTTTTAAAAAGCAAAAGAAAAACTACACCAATACACGAAGGCATCTCAATTCAATTTAAAATTATTTTTGAAATGACATTTGCAACATGCTCCTGTGAACTGTACAAAATGCTACCGCAGCCATTTACATTTTAGGCAGTTCTAACGGGATGTTGTAAATATCATTTAGAAAAAGCAAAATCTGTTTATACACTTTTATGTAATTGCAGTACACATTTTATTCACCTTTAGCATGATACTGTTATGTCCAGTCATTGGTGGCAACACATAATAAAGATGTTTCATTCATCCATTGTACCCACAACTGCGTACCAATACAAATAATGGTTCAAACAAAAAATAATAATAATAGTGTACTAAAATAATAAAAGCAAACAGCTGTAATCTTACTGTACTGCTGCCACGATGAGTGAGTGAGTGAGTAGGGTTTAACGTCCCACCCGACACAGTATAGTCATTTTGGGGATGGCCTTTCCAAGCAGAATGCACACAAACACAATAATAATTAATAATAACAAACTCCAATTTCCAGGACACATTTCATGGCAGGCTAAAGGACTATCAAAAGACGTGGACCAGGCCACTACTTACCAGTAAATGCACTTAGTGCTAACTACGATATTACTGTAGAATATTTTCATGCAAGAAATCAGTTTATATGCGACACAACTTTTGATCATGTTTGCCGATGTGAATATTTCGGCAATAAAATGATACACTGTTATGACAAGATGCATTAAGGTTAATTACTGCATACATGTGCTGAAGCAATGAGGCAACCAGCTTATTCAACCAAATGTAAGTAATAGCAAAAAATTAACAAAAGAAGACATAAACATAACATAACAGTATATGATTGGCACACAATGTGGAAAAAAAGCTTGCAATTATGTTAAACTAAAAGAAATTAAATAATGCGGTCACAATAACAAGCAAGTCTCCTTCATCACTAAAGTCCTCAACATGGGTTTAGCTGAAGGCAGTTCAATCAAGTTCAATCTCCCAGTATGTTCTACTTAAATGCATAGTTTACACTTCAGACCTACTGTATCACTTGATGAACTAGGCGTCGTTTATAATCACCCACCTAGACAGTAAGCAACTGGGCAAATTTGACGGATACCTGATTGGCTGAATTTGACAGCAAAGAGCCTGAGCTCAGAGCTGTGCTAACAGAACAACACAATAGCAGAAGGCATTCAAACACTGCAAACCATTAGTAAGGCAAACATTCATGTAGGTAAAATCGGAAATTATTCCCACTACCATACGTCATGTTGCGGCAGAATTTGATATTTTGGGAGTTTTGTTAGTACGAGGGACAGATCTGCTATTTTTCAGCTAGTGCCCCGTTGTTAATAATAGCATTGATTTGCACACTACTTTGAGAGCTGTAGCGCTGTTTGAGTTCAAAGCTGGTTCTATTAGTGCATTCATGTTAAAAATGTGGTGCTGCAGGCATCGAATCAAAGCTGGTTGTCAGCAAGTATCCTGGCAAAGTGTCCGTCGGTGCAGGTCGACAGTAGACTGGGTGGTCCTGTCTCTACGACGCGTCCATCACTCAGCACGACGATTACGTCACAGTTGCGTATAGTGCTCAGTCGATGTGCTATAATGAGCACTGTGCAGTCAGCCAGTTGTTCCTGCACAATGTCATGTACGATACGGTCAGTCTCAACGTCGATGGACGCCGTTGCCTCGTCCATGACCAGTACCCGACACTGTCGCAGCAGCGCGCGTGCCAGACAAAACAACTGCTTCTGACCGATGCTGAAACTTTCCCCGGCGTCTGTCACAACTGTTTCCAGCTGGTGAGGTAAACTCCGCACAAGCTGCTGCAGCTGAGCAGTCCTCAGCACGTCCCAGAGCTTTGAGTCTTCCAACGTGCCACCGGGATCCAGGTTGAACCGGATGCTGCCAGAGAACAGCACTGGATCCTGTGGAATGATGGACAGGCTGGAACGAAGTCGCGCCAGTGGAATGCGGGCAATGTTGACACCATCCAGTAGGATTTCCCCACAGCAGATGCGAACAGCTGAGAACAAGCTCCTTGCAAGAGAAGACTTGCCACTACCGGTTCTACCACATATACCGACCTACGACAGACCAAACAACACTCTATCGGCTTTACTACTAACGGCCTCACCGCACTCCACAAAATGCACCGACACAAAGACACTGCTTCTGGCTGAGTGGAAACATAAAAAGCCTCCACTATTTTATAATCACTGTACAAGAAAGCAATGCCATCCTGCATTGCGCTCATCTCACACACAAAAACACTTGACAATATAGGTGGACATAGCCTATGTTGACACATCTATGGTTAGCTGACCTATAGCATCTCTGTTCTTGGCAAATACAAATCATACTGCTTGGCGACCAAGGCATATATGTGTAAATGACTAGTGAAAGGGCTGGCAGTTGAACCACGACTTCTTGATCATGAGTCAAACATGCTAACCATTACTAATTTACTACACTATGTGTCTTTTAGTTTGGTTTAAGTTGTAATCCTTATTTTACGGCCACAACTAGTGCAGTTCGCAGTACTGTTGTCCTACCAATATTGATTAATCAGTACGTGCTGTTATATCTACACTTGGTGCTCATGAATAAAAAAGTAAGTAAGTAATTTATATAAGGCATTAACTGTACATGGCAACCTCAAACATGCTCAATGTGCTAGTAAAACGAGAAGTAACAAGAAATTTGAGCTAATGCTCACGAGATGCACGAAAGCCTACAGCAGTTCCTGTTTGCAAATGGTCTTAGTCTAAGCTGATCTTCAGCCATTTCGTTGCAATTCACTCTTGAAGTGTGCGCCACAGTCAAAGATTGCAAAAAACAATAAAAACTCTTATTTTGGGAGTTCTGGGTCTTTCAAAGTCATCGATTTTTTATAAGACTAAAAAGCTTGTCAATGGTGCTTGTTATGATAGGCAGCATGTCTGTGCCTATCTGCAGCTGTTTTCACGCTAGACTGGCCAACAGCAGTGAAACAACGACTTTTAGGGGGTACTACTCTTTTATGCCCTCATGTGCAAGTTTCCTTGAACCTACAGGGTGCGGCAGAAAAAAGTGGACCTCTAAATTTTTTTGCTGTTTTCTCAGCAACCGTTTGGGATTTTAATATGAAATTTTCCACCTTTATTTACTGAAACCTTCTACATCTAACTGCCAAGTAAAATGTGATTCTGTTAAAAAACAACAAAGTTATAGACTTTTTAACATGACCACCTACCGATTTTTCGGCATTCAAAAATGTTCATGCAAAAAATGCTATTTAATTTTTCAAAAACTGTTACACGTTACTGTCGATGACGTCACAGTGACGTTTTGATAAACAACAACTTATACTGTTTATAAATTATCATTAAATTATCGTTCCTTTAAAGCAATCGCCGGCTGCCCACCGATTCATCTTCCAGCAGGACGGTGCGTCAGCACACACAGCGCGCAGCAGCACAGAACTGGCTGTGGGCCAGCTGTCCAGATATCATCACAAAAGACTAATGGCCTCCAAATTCGTCGAATATAAACCCAATGGACTATCACGTATTTGGTGCAATGTTGGAGGCTTACTGCAAGCTTAAAACAAAGCTGAAAACAAGCGCCAAACTCAAGGAAGCGCTTCAGGTTATCTGGGGCAACCTGCCACAGGGACCGATCGACAAGGCTGAAAAAGATTTCTCAAACAAGGCGACTGGAGGCTGGTGTTGTTGCTTGGAGCTGGTGGTGAACACTTCGAACATTCGCAGTGACAATGGAATTCTGGCATCGGATCATTATTTAACCGTGTTGTTTCAAAAATGTTACTAAATTGATGTTGTAGCCGGAACATTTTTGAATGCTGAAAAATCGGTAGGCGGTTATGTTAAAAAGTCTGTAACTTTGTCGTTTTTCAACAGAATCAAATTTTACTTGACAGTTAAATGTAGAAGGTTTTACTAAATAAATCTGTAAAATTTCAAATTAAAATTCGAAACAGTTGCTGAGAAAACAGCAAAAAAACTTTAGGGGTCCACTTTTTTGCCGCACCCTGTAGAAGGTCAAAACTTGGGACCATTGAAATCTACATTCAATGCTGAAAATTTCATATGCAGCTTGTCCTGGTCTATCTGTAGTGATTTCAACGCAATTCGATCTTGAAATGTGTCTCGCAGCCCAAAATCGCCAGAATATCCATAAAACCCCCATTTTGGTGTTCAAAGTCATCCAAGGTCATCGCTCTCGGTGCCAATTGAAAGCCCGTGTACGACTTCCTATTAGTGATTAATAGTAACCTTAGTAACCTAGGCTCTATCTTGCATCGTTTCTGAGATACAGCAATTTATTGACCAAAAACCGCAAATTTTCCCTACCCCCTTCTTATTTACTGCAAATGCTCAGCATGACCCCTTTCAAATTTATGGACAAGCTTTATGGATCCTGAAACTAGAGTCTTCCAGGCAGCCAACGGTGAAGATTCGGTGATCTTAGCTCGCACCATTTTTGACTGATCCACCCGTGTGATAGACGGACAGACAGACAGAACTGCGATGGTTAAGACACGCTATACCTGCTTTCACACATAAAATTGTTTTAGACAATGTCTGAAAGTAGGTAAACAGCGTGAAATGACAATGACGATGGATGAAAATGACCAGCTTACCTTCTGTCCAGGCAGTATATGCAGTGAGACATCATGCACAACGGCCGCTTGACAAGAGCCATATGTGAGACTGACAGACTTGAACTGCACATCACCACATGTCGGCCAATTGTCCGGGACATACGTATCTACCTCTGTCGATGAGATATCGTCTTCATGCTCCAGCTCACAGTATTGCACAACCCTCTCGACTGAGTTGAAATAGATCTCGATCTCCGACAGCGAGCGCATAGTCCAGTTGAAATAGGATGACATCATCATGGCATAAGCTATGACTAGGCCAACCATGCCTGGTTCTATGTGGCCCATGAGACAAGAAGTCACGGCCGACAGACTGGCAGCCAGCACCACACAGGCTGCCAGCATATCTAGTCGAATGCCCATCCAGACGTTAGTTGTCTGGTGGAACATGAATGGCAGCTGATTGGCGTCAATCTTCTCAAAGCATTCACGGGTGAACCAGGCCTGAGTTCTGAACGCTCGGATGGTGGTGAGGCCGGACAATGTCTGAGATATGTGTGCAAGGATCGGCGACCTAGTGACACATTCCAGCCGCTGCAGTTCACGACATGATGCAATGAAAAACCGCTGGATGACAACAAACAGTATAAACACCGGCACGACCGGAATGATGAAATACGGAACAAAGATGCTGTTTATAATGATGCCACCGATAACGTTTAAGGCACAAAACAGCAAGCCCTCGAAACTTCCCGTCAACTTCTCATCGATGACGTTCATGTCTGCTGACAGTCTGTTGAGAATTCGTCCAACGGGAGTACAGTCAAAATACTTTAATGGCGCAGACAGAACGCTTTTGATAAGTTGCTTATGCAGATTCTTTGACGCCATTAGTGTCACCAGTTCAAGTGACAAAGCTGATAGCGGAATAAAAACAATACAGATGACCGACAACTTCACGTAAATCATCATAAAATTCTCATACTCATCCCAACCTTCATTGACTTTCTTAGTGTCATTGTGGCCTTCGAGATACTTTATTTCTATTCCTTTACCGACAACCTCGGTAAGCATGTAATCGGCGGTCATTTTTAATGACTGACAGAGTATGCATAGCAGGACTGTTGCGGCACAAAAGGCCGACACCGCTGCTTTCATGTAAGCCAAATACACGGACCACGGCACCGACCCAGATGCACGCTGCTCCTCTTCTACTAGTCTCAGACCATCGGCTAACTGTGTATTGGACACAAACTTGCTGTCAGATGCCAAACTGCCGTGAGACAGAGATTTGGACGCAATACCATCACTGACAACTGACAAAGACATCGGCCGGCTGTCAGCTTGGTCTAGTTCTGTATCGATTGCTACTTCATCAAGCTCCATCTTTTCCAGAAGACTTTTGCACTGCTGCATTCCGTCAGCTGCCACAGCATCCGGGTGCCCCTCGTAGATAACTTTCTGATCTTCCATCACTACCAGATGGTCGGCTTTAGGAAGAAGATGAATGTGATGTGTGACAAGTATGACAGTCTTGCCACAACCAACCAACATCTTCACGATTGCCTCATTAAACACATGAGTCCCGACAACGGCATCTAGCGCTGACAAACAGTCGTCGAGGAAGACAAGATCAGCCTCGGCATACAGAGCCCTTGCTATGGCGATTCTCTGCTTCTGGCCACCACTTAACGTTGCACCCTTTTCACCAATTTCACACTGATCTCCTCCCGGAAATGTCTTCATGTCATGTTCCAAGCCAGCAGCCATCAAAACCTTTTTGTACAGTGACTGGTTATATGCACGACCGAACACAATGTTCTCTCTGACAGTGGCATTGAGAATCCAGCATGACTGTGGAACAAAAGCCACACCGTGACTACACCGGCAGACATGACCCGATACCTGCTGCATTTCTCCCAGCATTGCATACAACAATGACGACTTTCCACTGGCAATTGGTCCAACAACAACAGTCAGCTTGCCTAACGGAACTGTCACATTGGCACATAGTACTGATGATGATGAGGTGTTTGACCACGTAAAAACAGCATCGGTTATTTTGATGGCAAACTGTTCATCACTGCCGTCAACTGCATCATCTCTGAGCAAGGAGTCCCTGGCCATCGGTTTTGGAGGTTGCATTTCATTGCAGTTATAAGAACTGTTAGTCACTCTGCTCAATTCCGGCAACATGAAAAATGCTTCAAGTCGTGCAACACTGCTGCGTGCCTGTCCGGCAACATTAATGACGATCGTAATGACAAACAGCTGATTGGAAATGTGCGAGAACAAAGCAAGGCACGAGAAGACCTTCGCCGCACTCAACGGTTCGGTCTCAAGCTGATTGTAGAGTGTAAATGTCAGCAGACATGCTATGTATGGTATCCCATCGGTGCACACTACTGAAAAGATGCGGAGCAGTGCAGCACGCAGCATCATGCACAGCTCTTGCCTTCTGGCAGACTTGACTGACCGTTCCACCAACCTTTCCCATGCAAACAGTTTCAGCAGTTTGATACTTTGCAGCAACTCGTTCGACATTTTCAGTCTCCGATCCGATAGCTCCATTATGCACTTGTGTATCTGTGCCAGTCTTAGTGCCAGTACATACTGCACTGGAACCAGCAGCAGTACCACAAAGCTACTGATGACAGCGCTCTTGCCAAGCTGAAAGTACAGAATTAGAAACCCGGCTGTGGTGTGAATCGGCAGCGTCCAGATGTGATGGGCAAGGTTAAAGAAGGTCACAATGTGAAGTGGGTCAACAGTCATGTGATTGACAATACGCCCCTCGTCAACATACGATGTCATCACATGCAGACTCTTATCATAAACCAGTGCCTGTACAGCACACTTGCAGCGCACTCCTTCCAGAATAGAAAGCAGAAAGTTGTGCTGAAGTAGCGCCATATGAAGCAGCAGAGCAATGAAGGCGATGAAAGACATAACATAACCATTACAGAAGTAATCCTCTATGCCAATAGTGCCTATTGGTGTTGTTGTGTCTGAGCTGTTGCTGGAAACATTCATCCGCTGGGATTCCGCAAATGTTACGATAACATCCAGCGAGAGAGGCAAGACATAATACAAGAAGTCGGAAAGCAGTTTGAAAACTCCAGTCATTATCATGTGCGAAGAAGTCAACTGCCAGAAACACCGCCACAAAGATGGAGCTCGATTTCTCTGGAAAGACAGTTTCTTTTCATCTTCAAACGCTTCTTTGAGCTGACGGAAATTGAACATTGTGGACTCTCGCTGAGGGATTCTGCCAAGATCATTCAAGCAGAGAGTCCTGCGAAAGCCGATGAACAGCAACGGGTTGAGCCAATGGACCGGAGTCTTTGAAAGAAAAGAAGCATACGAATGGATATATTTCAGTGCAGACAAGTCATCAACTGAGTGAGGATGACACGTGTCCATATATCGACTCTACAACATACAAGAAATTTGAGCAAAGTTCATGAGACGCGCGAAAGCCTATAGCATTTCCATTTCAGTAGTTATAGTTTCGAAAATCGCATATCATTTGGACTCGGCCCATCGCGACCATAATACACATCGGCCATAGGCGCGTGTGGCGCCGCATTGTGAATGATATAGACTTGTCCAGGCCGAAAACGCCAAACATCCATAAAACCCCCTATTTTGGCGTTCAAGGTCATCCAAGGTCATTGAATTCGACGCCAACCGAAAGCCAGTGTACGATTTCCTATTAGTGATTAATAGTAACCTAGGCCTTATCTCGCACCGTTACTGAGATACAGCGAGTTATTGGCCGAAAATCGCAAATTTTGACCACCCCCCTCTCATTTAGCACCCTCGCTCGGGGTGACCCCCTTCAAATTTATGGAAAAGCTTTACGGCTCCTGAAACTAGAGTCTTCCAGGCAGCCGACGGTGAAGATTTGGTGATCCTAGCTTGGACTGTTTTTGCCTGATCCACTCCTGTGACAGACAGACGGACGGACAGACAGACAGAATTGCGATGGCTAAGACGCGCTGAAAGTAGTAGCTGCTTTCGCGCAGCGCGTAATAATACATAAACAGTGCACCTAAACCATCCAAAAATGCCCGCCAATGTATGACACTCGAGACTGAAGAAATCAGACAGACGAGATGGGATTCTGTCAAATCACATCAAAGCTATGACATGTCTCTGCAGACGTTATGCTAAATACCAATGAAAAAATAGTCTGTTGAGCAACTAGCAAGCATTTGACTAGAAAATGACTGTCAAATGTATCAGCACGTCTTGCAGCAAAATGAGGCTATCGGCATGGGTGAAAAAACTTGGAAACCTTTCACAGAATTATGTCCAGCATATTTAGTAAGCCATTTGGCTATTATGACTTCCAAACAAATACAAAACAGAACTGAAACAAATTAAACAGCCACGTAATGTTACAAGCACAACCACATAGCACAGAAAACACACTTACATAACTGACGATCCATGTACACTCCAATACGAGTATCCCAAGGTAAAGGAGCAACATCAGTGTATCAAGAAGTACACAGACATCATCCATATCCATTGCATGTACGGGTCGCAGTAAAAAACATATGGTGAGACGCAGCAGCCAGAAAGTGGAGCAAATAAACCAGTAAATTAGTAGCAATATAGCAGACGATAGTGGACGCCTAAACCCAACAACGTCACTGTATACAAGACCCGCAACGGTGCCCATGGCTGTCAAGAGGCTAGCAACGTACGAGGATACTCTTGGCACTGAAGACAATATGTCCTTCAGTAACATCAACACCTGAATGGCAATGAGTGTTATCATGAGAACAGTACGAGCCGTGTGACTAGGTAGTGTAGATCGTTGAACAGATGGATCACTCAACAGGATGGATCGTTCAACCGGACTTGCCTTCGTTAGTCTCTGAATCAGCAGAGATATGGCAACAACTGCACACAGGATGGTGTGAACAGAACACAATGCACTGTCAATGGCAGAGATACTGATAACAGTAATGCCGTCCATAATAACTACAGCAACACAGCACAATCACTTTGTCAATTATCACGGTGCTCAACACTACATGAACTAAGTTACACGAAATCAAGAACTAGAAATTTGGGGTGAAACCCAACGTGAGTCCGCCCAGCGCCCTAAGTCCAATTGGGGGGAATTTTAAGGGGGTGAAATTCCGCCTGTAGTAAAGTCACGTAGCCCAAACTCAAATGCTTTAGCATACGCAAAATGTGCACTGTTGACTTAGGGTGGGTAAACATTAGCCACGTAATTTCTGGGGCTAGTGAACCAAATTTTTTTCTGTTCAATGCGGGAGAGATTGTGGTTGATAATGCCATTTACCGCTTGTCGATATCTCTATCTATTCCAGAGATATTCGCAGTTAAAGTCGAAAGTTGTCATAAAACGTACTAAATTTTGGATGTTTTTTGCCCTCCAAATTTTAAGAGGACGGTGCCCACCAAAAATTGTACCCAGGTTATCACCCCCATCTAGCAGCACATCATGTGGCAAAGTTTCATGAAGCTACTCTTTTTTGGCGCCAAAGTTCTCGCGACTTATACGCTACATCTAAAACCAATTTTGGACAACCTTGAAAACAATTGTAAGGGGGACCCCCGTCCCCACTGAGGGTGTGCTAGTAAAAGTTGGTCATTCTCTAGAATGTGTAAAAATATGGGGGCGCAGCACCAATTAGAGGCAAAATATGGTCTTCCGAAAAAGTCGATTTGCGTGGCTATGACTTCACTGCTTAATCTCCGTAATTAGTATACAAAAGTTAACCGAACTACTTTTACCCAATGCGGGAAGAACTGTTGTACAAAATGTTACTTGTCCGATTTTGAACATCTTTATCCGTTCCGAAGATATTCGCCGCCAAACTTTGAATTTGACCGAAATCGGGCCAAATTTGTCATGACTAGGTAGTGTAGACTGTAGATCGTTGGCTCCTAATTTGGCTCATAAAATTTTTTGGGCGTGGGCCTTTCGAAATTTTGAACCGACGTAATAAAAGACTTCCTAGTACTGACCAACTTGCAAAATTTCACGCTGATCGGCCAAGGGACCTCGGAGATCTCACGTTGAAAAAAATCTTATGTTGTTTATGTTACAAAACATAAACAACACTAGAAATTTGGGGCAAAGCCCAACGTGAGTCTGCCTGGTGCCCTAAGTCCGATTGGGGGAAAAATTAAGGGGTAAAATTCCCCCTGGTAGCAAAGTCATGTGGCCCGCACTCAAATGCATTAGTATACGCAAAACGCGCACTGTTGACTTAGGGTGGGTAAACATTAGCCGTGTAATATCTGGTGTTAGTGGACCAAAGTTCACCAAATTTTTTTATTCACACGGGATTAATCGTGTACTTGATAACACTTTTTACCATTTGTCAATATCTCTATTCGTTCCAGAGAAATTTGGGGTCAAACTCAAAAGTTGTCATAAATCGTGCTAATATTTGAACGTTTTTTGCCCTCCCAAATTTTAAGGGGGTGGTGCCCCCAAAATTGTACCTGCATTATCACCCCCATCTAGCAGCAAGTCAGGTGGTGAAGTCTCATGATGCTACACCCCCTGGCTCCAAAGTTCTTGCGGCTAATATGCTACATTTTAAGCCAATTTTGACCCCCCCTTTGAAAAAAATTTAAGGGGACCCCCATCCCTGGTGTGAGGTGCGCTAAAAAGACTTGGTCATTCTCTAGCACGTGTAAAAATTTGGGGTGCAGCACCCCCTAGAGGCAGAAACATGGTATCCCAAAAAAGTCAATTTGGGTGGGTATAATTACATCTATAGATCTGGACCAATGTTTACCGGACCTTTTTGCTGAATGCGGGAGGAATCGTGGTAGATCACATACTTGTCCAATTTTGAATATCTTCGTCCCTTCCGTAGATATTCGCCGCTGAAATATAAAGTCGTCCGAAAGTTCTCGGGAGCGAAAGTTCCAGGGAGGGAAATGGAACTTTCGTTCCCGGAAGCGAAAGTACGTGGGAACGAAAGTTCCATAATTCCCTAGAAGAAGACTTTTGGATTTGTTAAAGTTGCAGTTTTCAGGCAATTGCACAGAAGCAAAAACACCTGATATCTTGAGTTATTTCGCACACAATTCTGAACAAAATAGAACCAACGCTTGGTAAAAATTTATGTTAGCTCTGCCACCCCGGATTGCTTCAGAAGTGACTGAAATAGGTAGAATTAGTGTTGTTATGCATGTTTCAGATTAATTTAATTATGGGAATCTGAAAATAATTGACTATTAAGACCCAAGAACAAGTTCACTTTTTGGGTGAAATTCCATCATTCCAAATAGGGCTTTTTTGATGAGGCCTATAAACAAAAAGGGGCTAGGTCTTTTTTGGGGGAAAACAAAAAACACGAGAAAACACACTAATGGCACCACCTGGCGAATGAAACATACTAAACTCAATAAGAACAAAATAATTTTATAGCTGAATAAGCCGTATCTACAACCCATATAACTAGCTAAAACAGCTTAATGGCGACACCTAGCGAATGAATATTGTACCAAAAAAAAAATTTTGAAAAAAATAAGCTGAGTAAGCACTAAGCAGCAATGTAAATCATAAATGAATAGAGAAATGCCCAAAAACATGAAAAGCAAACTGCCACCTCCTGGGAAAAAACAATGAACTGCAGATACTGAATAAAGAATGGAGGAATTAACTCAAAGCTCCAAATTTATTCTCGGGTAGCAATATGTCAGTCAATTGCAGTTTCCCATAATTAAACTAGTCTGTAACATGGCTAACAACACTAATTCAACACTAATTCGTTGTGTATGTCATTGAAGATGGTTACTTCAGCTGTTTATGACACGAAAAGAGGTTGATATTTTAAATATACGTGAAATGAATTGACATGCATGGTATTTTTTCTGAGATGTACTTGTGACGTACTGCACGCGTATTGCCATTTCATGTGGAAACTTTATACTGCACTTGTACCCATTACTGTCATATATGTACACAGCCATTTAAGGTGGCGTAGTTATTCTAAACAAATACCCAATGCTGTATTATAAGTTTATAAAATCACAGTCACAGCGATGTGATGTGATGCAGTCACAGCATTTATTTATTTATTTCAGCACTGACATTGACAACATCAGCAACACTAATAAAAACAACAAAATGCCAGCCAAGGATAGAAAGGCTCCAGAAGGAACACTAACATCTACCCTAATCAATGCAATATAACAGAAAATTAGACAAATCAGTAACGTAAAACGTAAAGTAAAGTCCTTCCCGAGCCTTACAGCCCATAGGGCGGCGCTGATCTCCGTTTCCTAAGGCCCTCAGCCAGACACCAGTTTTTACACTGCGAGACCACGGATACAGGGCCAGTGTATCGCGCGGTGTGCCTGTTTACGTCCCAGCAGTAAAGCCGGTATCAAATTATACTGCTTGGTGACAGAGGCACATGTGTGTGAACAACTTGCCTAAGGTCGTTACCCGGCAGTGTCCTGGTGCGGAGTCGAACCTGCGCCTCTGAGTTACCTCAGGATTACAAGTCCAACACGTTACCGTTAGAC
>Ga0209367_1007638_pt1 | contig 14872 bp, 3 predicted proteins | sample WorMetLIZISLAND2_FD_187412 | JGI IMG/M metagenome (GOLD analysis project Ga0209367, IMG submission 187412) | Marine gutless worms symbiont microbial communities from Max Planck institute for Marine Microbiology, Germany - Olavius geniculatus... ... | reverse complement strand
CTCCTGCGTTAGGCAAAACAAGTCCGGTGAAGTTTGGTCCAGTGACCTTGGAGATCTCGATGTTGAATCGTACCCACCCAAAGTGCATTTTTCGGAAGACCATATTTCGGCCCCTAGGTGGTGCTGCACCCCCAAATTTTTATACGCACTAGAGAATTAACAAGTCTTACTAGCGCACCCCCCAACTGGGATGGGGGCCCCCCTTACAACTTTTTTCAGAGGGAGTCAAAAATTGGTGCGATTTATGACAACTTTCGAGTTTGAGCACAAATATCTCTGGAACCGATAAAGATAGCAACAATATGTAAACGGCGTTGACGAAAACGATCTTTTGGGCGTTGAACAAAAAAAATTTTGTGAAATTCGATCCACTACGAACAAAGTTGTAAGCGCTCGTGTTGACCTACCTTAAGTCGACAATGCGCGTTCGGTGTATACCAATGCATTTGAGTTCGGGCCACGTGACTTTGATGCCGGGGAAATTTTACCCCCCCTAATTTCCCCCAATCGGACTTAGGGCGCTGGGCGGACTCACGTTGAGCTTTGCCCCAAATTTCTAGATTGTTTATGTTTTGCGACAAATTTTTTCTTCAATGCGAGATCTCCGAGATGCGTGGGCCAACCGGCGTGAAATTTTGCACGATGGTCAGCACTAGGCCCAGTTTTATAATGCCGGTCCAAAATTATTGGGGGGCACACCCCAAAAAAATTTCTGGGGCCAAAAACATGCAAAATTTGGCCCGATTTCGGATGACTTCGAAGTTCAGCGGCGAATATCTCCGAAACAGATGAAGATATTCAAAATCGGATTTTTATTCCGTCTACCGCGATTCCTCCTGCGTTACGCAATACAAGTCTGGTGAAGTTTGGTTCAGTGACCTTGGAGATCTCGATGTTGAATTGTACCCACCGAAAACACATTTTTCGGAAGACCATATTTCGGCCCCTAAGGGGTGCTGCGCCCCCAAATTTTTACACACACTAGAGAATGACCAAGTCTTACTAGCGCACCCTCCATCGGAAACAGCGTCCCCCTTACAACTTTTTTCAAAGGGGGGTCAAAAATTGGCTTAAAATGTAATAAATTAGCGCTTATAACTTTGGAGTTAGGGGGTGTAGCCCAATGAAACTTTGGCACTTGACGTGGCTCTAGGTAGGGGTGTTAACGCAAGTACAAATTTTGGGGGCACTGCCCCCTTAAAATTTGGGAGGGCAAAAAACGTTCAAAAATCGGTGCGATTTACGACAACTTTCGAGTTTGAGCGCAAATATCTCTGGAACCGATGAAGATAGCAACAAAACCTAAACGGCGTTGACGAGTAGGATAATTTGGGCGTTGAACAAAAAAATTTTTGTGAAATTCCGTCCACCACGAACCAAGTTATAAGCGCTAATGTTGACCTACCCTAAGTCGACAATGCACGTTCGGCGTATGCCAATGCATTTGAGTTCGGGCCACGTGACTTTGATGCCGGGGAAATTCTTCCCCCCTTTTTTTATCCCCCCTAATTTCCCTCAGTCGGACTTAGGGCGCCGGGCGGACTCACGTTGGGCTTTGCCCCAAATTTCTAGTTTGTTTTAAAGTCAAGAACCAATATGGGTCAGTAGGACATTCTGCAAAACAATGCTGAAGTATTGCTCAAGATATTGCTATCCATTAAACATGCATTATGTGAAAATAAAGCAAAATAGTGATAGGGGTCACCAATGCACAGGCATTATGTGGCCTCATATTGTAAACATGTGTCTCGCTAAAAGCTAAGAAAACGAAGATCAGTGCTGCCCACTGGATCATATGATTCAGAAGTTAGAAATACATATGTTACATGCTAGCAATGCAAACCTCGCCAGTAAGAACAAGTTCCCACAAGAGCTGAATATGAGGCAAGACTGGCTGAAATGTCCTACAACACATTATAACACACAGAATTGCAACCAGAGTTGGGATACCCGAGTACAGACCCAAAATAGCCAGTGCAATTATTGGGTAAACCCAGTTTAAAACCCACCGTAATCCAGCCAGAAACCAACCCCAAACTTAAACCAATGTTAGTTTCTTGTTCCACTAACAATAAAACATTTCATTATATATAAGTTTTTAAAATTTCAAACCTTTTTAAAAACACAGGTTTAGCTCCAAAAACCCAGGTTTAATGCAAAAAACCTAAACTTAATACAACCCACCAGACAGGGCTTTAAAAACGATTTTTCCACCCTGTTCATAAGCACATGTGTAACAAGACATATGTGCACTACCGTGCAGTGTGAGTGCAGTGTGCACTTTCTTTTACAGTTCAGCACATAAACAAAATCCTAAAATTAAAAAAATTACAAGAGAACAATAAAAACAATCAAATCAATAATAAACAATTATACAACTACAAGTAGGTGAAAAATGAATGAATAAGATGATCGATGCTTTCACACTGCTATCAGTCATCTACTTCACCTTCTTTATTATCTTGCTGAGATGCCTGTGTATGACAAGCTGACATTTTATCCACTGCTAATTATAACTAAAAACATAATTTACAAACAACAAAATGAAAAAAAACTGAACATGAAGCACTAAAGCAGAAACTCATATCCTCTACTGACTGTTGCAGTAAAACAATATCATCTGATAAAGAATTCTATGCGAAGTTACAACATATGCTAGACACTTGAAAACATCAAACAGTACATACGTAAACGTGTTGACTTCATACACGGATGGCAAAATAACGTTTGCTGCTACCGATGGTGCCTACATACATACATATAAATTCTCAGATATACACTTTATCTCACAGAAATATCACTGAATTAATGCAGCAAAGTTCAAAGTTAATACAGAATGCCAAAAGGTTTAAAGGTCCATGGCCATGGTCAAACTCACTCGAGCAAGTTATGTAGATTCAAATTAGACATTTAACCTCGTATATGAAATATGTCGATTTGAGCTTCATAAACTATATAAAATTAATGTGCAATTTCAAACGAAATACAGCATTACCTTACAGTGTGCTAAAAATTTTAATTTATCAGTTCCCCTGGTGACATCATCAACCTATGCTAGGCCATTAATATTCATGATGTCTTCAGGCTAGGATAGTGACATCACCAGGGCCATCATGGCGACATGTTTTCTGCATCATTTTCATAGATCATCAATTTCAAATGCAAATTCTCCATGTTGACAAAACGCTGGGTGCCGATATTACTGTCGAAATTCTCAGAAGATTGTGCTCTTTTAGGAAAATGGTAAGTTAATTTTGGTGTCCATGGACCTTTAAACAGACAAAATCAAACGAAAAGTGTCTCTGCTAAATGCTGTGCTTACAACACAAACACACCATGAATCCACGATGACACAAGGGAATTCATCGATTTTCATTATCCAAATTTAACTAAGCAGTAAAAGTAAGTAAAAACAAAATGATTAAAAAAAATATATGCATAATTGACAGCAGAATGTCTAAATATAAATACACACTTAGATGCTATACACAGAATGTCACTATACACACATGAGGTTTGTTCTTAATCTTCACATTAAGCTTGCCACTGTAACTACACTAAATGGTAGAAATGCAATACATATGGCATACATGCACATTATCAACATTTCCACAAATGCAAAAAAATAAAAAAGATGACATGTATATTGTATAAGGTAGTTTTTAAAAATAAATCAAATGAACATTAGTATAAAATATAACTGGATTTTATACAAAAAAAAACAGAAAAAAAATCTGCAATAATGAAAACATACAGTGAGCAGCTGTGTAGGCTTTGGCACAGAAATTTCCAACAGCTTATCCATCCGACTTGGAATTGAGACCTATGACGACAAAAATTCCACAGCGATGAAATTACCCAGCATCATCAGACAACGATGCTGGGTATATATTACAATTATGATATGTACACATGACAGTGGTATTTCCCATGCATTTTTCTTGCCAGCTTCTAACACTGCATGTTAATGTAACAATTACTATTTCTAAATCAAGTTCAATCAGAGCAATCCGAACAAGTTAATCAAGCATGGTTGCTTTGCACATAAAACAATTTTACACTCATGCCATGAGCTTATACAAACACTACAAAATTGATAACTGCACTTTTTTGGTCACATGCTAGGAAATGTAGGCTCTCCACATGGCAGTGCTTTTGGACTATACCAGCCAAGTCATGGCACGACAAGACGTGGCCGCCCTCGACTAAACTACATGGACTACGTCGCGAGGTTGATCGGAACGAAGACTGACGAACTGGTGGAGGTGTCACAAAATCGTGAAGCCCGGCGTAAACTTGTGGTCACATGCGCTGACCCATAACCAAACACGAATCAGAAATTATTACTACCGATAGTCTTACCTGAATGACACAGCCCATGAGTGGCAGGTGTAAGGTTTCACTGGGAGTCGGTGCAGGCCACTGATCAACGTCATGACATGCTGACAACAGACAAACAGACGACAACTAGCACAAGCTTCGTACGTCGGACTCGATATTTGTGTACACTGTAAAATTTCTAACTTAAAATTCTTTCCATTACTGACTAATGCGTGATTTTACAATAAATATATACATATACCCCCAACACTGAAAAATTAACCTCAGACAAAGATAAAACTACTATCTAAGCTTGCAGTCAGTTAACAGAAACAGGTAACAGTGAGTGAGTGACAGAGATGACTTTTATGTTCCGATGGACACGCTAGTGTTACTGGTAATTTTGAAACTGGTCAGTACAAGCAATCACTTGTACTGGTACAGACATCAAAAAAAACATCAGCAAAAATTCTATTGAAATTGATCAAATCACTCAAATCAGCTAAATTATAACAAACCTGCCATCCACTCACAAAATGCAAACACAGAAGAAGCTTCCCCAATGCTAAACTAACACTACAAAAACACCGAAAATATAAAAATGACAGCTTAGCTCAATTAAAGTAACATATAGCAGTGACAAATGACAATTTCATCGACAGACAGTGAGTGCAGTAGAACAATAAAAGAATTACCAGTTTCAAGACAAGGCATTCCACTGTCAAAGAACTCCGGAGCAATAACTCCAACTAGATAGTTGAACAGGGCAACAAACGGCAGCTTGGACACTATGACTACAGACTGCAAACAATCATCAGTTAGGCAATAAAGTCTGTACTGTAGATAGTAAAAAAATAACCAATTATACTGACCCCAAAATAACACATACTAAAAATGATAACAATAATAATTGCAAAAAAATTCAAAAACGTCTAAAATGCAAAATGCTTGTAACAAGATTATAACAAGTTTACATTAGGATGCACTGACTAACAGCATACCTTCTGAAAATATCCTCGACGAATGGTCCTATCTTTTATTTGCCGAAAATAAACATAGCCATAATAATACCCATTCTCAGTCTAGAACACACAGGCAGAACAGATATTCTAACACAACTGGATACAAGTTAATAAAGATGCAGAACGTTCACAATTTTATTACAGACAGAATTCATAAAGTACATAAAACAACACTAACTAAACAAAAAATGCATTTTGTTTGACATCACCAGTGTTAGCTTTTAATCAAAATTAACATTGAATTAATTGTTAATTTAAGTAATGATTAATTGCTTGTTAATTTTTGAAAAGTTGACTATTAAATGTTTAACCATTACCAGAAAAAAATGATAAAATAATGATTCTACAGAAAAATGTGGTGTCCTTATACAGAAGTCTACTTTAAATGTCACAAGTGACAAAAAATAAGTAACCAGCAAAAAACTTACGAGGCGCAGTTTTACTGTAATTGACATAATGTGTATTTTCAACACCCAAATAAAAAGGTCAGTAGCCTTTTTAACTGTTAACAGTACGTCTAATTGTCTATAACAGTATGTGATAACAGTTCAGCATGCATCTGCTCAGCATGCATCTGACCTGAAGTGCAGTTGGGCAGCCTCTGTTGTAATCAGTGTATGTAGCATGATGCATTTTTCGGCTGCTGCACTGGCGAATTCGAAAGTGAAACTGGGTATCGCCCATGCAGCCTACACTCACAGATCAGCATATTCACACACACACACTAGACCCATCAACGCATGTTAACAACAGCAGTGGCAACAATGATGATGCATTCAGAACCAAAGATATAATAATAAGAAATATAATAAAAATTAAAACAGAACAAATGTAATACAAATCTTCTTTGACTTTTGCCCCTCTGCTACTGCGACATTGTGAGCTTGTCAAATGCTGAGCTAATGCTGCTCAGCGCCATCATCATTTGCATTTTTCCAAGTAGTCAGTTTTTAACAGTGATGTCCGTATTAAAATTTCACATTATTACAATGCTGGATCTCTGGATTTTGACTGATTGTTATAATTGAAGGTTCATTTGTGGCAAAACTGTTGGATTTCACATTGACACATTGGATTTTACTTCCATCACAACACCCTCAGATCTCCTGGTCAGATGGAGAAAGAAAGGAATAACTGTACCCCCTCATTATTCTCCACCCATTTGACAAATATGGCTGGCATCTCATTTTCAGTGCCTGCAGTGCCTCGTCTTGAGATCCCACCCACATGGCTACAAACTGCCACTATAACCACTGCATGTAACCATGTCAAAAACTCTTTCTTAAAACATTTCAGATGTGATCAATGTAAACATTTTTGTATATCATAAACGGTAAACCATAGGCTAAGCATGGAGCTGACAGCAATAAGACTCAGCGAGTAAAACTGTACCTGAATTAGAGTCGGGAAATGAAAGGTAGCATATATTCATTTTCTACAAGAAAAAGAAAGCAACGTTACGCATGCCATGTGTATGTATGCAACAACATTTTACCATTACAACTCTAAAGTGATAATCAACAAAACTATCTGCATTACGAAAAGTTGAGTATTATAGACATTACAAAGTCAACAAGAGAAAAGCAAGCAGAGCTCGCAACAGCAACGCCCATGCTATGCATGACCATAAAACATACCGGTAGTGTTTTGAAGGAACTTCACTTTCATGTAAATGAATATTCAATTTTTATAACCGTGCATCACTTTCCATAACTCAGTACAGGCGAGTGCTGCATTAGCACTGCAGTGTTCTAATAAAACCAGCCGAAACACCATACATACCTCGTTGTCTGTTAACTTCACGTGAGCAGGATACACCATCTGGCCACACACAGCACAGAACTTCTTCATTACTTCACGAGTTTGACAAACAGTAATCCACATAACTAACTGTACACTGTGTTCAGAAAAAAACACCCACTCACGTTATCTTTTATATTTCCGTGGAAAATGTTTAGAATTCCACAATATTTTCAGGGAATGTTTAGGAGGAAACAAGTATGTCACCAGTAAAAAGTTAAGTATTTTTTGCCATCAGTGATGTCATGATGACGTCATACTTCCGTGTTTGTAATTGTAAATTATGGGTTTTCTGTTGAAGAAAAACATTTGATGAAATGTTAAAACACATAGATTGATCACTGTGCTGACTGAACGCAAAATATGCTAATCTGTAATAAAATTTTTCATTGTGAACTGTCTTAGTGGTTTATCTCCTTGGCTTAGTGTGAGATACCTACTCAATTTTTCTGATGTCACTGCATGGATAACCAACTGCCCACTCTCAGTCTCAGTCGAATGGCTTGATACTGTAAGTCGTGTAAATTTTTTTATTTAAAAGTTTCATTCCATCAATATTCAATTGTATGTCCATTGTCCAGAAACATCTTGCACAAACTTGTGGCTCCATAACCCTTGATGACTCACAAACATTTCATCGTATGTCTATCTTCAACTGTAAAAACCCATAATTTCCAAACACAGAAGTATGACGTCATCATGACATCACTGGTGGCAAGAACTATTTAACTTTTTCACCAATGGAATACCTGATTCCTCCTAAACACTCCCTGAAAAATTTACAGAAATCTCGACATTTTCCGTGTAGATATAAAAGAAAACGCGAGTGGGTGCTTTTTCTGCACACAGTGTAGTGTGAAATGTGACACTGCCAACTCCTATATGCATTTTGTAGCAAACTAAAAAACTGTTTAACAGAGCATATCAGACTATCAGTACTTCAGTACAGCGTTACTGTATACTACATAAACCTTAACTTTAATGATTTGTACAGTAGAGAACATCCAATTAGTGACTGCAATCTCATGATTCCAAATCCCGGGATCCCAACTATACCCGAGATTTATAGATTTAAAAAATTTGTTAAAATAGTAATCTGTCAAGTGATACCACTAAATGATACAAATAAAAAATCTAGCCACATGATGTCAGTGCATCACTACTGTACCAAAAATTAACTGAATACTCTATGCTGATAGTATAAATTAATAGATTTCAATGTGTCAGCATCGATATGTATAGCACAGATAGTCATATTTTGGACAGACGTGGTCAACATCCAGTGGTGAACCGATATAATTTGTAATATATATCGACTAGTAATGACTCGATATCAAATTTCAATTTTGATACGATATCAATACATTACAAAATATCGTGATATCGATATATCTCAACAATAAGTATGTAAATGTTATACAAGCATAAGAACAAGATGTCGACATTGAGCAAGGCAGTGCTCTATTTTAATTTTTTAAAATATGTCTCTAGGTGAAATGATATTGCGACTGTACTTAAATTACAACAACATTAACTCGACCCATTTGTAACCTGTCTTTTCAGTTATGCAGTATATATTTTTGAATATCGCAATATATAGAAAAATTCAATATTTTTTGGACCATATGATACGATACATTAATATCAAAAGCGATATATCAGTATTTTCGATATATCGAGTTATCAGTAATGTTGACAGTAGATTACTGTGGCGCATGTCCCATATTTTCCCATATTCCATAGTTTTACCAAGCCCAGTGATGTCTTCGTACTGAGGTAGAACCTAGACATGACTGTAATTATCCATACTGTATTCAGTCATACATTTCTCTGGGCAAAAAAATAGGCAGCAGTTGAATTCACTGACGTCATTAAAGTCAGGCAGCACGGCCTAGCAGGCTGGCAGCCACTAGACTAGCATTAGGCTAGCAGGCCAGCACTGGCCGCCTGAGCAGACGAGGCAAGATGACAGTCGTTTTAGTTAGTGCCACACTGTTAATTGCAATCGTTTCTTTTGACAATAGTACACGTCGTATAGCATCTGTCGATGAATCAGCAGCTGGGACGTATTCAATGAACAGGTTGGAATCCTGTTTTTGTTTGAAATGTTGTGATCAGCTGTATCCCACGGCCGCCTATTCACTGGCTGTGCTGGGTCTAAGCGACAAATCGCCGCTTATAACTAGGCTACGTATAACCGTGCGTACCTCCATGGCTTGCCCGAGTTCCAAGTCAAACGTCACAACGCATACACAGTGCATCCAGTGCTGAAACCGATCCCACGGCAACAAGGTCGCAGTTTTCGTTGCAGGCTCGTCAAATGACATCGCCAACTTTTGGTAAACAAACGAACAAATTAAATAACACTAAGCAATTAACTGACTAAGCTTATCTATTTCCCCTACTTGATCGCAAAATATAACGCCCTTTTCGTTGCTGTTTTTGTTGTTGTTAATATTCGGGCTGCCTAAAACTCTGCAGTGACCGACCAAAATAGTGTTGGGTCATTAAAACAAACGAAACCGACCAAAAATTCGGTACTATAATTACAAACCGCGTTTACTTTTACCAAATAACCGCAAATCAGTAAAAAAACTGTAAAACTTAACGGATAACTTTTAAGGCACTTCGAATAACTAGCACTTTTCAGTTTTGCATTGAAAAGTGCTTTAACGGAATACAGATAGAGTATAGGTATCGTACGATAACGGCCGGAGGAGTGGAAAAACCTATGAATTCTGTAGTAAATAGAAAATCTGATCACAGTGAGGAGATCATCACACTGCGATGAGCATTTGCAAGCAGCTGCCATCAGTTGAGTGAAGGTATTATCTCTGCAAACAAAGAGGCACTCGCCAGCCAATCGGCAGCATGTCTGCAATTTTTACAAAATTTCAGACAGATAAAAATGCTTTACGCCGTTTATGGTGAGTATTTGTCGACGCCGACGCGACGCGATTACTCGAGAAAGCAAATTATCTAGTAACCTCACTAATCACTAATGTTCTGTTTACTATAGAAAAATTGTCAAAATGGTAGACATTTGCTAATTTATATGAATATTTAGGTAAACATGCAGTTTAGCGGCCTAAACGAAATTCAAAGTCAACTTATTGCCTATACGGGCCAAAGCGTGCATGCGGTCAGTTAACCCTAACCCTAATCCTAACTCTAACCCTAACTCTTAACTCAACCTAAGCCTAACCCTAAGCTTCGCCTGTATATAGGCGGTAACTTGACTTTGAATTTCGTTTAGGCCGCTAAACTGCATGTTTACCGAATATTTAACTATAATTATCGCGTTACGATGCGGAACGATCTTTTTTTATTGTGACATCGGGCACGGGTAAAATGCGGACCTGCGGACCGAGCAACGAGTAAACTGCAGACCAAAACTTGCGGACCGCCAGTGCGGACCAGTGGATAAACTGGGGACCACCAAAATGCGTACCCCGCGCAATCGAAGGCCTAATGAGAGATGTGCCATAATGTGTATAAGCTTACTATAGCGTTCATGTTTTAGGCCTCTGTCTAAGCGTTTACTGCTGCAGTTCAGGCAATTTTTAGTGTAAATACGGCGTTTTTGAACTTGTTTTAAGTTGCACAAATCGGCGTGACTAGCCTAACACGTCATACCTAGCTTTAAAAGCCTAAAAGCCTAATCCTAACCTTAATCTTAACACTATTCTTAACTATAGCTGTATCCCTATTGCGACATCTGCAGATCCGCACATCCGCCAGTCCGCTTTTTACCATCGTTCACTGCGGGCCAGGTTTGCAGATTTGGTCCACAGTTTACCCGTTGGTTGGTCCGCACCGCACTTAGCAGGTCCGCATTTTACCCATGCCCGTGGCATCGATGTGGATTTGTGCTGTACAGATTTAGCTGTCATTTATCTACATTACCTGCCATGTTTCCGAATTGATTCATCGCTTACAGCTGGAATTACTTTCGCATACATCCTCACTATATGCAGGCTGTTGAAGGAGCATATTTCCATTTACTAATAAACAGTTTTGCGACTTCACATATTTTTTATTTTATGCACGATAGCAGTACTGTGTTACAGTGTACAATGTTGGACGTCCATGATTCGATGCTGAGCTGTCATATTTGTGCAATGTATTTTTATACAGCTGTTACAAAAAATGTTTTTTTTATAGAACCAAAAGTCGGACTGCTATTCCCTGTAGCTCCAGGTCCAAAAGTCACGTAGACGTCGTAGTTGCTAACTGATTAAAACCAGTCGTGCTAAATCCCGAAAAGTACCGTGGTATAGCATGCAGTATACTGTACTGTGCAAATAATTGAATATTGCACCATACTGTTCGTACTGCCTTAACAGACCTCACGCCCTGATGGCAGATGAGGTCAACCATACCAAGTAGACCAGTCAAAGCTGCCAGCACTCTGTTGGGATACATAACAAATTTTGTATCCCTAATTCCAACCCTGACCTAAACCATACCTTAATCTTATAACGTAAGCAATAACACTAACGCTAGTGCCAGTTATCGAATATAATCAAATGTAATGATTGTTTATGATAGTCTATAAGTGACCTCCGGACCTGGAGCCACAGTGCCACAGTGAATAGCGGTCTGAATTTTTTATCTCGAGACACTTTGTATTTTTAATCCTAAGAATAAGCTTGTACAAGGTCAAATATGACAGCATTGTTAGCTCGGATATGCTCACCAATAGTTTGGTGAAGCAGAGTACATCATGTTATTCACCAATTGTCATACCTAATTGTATAATAGTAATCATTGCCAAAGATACAATGTCTTATACAAACTTTTGTTATACATGACATTTAGAATAATTTGTAGCTGTCTGGTAATGGAAACTACTTAATTAAGAAAAACAGATGTTATCATACAACACATTGGACAGCAAATTTTTTGGATAAAGTTGATGTGGGTTTTTGTGCATAGTATACATAAAAATGATCACAACACATTATATTCACATGCAATACATACCAATAAGCCACTACTGGTATCACTAACCCATTAACAAATGGTAAATACCTTTAAATATTCATGGTATTTATTTTTGTCATACAACAACCAGTGTTTTGTGTGATTACCATTTTTACCCCATCATTTGTTTTCTGTAGACTTGTGAATATCAGTATTGCTATGATATGTCATCATGTTAGTTTGAGTATGTTTCGAAGAGGTTAAGGCATGAGTCATGCCAAGTGGACTAGGGATGTTAAATTCGTTTTTTCCAAATTCGAATTTTGACCGCTAAAGTTTGGATAAAATTCGAACTTTGTTTATATATTTGTGCTTAAGTAATTTGCGTTTGATGTCTGCACTGTGTGGTGAGGTGAAGGTCACAGCATGCACGCCACATGCCAGAAGGCAGTCTATCAACAGTACAATTAGCCAGGACGTCAAGCCATGTCTCCCATGTCTCGCTGTATTGCCATCCATTGATGTCTGCTCTGTGTCTGGGCCACCAAGATTTGTCACTTTGATAGTTTGCATCAGTATACAGCACGCACCAGTTGCACAGGGGAGAGTAATTGAACGCCGCGGTGGTATGTAGGTAAGGTAGGGGAGGGGAGGGGAAAGCAAACACGCGGTGGGCGTCGCTTGAATTGACGGCCAGCAGAGAACAAAGAAATCATCACGCAGTGCACTACTGAAATAACAGCTAACAGCGCTCCACTTTCAAGGCAAAACCAGGGAAAACCATCTGTGTCTAATTAGTGATGCTTGGATTCGAATATCAAAGGGCTGAAAAACGAATACAACTTCGAACTTGAAATTCGAAGTTCGCAAATCCGAACTTCGTTTAACAATCTCAAAGTGGACTGGTACTTTTTGTGGATTTTTGGCATCGAGAAAATCTATCAGTATTTCGGTAAATTTTTCTGAAGCAGTCTTAGCATGTGTGTTACTGATACCAGAATTTCCTTTGATGTAGAAGGTTTTTTCTGCTGTCATCTGTCAAGATGTTAGGCAATGGATGGCAGTTTGTCTTATGACTCTAGTCAGATTACCGTGTGTGCAGGAACACTTGGAATACTATACCATGTTCCAAAATTAGCGACACCCCTAGCTCCAGTCACACTTAATTCAATTCATCATTGATGGATTTTATTTTAACTAAATATTGTACACTGCACTGTCGTAGCATTACTTACCGAGTTACCGTCCCACTTATTGTGGTGTCCGCACCTTACCGTGTGTATTTAGTGTAACATCATTATTACGTCAGAGTTTGTTTACATTAGGGTTACGTTCAATATGTTGTTACTGACAGGGCAATCAAGCTGTGGCGTACCCACCTAAAGCTCAAAGCTTGCTTGCATCGAGGTCAAAGGCAGCCACTTTTTGCACAAACTTTAAAGACTAGTTTAGAATGATTGTCTCCACAATTGTTTTACATTTTGTAAAAATTTGCCAGGTATTAACGATTTTACACCAACTTATCTGTAGGGGTGTCGCTAATTTTGGGACACGATGTATAAACGTTAATATTTATAATATGGGTACAGGTAGTTGAGTTGGGTTGTTAAAGGCATAGGTAAATACCGTAACCATTTTTCAAGTGTTTTAAGTGTTCCAAAAAGCAAGCTAAACACAGCATAAAAATGGGATATATCTGCTGAAACTTGTTTCACTTTATTGCTAGTCAGACAGCAACTGCTGCAGCACATGTTGTACATGTAGTCTTAATAGTAATAACTGTTTTTTGTGTGGACTAGCTGTTGAAGAATAGAGCTGATTGTTGCACATGTGAACCTGAATGGATGTTGTAGTGTGAGACATTTGCATTAAACTTGATTTCAACTGCTAATTGATCTGGTCAACCAACAAGGCAAATATTTGCATTCATCCAGCTGATTTGTGAAATGCAAAGTTGCTAATCACTGACAGTTCATTGTGATTATTTGAGTCGCTTCCAGGTCGGATCTCTGTTTTTGTCATATCATAGTCCATTTTTCTGTATAGATATTAGGTAGTGTGCTGCTATAGCTAGAAGTTTGTAAACTGATTGTGGTACAAAGTATCAATATAAATGTTTGATTAATAATACTGCTATCTTTGAATTTTGGCTATTTTGTTGATACTTAATAGTTTTAAAGATTAAAGGTTAAAGGTGTCAATTTGTATAGTGCATCGTCGCGCATACACGCCTCTAATGCGCTTTTGTCACTGAACCAGAGCCGCCAGCTGCACAGCCACCGCGTGCAGCCTGCAGACACAGGCTGGTGCAGCAGCCGGCCAGGCAGCCCCAGTCATCTGTACTGAGGTCCCCACCTTCCGTAAACCCACATAATGGGTTACTACTCATTTAACCAACCCCGGAGGGACGGCAGGCTGAGTTGGCCTTGTTGGTTGACTGATAGCAGATGCTTTACCCACAATATGGTCAAACAGCCATCCATCAGTCTGGCGCCGGATAGGGAAAGTTTGCCAGCCAGGACCGATGTTCTAACCACTATGCTACACCACCAACCAGTTTTGTTTCGTAATTCTTTTTAGTGCTGATATTTATAAACTTGAACTTTTATACATTTACTAAAGGGCAATTCCAAACATCACGGACGAACGATCAGACATGTTCTATGTCGCAGTACTTTGTTATAGCAGTACACAATTCTACAAAACTTTGCATATGACATGCAACACTTATGCACTCATAATGCTACACAGAGAAAATATCCTATGTAGAACTGTTGTAGAGCCATGCCTTAAAATTGCACCAT
>Ga0209367_1007637_pt1 | contig 14875 bp, 8 predicted proteins | sample WorMetLIZISLAND2_FD_187412 | JGI IMG/M metagenome (GOLD analysis project Ga0209367, IMG submission 187412) | Marine gutless worms symbiont microbial communities from Max Planck institute for Marine Microbiology, Germany - Olavius geniculatus... ... | reverse complement strand
CACCATCTTCGCTTTGCCAGCGGTTCCCTTATGCCCCCTTTAACGCAATGGTAACGAAAATTTCAAAGTGATCCAGAATCCAGGATTCCTGCCAGATCATCCCCAAAATTTAATCACCGGTATTTTATGCCATGCCCGGCATTCCCTTAAAATTTCAGAAAGATCCATCCATAACTTTTTGAGTTATCTTGCTAACACACAGACAAACAGACAGACAAACAAAAACCGGCAAAAACATAACCTCCTTGGCGAAGGTAATAAGGTTGTTATGTGATTAATCTGATAGCTATACTTCTGTAATGCCATAAGTAGAAAAACGGATCTTTTCATTTATTATGTACTTGTGATTTTTGCAGTACATCGACACAACAATAACTCAGATGTCGGAGGCATGGGAGGACATCTTGCTGGAAATGGATTCCAAGCTTAAGAAACTCGCGGAAGACAAAAATGTAAGCAGTTGATAGTGTTTGCATTGAGTGATTTTTCTGCTTGTTTTATTACCTCCGCCAAGGAGGGTAATGTTTTTGCCAGACTTTATCTGTCTGCCTGTTTGTTTTTCTGTGTGTTAGCAAGATAAGTCAAAAAGTTCTAGAAGGATCTTTCTGAAATTTTGAAAATTTCAGATGCCCTTGATTATTCAAGACTCAGATTACATTTATGTAATTTATGTTTTATTTGTTTTAATTTATTTATGGCATTTATGTGTGCGTACGTGTGTATTTGTTTTCAGGCAGTTTGTGGCGGATCAATTCGTACCGACTTATTCCGGCTTCTCATGTTTGGAAAGCCAAGGTATTATTGCACTTTGTCTAAGATTATAAAAATTGGACATTAGCTGTCGAATTAATGCATAAACACATTAAAGAATTAACACGTGTTAAAGAAATTAATGCACATGCGTCAATTTGCGTGATATTTCGTTAAACTACATATATTTAACGTTTGAATAATATTCATGTAGTTAAAAATTGTTTTGTTGTTGTTCCGTCACTATTGTCACAGTTGTGGGTCACGGGCACGACTTTGTGGGCTTCATTCCTGTCACCCTCTGAATGTAGTCTGCCTACAATATCAGCAATGTTAATGATGCACTATATACACATTAGTGCATGCATTGAAACGATTAATGCTTTGACAGCTCTGATATAATTATTTTGCACGTTTGGAGAAATGCATTTTAAATTAAATATTTCTGTTTGTTTGTTTGTAGTGATGAGCTGCAGAATTTTCTTCTGCACACACTCACAGTGAAGGTAATGTTACTGATTTTTTTTGGTTAATCACTGATTAACTGCAATCTTATGTTTTCATGCCATTTATTATTTTTGCTCTGTGGCAGTAATTGTGCATTTTTGCTCCGTCGTTTTAAATCATCTTGCTCTCAGTGTTTACAAATGCACAGCAGCGCTTGGAGACATTTTTTCTGGTACTTGATTATCTTAACTCGTAAGTATGGTTAAGTTTTTAGTTTCACATTAGTTGCATGTTAAAGACTTATATGATTACTGTCGTACCAAGGAATTGTCAAACGGGAGAAGGCCGTTTTGCTGCTGAACAGTGGTCTAGTAATGAAACATCGAAAATTAAAGCAATAAATGGAACCTGGAGATCACAGAGTAAATACGATCTCTAGAACAGAAATTTTAGTTTGATAGTTTTGTTTCGTGGGATGGTTTTGCTTGTTTTCAGTGCCCTTTGTTGATGTTGTTGGTAATCTTGAGTGTGCAAAGTAATTCTGTTGTCAGTGCTTCAGAAATTTGTGGATTTGTGGATCTGTGGATTTGACAGCTTTGCTCTGAAGGGCTTTACGTTGAAAATAATGTTGCATGAGAAGTTGCAGCGAGTTGCGGCCGTTGGAAGTGGAGCACGAACTGTAAACTTAGAGAGAAGTGAGGTGGAAATCGGACATGTGTTTGTGGACCACATCATGCATGTTGGATGCCCGTAAATCATTCGGCTACATGTGGTGTTGTAGGGTTTGAAGAAGCTTGGTCATTCCATCGATACCTCTTACAACGGCATTCAGAAGCTGCTGTTAAAACACTTGCAGAGGTACAGTATGTTATGTTGTCGACTTCTTTGCTCATTTCTTAACACAACATTAACAATTTACGCCTTGGTATCCATATACAGTGTGCGGCAAAAAAAAGTAGCCCCCTGAAGTTTGTTGCTGTTTTCTCAGCAACCGCTTGGAATTTTTATTTGAAATTTTACACATTTATTTGCTGAAACCTGTTACATCTAACTGCCAAATAAAATTTGATTCTGTTAAAAATGACGAAGTTATAGACTTTTTTCACCTATACTGTGTCGGGTGGGACGTTAAACCCTACTCACTCACTCCTGTAAACGGTCGTGCTGTGAACTTTGAAAAACTAGCTCAGCATGTGCTGCGGTTTGTCTGCAGCGTCGGTCAGGCTCTCGTCTACCATCTGTCTGATGTCAAGGGCATGTCTCTGTGGCCTGACAAGTTCTCGGCTGTTGGTTTATCGCAGACTGCCACGCATGAAGCTGCTCGTGTTGCCGGCTCATTTATGCTCAAGGCCAGGGAACTTCAGCAGTTAGTTTTTCGGTTTTTTTCTGCAGGATTACACAGAACTCAGTGGTGGAAAGCCAGCCTGATAGTGCCTTTGAATAAACTCATAGGCTGTAATGGTAGCTAACAAAGTGTAAGAATTTAATTAATTACAAGCTTTATTTACTAATTATTTGCTGACTGATGTGTGAAAAAAGACAATAAGATTTTTTCCATCACATTAACAATTAGCACTTAGGTGCATTGGTGCGCATAGCCAATAGCCATAGTTTAAAATGATGCTGTAATACCATGTTTGGTTTACTTGTGCGTTTATTTTTTAAAGGCGAGACTTGTCGTATGCTGACGCACAGTGCTGCCAGATGCCCATCATAATGGCACTTCAGTGGCATTGCGATAATATTGATTGTTGGTTGAAAGCCAGCAATATCTGTTTATGTTTTTGTAGAGTGATTGATGCCAGTTTGAAGGACTTCAAGGCTTTCTTCTGTTGGCTCTATGTTGGTGAGTAGTTTAATTCTATTCACAGATCACATATGTTTGTTGTATTCATACAGGTAGAGTTGCATGATGATGAACTGATATTTTTGTAGCATCAGTATTTGATGATAGAATAGGTGATGTAGTAAAATATTAGCTTCTTTCATGCAAGCAAATGTGTATGTATTGTACATTTATATCACATAAAAACCACTTGTGTCACACTGGGTTACGCAGAGTCTTTTTTTCTATTTGGCAATACTAATATCTACACTGTGTCTCAAAAAACATCCAGAACGTTTTCGATTTTAACTTGAAAAAGGATAACCAGATTTTAATAATTTTTTGTGCGTATTTACTTCATACAACTTGCCATTGAATAAATGTTTAATTTCCCACTTCACCCAAAGTCTGTTTGTGCACTACCTGGGGAAAACAGAACCAATGTGCATTATTGCTTAATCTAAATAATGCACAAAAACATATTTTGTTAACTTTCTTGACACTTTGGCTGACATTTCATCCAATTGTTTCGTTTTTCAACTGCTTACAGCAAAATTGCTTGAAATGTGGGCACATTGTGCGAACACAGTCATAAAGACGCTTTCCGCATTCATTGACAGCATAATGTTCTGCTTCAGACTAATCCAGACTTCACCAGTCACTTCTTGAATTCATAAACATTCTTGAATGTTATCTGGTAGACACACTGCTCCACGACAGTCAAACCTTGTAATCGACTGCCTGTTAAGGGCCAGAGATTCGGTAGATAGAATATATTGAAGTTTTTTCATTTATTTCAACACATGATTTGCTTCCCCAGGTAGTGCAAAAGCAGAAGTTGGGTGAGGTGGGAACTTGAACAATCGTATAATAGCCAGTGGTGTCAGCAATACTTAGACCAAAAATTATTAAAATCTGATCAAGTTATGATCGATAATGTTGGGGATGTTTTCTTTGCATTTTTGCATATTTCAACGCATATTTCGCTTGGTCTGCATTCCCTTGGTAGTGCATAAGCAAACATTGGATGCGGTGAGAAACTGAACAGTTGTTTGATGGCAAGTTGTGTCAGGAATATTCACACCAGAAACTATTAAAATCTGATAACTTTTCTTGAAGTTACAATCGAAAATGTCGCGGATGTTTTTTTTTTAGACACAGCGTATAATGCGCTTACCAGTATCTTCCAGCAAGTCACTGTGATATCACAGAGATACAAGGCTAGTGCTTTGTGTTTTTACTCTCAGCTGTTACTGCAAGGAGGATGGCCAGGCTGAGTGATTGGTTTCATACTTTGCCGATCTGCGAGTGGTTGCCCATTTGGCAGCTGACCACATCTAATGTACACTATGATTTAAAAACGTGCCTACGCAGAATTTTGAACATTGATCATAACTTTTCAGAGATTTGGACCAAAGTTTAGTGGCTTGTTTTTCTGACACTGCATTTTTTTAAAAACAACAGCGCTGCATTTTTCACGGTAATTTGAACAATATCAGACTGGAGTAATAAGTATGCAATATATTGTTGCAGCTGGACAGCTCTTGTTCATATATATCATTGAAATAAGTGACAGCGTTCTTCTGAGACGTCGTGTATAGACGTAGTAGTTGTGTTTCTCAACAAGTCAATATCATTATTACGCGTGAGAGCTAGCATAGCATGGCTGGAGATAGACCAAGACAAATTTCAGCATTTTTCAGCATTGAATGTAGATTTTAGCAGTCCATGTCCCGACCTTCTACGTTCGACGAGGCCTGCGAATGAGGGTGTCAAAGAGGGGTATCCTCTAAAAATTCTTGTTCTTTCGCTGTTGGCTTGGCCAGCGTAAAAATGATTGTAGATAGGCACATACGTGCTGCTCATCATAACAATCATTGGTGACCTGCTTTCTAATGGCATCAACGTCGATGACCTTGAATGACTTGGAACCACAAAAATAGGGGGTTTTAGTGATTATTTGCGACTTTCGGCTGCAGAAGAGTGAATTGCGATGAAATGGATTGAGATCGACCAAAATTACAGGTGCGAAAAGGAACTGCTATATTCTGTTGTGCGTCTCATGATGTGTGTCAGATTTGTTGTTTTGTTGTCTCTTCGTATGTTGCTAGATCGCATGATTTGTGTGTAATTTGTCCAGCAATGCAGCGACTTGCTGATGAATTTGTGCCCTCCTCGCTGATCAAGGTCTGTGTTATATCTCTTTTGATTTCTAGCACATTGGTGAACAATCCTCATTGCACTGTAGGCAACTTCCAGCGGCTTGTTATCTTGTCCGCAACATCTAAGAGAAATACACAAAAATACACTAAAAATATCAGAATATCATATATGTGAAATTATATGCTTTCAAAAGTAAGTGTTTGTAAGTGACACTTTGTGCAGCCTACATTCCTTAGTTTTATTATTATTATTATTAGTATTAGTATTATTATTAATAGAACACTGTGAACGCTCTGTTAAGCTTAGTAGAACATGTAATGCAATATATCTGTGCTGTTTTTTGTCATTGATGATAATTGCATTTTGTATTTTTCTGGCTTGTGGTGACTTCATTATGTTATGTGGCCACTGGCCAGTGGCTCATACAGGTTTCAACCACTGGTCTAGCATATTAATTATTTTTACAGATTTGCATCTTAATTATGTGACATTTAAAAAAATTTATTCCACTTTTTGGTGAGATTTGTTCTGATATCAGTGTACAAATTTCTGATTAGATAGTGCTATGTATATTTTGTTGACAGATGAGCCAACAGGATCTGAATTTTGTAGCACAATTTTTGCGTGACAACTTTGCACCAGTATGTGTTGACTGTTCTTTTATGCTGACATTTATATGCTGTCTTCTTTAAGAAAAATGCTTGTAGTACATTCTTTTTCACATACTGACACCTTTTTTGGATGAATCTGGTTGCCACTTGACGTTTCTTCGATTTGTTACTATTGTAATTGTCGTCATCTTGTTTGTTTATCAACACAACTTGTCAAATTGCAAGGACGTGTGCAGTACTGTGAATGAAAGTTTTAAAAACTCATAACCAACCCATGAAGCTTTTCATGCTGGCCAAAGCTTTTCACATTTTTTGTTGCTTTACCTTACCTTCGGGTTAGTTGACTGCATAAGCAGCCATCCAGCGCTGAGGCCATCTTCTGATGCCATTTCACCAAGTTTTCTTTAGAGCGCCTCTATCTAGTTTTACCAGTCTTCATCAGTCAATCAGTAAAATATTTATATAGCGCCAGTAATCGATAGTCGAATCTGAGGCACTGGCGTGTGGGTGATTAGACGTGGTAAGCAGAAGCGAAAAAGTGAGATTTAAAAATAGCAAGACTGTCAGATGAGCGGATATGCAGAGAAAGAGAATTCCAATTATTAGGCGAAGATACACAAAATGCTCGAGAGGCAAAAACAGATCTACGACAGGAAGGAAACACAGTCACATTGTGAACACAGTCACTGTATTTTTGAGTGGTGATTAACATTGTTGGCAGTTTGTTCACTGCCGTGCTCATATGTTGGTTTTAATCAATAAAATTCCTGTACATCGGACCAAGTTTTTACTGGGGCTGTGACCGTTTTGTGGGCGGGTACCTGAATCAATCACCCAGATCAACTCAGCTTTCTAAACTCCACTTTAGTTTGTTTTTAGGCTGAATAATAATAATAATAAATGCTGATGGTAAATATACATTGACGACGTTGATGTTATGGCAGGGGAAGGGAGCTATTGCCCTCACCCCCTGAATGTGGGCTGTTAGTGTACGAAAATTTTCCTCCATTTGGGCAATTTTTGGGGGCAAGATTGAAATTTTGTGCACCTATAATAACGACGATCCGTTATTACGTTTTAATCTACCACACTACTGTGGTTATAGACAATAGTAGCATTGAGGAGGACTACGTGGCCGGCCAAGTTGATTGATTTGGTCTGACGTTCAGTGGCCAGTTGGTATTGTTACCTCCGCCAAGGAGGTTATGTTTTTGCTGGTTTTTGTTTGTCTGTCTGTGTGTGTGTGTACAAGATAACTCAAAAAGTTATGGACGGATCTTTCTGAAATTTTGAGGGAATGTCGGGCATGGCATAAGCTACAAGTGATTCGATTTTGGGGGTGATCCGGCAGGAATCCTGGATTGTGGATCACTTTGAAATTTTCGTTACCATTGCGGTAAAGGGGGCATAAGCGAACCGCTGGCAAAGCGAAGATGGTGACGCCACCTGGCGAATAGCATTGTCTTGGCGGAGGTACCTGCGAGCTATGGTTGCTTTCTAGTGTTAATCTGCTTTCATTAAATCCACCACTGGTTCGCACTCTGACTGTACAGTGATGACAATATCGACGACATTGTCTCACATTATTATTATCATATCAAATTGAATTTTCCGTGAAATTTGACACATTTTAAAAATTCTGCCGTGAAATCATGCATTTTTTCCCGTGAATTCGGTTGGTCCCTAGCCATTCTGTTGCATTTCGATCAGTTTCCAACGATGTGAGTAATGTAAATGTTTGTTTTGCTAACTTTGTTTTTTTTGCAGGATGTCGCGGCTCATGAGTCCGGATTCAGCTTGGAGAAAGTTGGCCAGGTAACTTGGCTTCTTCTTATTATTATTATGGGGTCGTCCTTCCTAAAAGAAGGTCCCATCATGTGTTGATCCTGTCCGTCTGTCTGTCCATCTGTCTGTCTGTCTGTCCCGTGCCTTCACCTAGAGGGAAAACGAAAAGGCCTATGAATGCCAAACTTGGTAGGAAGAGTCCCTGGGACACCAGCACCCTGTGGACCAATTTCAAGGTCAAAGGGTCAGAGGTCAAGGTCACGGCGGCTAATTGCGTTGTTGGCGAAAAATCCTCATAACTTCGCAGCCTGTTGATATTTGGCAGGTGGCGTAAGGATCCCTTGCCGCCTTGCACAGACCTAGAAAGCCCCAAAACAGCACGCACGTACTCAACTGCAAGGACGGCCCCATAGCGGGCGGCCCCTCAACCGTTTTCTGATAATTTTTACAAAACGGCTGAAAATTTTTAAACAAAATTTTACACACCATAGCGGGCGGCCCCTCAACGGCCGCACCCTCTTGTTCATATTATTGAGCTTACGAGCCAATCTGCAGTAACAGCATATTCTGTCATATTTGCTTCACCATTATTTATTGTCATTTATTAGTGCCTCGTATTATTTAGTATTAAGTGGCATGTGCAGTATGGAAGAGCTTTAAGAATAAGAATAACAAGGAATTTGAGCTAATGCTCACGAGATGCACGAAAACTTATAGCAGTTCCTGTTCATAAACTGTCAGTTTATCTCCAGCCATTTCGTCGTAGTTCATTCTTGAAGTGTGCGCTGCAGTCGAATATTGCAAAAATCAATATAACCCCTTTTTCGGAAGTTCAGGGTCTTTCATAGTCATCGATGTTGATACGACTGAAAAGCTTGTCGCCAATGGTGATCTGCGACCATTTTCACTAAAGACTGGCCAACAATGGTAAAATAACAATTTGATGCCCTCGTGCGCAGGTTTCCTTGAACCTAGAAAATCGAGACTTGGAGCATCAGAGTCTACGTTCAGTGCTGAAATTTTCATACGCAGCTTGTCTTTGTCTATCTCAATTAATTTCAATGCAATTCACTCTTGAAATGTGTCTCACAGCCCGAAATTGCCAAAAAAATCCATAAAAGCCCCTATTTTGGCGTTCAGGGTTATCCAAGGTCATTGATTTAAGTGACATTCGAGGGCTAGTGTACGACTTTCTATTAGTGATTAATAGTAACCTAGGCTTTATCTTGCACCATTTCTGAGATATAGCAACTTACTGGCTGAAAATTGCAAATTTTCCCTACCCCACTCTCATTTAGCAACCCTGCTCAGAAACCCCTTTCAAATTTATGGAAAATCTTTACGGATTCTGAAGCTAGAGTCCTCCTTGCAGCCGATGGTGAAGATTTGGTGATCCTAGCTTGCACTGTTTTTGACTGATCCACCCGTGTGACAGACAGACAGACAGACGGACAGACAGGATTACGATGGCTAAGTCACGCTACAGCAATAGCTGCTGTTGCGCTGAAAAATAAACGAATGAAATGAAAAACAATAACGAAAATACATGAATGCTCACATTTTTATTGGGTATTTTTTACCTAGTCATAGCTTTCTCTTTGCCCGTGATTTTATATTTAACTCATACACTGTATGCATTATGAGCAGCTTTCATTGATTGATACGTACAAAATGAGTGTAGGTATTTTGTTAATTACATGTACTTGCAATGTGACAGTATCTGAGGCGTTCTGAACTGCACAAGGTGGTGGATAATTCTGGCAATCTGTGGCATAAACTCGTGGCAAGCAGTGAACACTTATCAGGTGTGATCCTTTGCTTTCTACAGCTCTCTGCCGGGGACAGTATTATTTTCTGATTTTTTCAACATGTTAATGCTGTGTGCTTGTTGTTTCGATGCCATCATCAACGTGTACAGTACAAGTTACAATAAGCTAAAAATTATCTGAGCATTCATTAAATAGCCTTAATTTAAAACATGTTTGTATATTTGATTGTGTGTAATTTCTTAAATTTAGCTAAGGGGTCTCGTGGGGTCTCGTTCAGCGGGATGAGGGGTGGAGCCACAGTCATTGAATTTGGTGCATTTTAGCCTTAAAATACAGGGTGGCCACTCTTCTGGAAAACCTGGAAAAGTCAGGGAATTGAAAAGTGGTCAGGGAAAAGTCAGGGAAAATAGGAAAAGTCAGGGAAAATGAATTGCCTGGTATTACAATTATTCAGTTGCTGTGAGTATTGTTCGAGATATACAAAAATAGCCTATTAAAGGTTACATAACACTATGGATCAGTTATACTTTTGTACGCATACTTATATTATTCCATTGGAGTACATTGGAGAATGTAGTTGTCATAGATATGTCAGTTATATGAGTGTTGCAGAGAGAAATAAGTGCATTTTTTTATATCGCTACTGTTGCAAGGGGCGATACTCAGTCTGTGTTCCCTTAAAATGTCTGGGAAAGTCAGGGAAAAGTTGGGGAATTTGATCACAGCTGGAGAGTGGCCATCCTAAAAATATGAAATCTGGTAGCAACAATTTTAAGTATTTTCCTGAGAAGCAACTAACCACATTTAGTGTACCTTAGCATAGGGCCCCTAAACGCGTGGGGCCCTAGGCCATGGCTTTGTTGGCCTATGCATTAATCCAGTTTTGGTTGTGTGCTGATGTGCTGTTAAGAAGCTAGTACTCACTTACTCAGTGATCACTGTATTGTTTTCAGGTAGTTCTTTACTGTATCCGGAGTATCCAAAATTGTCCCTGGTCCAGATGTATGACATGGTTACAGCAAGTGTGGAACGCTTGGTCCAACATTGTGCCGTAAGTACATGCAGATATCATCAGCTTGTCTTGGTGTGTGTTTCAGAAATTTCAGGCTCAAATTCTGAGGCTCTAGTCATAGCTAATTAACCCACTGCTTTATGCTGAGCCATTAAAAATACTTTGGACAATTCATTATCATCTATCATCATTATAGTGCACAGATATACATTAAATAATGCAGTTGTCCAATGTACACTGTGTCTCAAAAAAACATTCCCGACATTTTCGACTGTAACTTGAAAATCAATTATCACATTTTGATAATTTTTGGTACGAGTATTCCTGACACAACTTGCCATCAGGATTACTTTGTGAATTTTGTCAGGATAACATCAGTAATTGTGTCTATTTGCCTGCATTTTTGCAATATTAACTTATTTTACATTCTGATGTAAGATTCAGTGTATGTTTTGCTCAGGAAACTATTGGCAACTCATTCCAGTGCATTAGTGATATATGTTTTTCAACAAGCCTGGTGTAAGTTTTTTGTTGTTACAGAATCACTTTCAAAGATCCTGTTGTAACATTAACATTTGAATTTTTATAACTTTTCAATCTCCTATCATGCTGACGTAGGATGCTTTGCTTGTTACTGCAGTTGATATTACTGCTTTAATGAGACTTATTGTAGGGCATAATTAAGGACAGTAAAAAATTACGGCAAAAAAAATTAGGAAAAAACACGGCAAACTTTTGTGAAATTGGTAAAAATCACGGCATTAGATTATGGGCCCAAAAACCATTACAAAGTCTATAAAACTCAACATCTAGCATTGTCAACCGTCATTACATGTAGTGCAAAGTTTTTATTTGTAAAATTGTGTCACTGCGGAGCATTAAAATACGAATTTCTACAACGACGTCACGGTCACATATTGATCCAGTAAGTAACAAAGCATAGGCACTTTGGCAGCAGTAGCAAAAGTACTTATTTCTGTGTTAAAATCACACCATTTATGTTGATCAAAATTATTATAAAAAACGTAAAAAAAAAAGGTAAAAGGACATTTTGGCTTTAAAAAAACATGGCAAAACACTGCATTTTTGCAAAATAACGGCATTTGACGAAAATCACGGCTTTTGTGATTTCCGTGTTTCCGTGATTTTCTACTGTTAGGCATAATTAAATTTATCAACACAGTGATTAGTGATTACTTACTTAACATTTGTGCAGTTATTAATTCTTGCTACAGAATGATATGTTATTTATGTGTTGGATTGTTCGAATTGAGTATCGCATTGCTAAGTAGTTTGAACATTTCACCGGATTTAATTGTATTGCACACAACTTTTCTGTATTTTTAATGTGTAGCATTATATCAATTTTCAGACAAAAGGGCAAGCTGTTATGTTTACAGAAAGCATGGTAGTATACATTTATCAACTATAACTGACCTGTACTGATTCTGGACTTGGTGAGAGTGACCAAGCCATTTTAAGAAGTTGTCAGAAACATCCATTTTCAGCATTTCTGCTGCGAAGTGTCACTGAAAAATTTTCAACTCCAAAAAGAAAAATACATACATAATTTGATGCCGGTCATAGTTGGTTTAATGGAAGTATATGAAACATAAACACGAAAACAGTTTTATATAGTGCCGCGCTGAGTGCCAAATTGTAGCTTAGGCATCCAGAGGCATTTTTATATATCATAGTATCAGATTTTTTGATGGCCAAAAATATTTTATCTGTGTTGCAGTGAAAGACCTTTTTCTGTGAAAGTATCACAGTGAGTATTACATGTATATCTTTTCTTAAACGTTTGGATTTCCTGTTCGTTCTGTTAGCAACAGTTACACAACTGACACAATCTTCTGCTCAGCGCTCACTGGTGCTGCTATTAAAGAGAAGTCATTTATTGTTTTGATGTTGTTACTGTGGTATATATTGTGAATGGTCATGAATTTTAATCTGTTCTTTTCTTTTATTACACGCGTCAGCAGCTACTGCTGTGGTGTGTCTTAGCCATCGCAATTCTGTCCGTCCGTCCATTTGTCTGTCCGTCTGTCTGTCACACGGGTGGATCAGTCAAAAGCGGTGCAAGCTAGGATCACTGGATCTTCACCGTTGGCTGCCTGGAAGACTCTAGTTTCAGGAACCGTAAAGCTTTTCCATAAATTCGAAGGGGGTCACCCCGAACAGGGTGCTAAATGAGAGGGGGGTAGGAAAAATCTGTGATTTTTAGCCGATATTGGAATTCATGCACTGGATATGGCGCTAGGTGTCATCCGCCATTGAGTCTAAATGAAACATCGTTGTGAGTTTAGATTTCGTTCGCACCGAGTTGTCGTGCATTTCCCTTTTTGTTAGTTGGGCTTTTCTTCTTGTTATTTTGCTTAGTAGTTTTCTTTTTGGTTGGATGTTATAATTCTCTCCACCAATTTGCATGCACAGGACCAGTTGTAGAATGGTTGCTGAAGTTGAGTACGTGCAGACAACATTTTCATTCAGCACCAAGTCGCAGCCAGCCGACCGACTGTTCCTATGTCGACAAGCTGTAGAGACTACCACTGTCAGGTTGACTTTGACTGTCTTGTACTTACATGTCTACAGGGTAGGTCAAAAAGTGACTGTTTTTGAGCGTTGATAACTTACCAACAGTTAGTTGGGTCCCCCTTGCAATTTTTTTCAAAGGGGGGTCGAAAACTGGCTTAAAATGTAGCGTATTAGCCGCAAGAACTTTGGAGCCAAAGGGAGTATCTTTATGAAACTGCCACGTGACGTGATGCTAGATGGGGGTGATAACGCGAGTACAACTTTTAGGGGGCACCGCCCCCTTAAGATTTGGGAGGGCAAAAAACGTCCAAAATTTAGTACGTTTTACATCGAGTTTGACTACAAATATCTCTGGACTGGATAGAGATATCGACAAGCGGTAAACGGCGTTATCAAGTACAGTTAATTCCGCGTTGAACAAAAGAAATTATGTGAACTTTAGTCTACTAACACCAGAGATAACGCGGCTAATGTTTACTCACTCTAAGTCAGTAGTGCGCGTTTTGCGTATGCTAATACATTTAAATGTGGGCCACGTGACTTTGCTACTGGAAAAATTTCACTCCCTAAATTCCCCCCCCCCAATCAGACTTAGGGCGCCAGGCGGACTTGCTTTGGGCTTTGCCCCAAATTTCTAGTTGAAGTTGTATTATTCAAAGATAAAATTTTGCATTGTGTGATTGTGCTGCCAACTGGCGTTTTCAATAAATAATAGTAATAATAACAATATACTGGCAGTTGACAAAAGATCTCAGAGTTATGGAGCATCACCTGCCATATGGAATCACTCCGTCTTACTTGCCACCCGACAAGTAAATGTGCTGCTCCTTAATTCCAGCTAAGCTGGCCAGCACTTGATTTGTTTGCTCTGGAGGGATGGAAGGCTGAGTTGACCTGCATGGTTCATTATATACGAAGATGTCCACAGATATCCGCAGCAGACTGAAAACCAAACTTTTTGCCTGGTCTTACAATCATGACTAACAACGTCTCATTGCACTGACTACTATTACGTGACTTCACTGTTTAGGCTTATTGTTTCGTGTCCTTGTAGTCTTAGGACTTAATGCCACACTAAAGTTAATTCGTCCTTCATCATCATCATCATCATCCAAGTAGTAGCCACTTGGTAATGAGTAACCCAGTCTGGAGTTGAACTCCCGACTTCTTTATCACTTAAGTTTAACATCCTAATCGTTATGCTACCATATCTCTCTTAGTCTTGTGTGGTGTTGGTCTTGTTTACATTCCCACTGGGTCAAGTTGATTGCGACAGATGTGCAATCTGTTGTTGCATTGGATGTTGTAGCAGGGAACTGGAGCTGGTCTGCATGAAATGTGGCCTTGTTGCATCTCACCGGATAGACGACTCTCAGGACCGACCAGCTGAGTACGTAAAAACTTCTGTGGTCAGTCAGTGGTTCAAAAAAGTAAGCCACCCAGTTTGCTTCGAGTCAAATTTTCGAAAAAAATTTACTGACACACTCGGCAATAAATTAGCAATAAAGTGACTGTTATAAAGATCCAGCCACACCCCAAATGAATTGTTCTCTGCCACCAATCAATCTCAACAACCAGAACATAGAGAATATGCACAAATTCCAATATCTCGGAAGTTATGTGGGCCGAGGATGGAAATGTAGAGGTAGACATTCGGACAAGGACAGATAAAGTTTTATCTGTTTTCCAATGGCTACAGCCAATCTGGAAGTGCGGAGAAATCAGCAAGGAGATCAAATTGCGGCTATATTCTTCCATCGTAGTTCCAATAGCAACTTATGCTTGTGAAACATTGAAGACAACAGTAAAAGCTACCAAGATGGTAGATGTGCTTCACCGTCGTTGCCTTAAAGTGACTGTTATAAAGATCCAGCCACACCCCAAATGAATTGTTCTCTGCCACCAATCAATCTCAACAACCAGAACATAGAGAATATGCACAAATTCCAATATCTCGGAAGTTATGTGGGCCGAG
>Ga0209367_1007636_pt1 | contig 14876 bp, 12 predicted proteins | sample WorMetLIZISLAND2_FD_187412 | JGI IMG/M metagenome (GOLD analysis project Ga0209367, IMG submission 187412) | Marine gutless worms symbiont microbial communities from Max Planck institute for Marine Microbiology, Germany - Olavius geniculatus... ... | reverse complement strand
TGATATCGGGCTGCGCAAGTTTATATCATTTACAAGGAGGCGCCACCGTCGCCAACGCCACACTCGCCTATGACCGATGTGTATTATGGTCCCGATGGGCCGAGTCCAAGTGATATGCGATTTTCGAAACTATAACTACTGAACTGGAAATGCTATAGGCTTTCGCGCGTCTCGTGAGCTTTGCTCAAATTTCTTGTTGTTAATAACCGACAGGTCGCACTACTGTGTCAATTGAAGCATTCAGTGCAACTAGGTGTATTTACATGTACCGGAGTTATTGATCTGGCAAATTTGCCATGGCATTTGTTTTTCTGTAGAAGACAATAAATAGTAAACAGTCGAATTTTTCTAAATTTTTTGTGCCAGAAGTAATGATAAGGCGACAAATGAAATATCGCAAAAGCGTCAATTGACGCACACCATCGTTCTAGTGTTAAATTCCAGATCGTGTCATTTTACGTAACTGTTACAAAGCTCTCGTTGGCTTAATCAAATGCTAATTTGTCAATATTTATTAATTTTCCCGATGCCAGTGTTATCTTTATACTGTAAAAATAATGTTTAAAATGTCCAAGTGTGGCGAAACTATGACGTCACTTACTACTATTAGCATCAATATAGCGTTTGAGAGAATTTGACGCTAGCAGCATTGATGAAGCATGGTACCGGACGAAGGGACCTCGCTTGCATTTCGAGATGTTATACCAGAAGTAGGCCGGCTGTATGCCCTTAACACTGCACCAATTGCCAACAGCGTCCGACTTCTGGTTCTGGAATGCAAGCGAGTTCCCCATGCAGAGCACGCGCTGTATTGACGCTATGTCAGTGACACGCTGGTCTTGCATGCTGCAGTACACGCCGTAAACAAAGCGTAGTAGGTGACGTCACCATTCCGTTCGCACAACGTTATTTTTGTTTAAATTAATGTAAAGCAATGTTTTTATTTCAATTGATCAGCGTATTATTCATTAGTGTTACATTCTACACATATTTAGCCAATATCTTTTTTTCTTGTGCGACCTGGCCTTTAAGTGTTCAATTGTTTTTAGTCATTTGTCAAGTTAATGTTGTAGTTGACGTGTGTTTTATCGTGTGATGTTGACAGGTGAATAGTTCCTGTCTAACCAGCTTTCTGCAGATCTTCAAAGACATATTAAATTATGCTTCAGGTGGACTGAAGAACATGCTGTGACATACTTTACCATGCACTTCGTTGGCTGGTTCAAGTGAATCGAGTGATCAGAGACTTGATATTTGTTAATTGTAGTTTGTTTCCTACAGAAAGACCTATTTGCTAAAAGAAAACTATGAAAATAATCATTAGGTGATATTGCTCTGCACAGTCATTGTCAGCCATGTGATTATCGTTCACCATTCCAATGGGCTGCTGTTTTAATGAGCTGGCAACAACCTTGTTTTCGAGAACAATGATGAAACTACGCATTGAATGCTAAATCAACTCATACGCAGACTCTAACCTTATCTCTATCTGTACCATGGCGCTTTTTAGAATGGCGGCCATTTGGAATGGCAGGATGACACCAGCCGTGTATGATGTAATGTATTCTTGTCATTAGGAATTGTGAAAGTGTCGAATACTTTTTATGAAGCTTAAGTGTTTGTGCGCTGTCTGTTGCTAATGACTGTTTTTCTTCTTGTGATCCTTATTAATGATGCAGTTAGTAAGCATTAAGTAAGTTTCTTATACATGTATTGACATGACAGAGATTCTACATATTTGGTGTGAACAGTATGTTAGTTAGTAAACAGTTAGGCTATGAACTACATAATGCATAATCACTCTTGATCGGCAGTAAAAATTGTCAATTTTTATAACCATTTTCTGTGGTTTTCTTTGTATCGCTTTTTTGATAATTAGACAAAATGCGTCATCCCAGCGTTGACTTATTGTACGGCCGTACAACCAATGTTTTGATTTTGTTGAACTAAGAACTACCACACCAGTTTCTTTTGCCTTAGGGAACGTTTATGCTAGACAAAATGTGTTTTGTTTTTCAGTTTTTTTTGTTTAGTCACCCAAACAGGTAAGACATTATGGCCTGTTACAACTGCAGCACAATGATATCAGCTTTTTTATCAGTTCTTTTTTTCTGCCTTGTTTGTTTAGGATCCCATACAGGACAGACAGACAGACAAGATGTGTATCGCAGCCGATGAATTTCACACAATAATATCAATTTAGTGCTGTATTTAGGAAGCTGTGTTTGTGCAGTGGCACTATAACTTGAGTTTATTATAGCTATGGCTAAAAGCATTAGGTAGTGTCTGGTTGCTCTTTGTCTGTAGTCAGGTTGAAGTATTTACACCATCATTTAGGAACCAAACAATTAAAACAAGTATATCTGATAGTATATCTGTTAGGCGTAAAGAAAATTCCTGTGGTTTCGGTTTTTGTCCATCCCTCAAAACCTTGCATCCCTAAAATTTTTATTAGATCTTCTAAAACGTTTTTGCAGTTTTTAGTTTAGTCTGTTATGCTGCAGTGTCTTCACTTTAGTTCTCATGAGCACTACTTACTTATTTTTTATGAGTTGTTGTGTAAAATTACATAATGTGTCATAAAATAAAAATGAAAAAATCTGTCCCTACTTTTTTGCCAGCTGAAACCAGGAGCACAAGAATTTTTTAGGCCTTGGTTCACTTTTGATATGAGATGGGTTGAAGCATGTGGTATGATTTGTAACGTTAAGTAGCTTAATAAGACGGTTATGCAATGCACATTGACGTTTTCTGACAGTTACATTTCAGTATGCACCTGTATAAATATGTACATGTACTGTGATACGCCTCTGTACGTGGCAACATTTGGAGTGCATGTTTTTCCGTTGAGTGCATGAGTAAAGGAATTTTGAAAATCTGTCAGTATTTGGTGAATTAAGCAATGACAAAGAGATTGTGTTCGACTTTTTTGACTAGATACTGCCTCAACTACAGCACCCTGCAGGTCGCTGCTGACTGCTAAGTGCTAATGAATGTGCTGGTGAAAAATAGTACAATGGTCAATATTTGACGTGCCAATTTTAAGTAGGCATGTTCAGTAGTTAAATAGTTGCCTGTATTGGGGTGGGGGCGGTGTCTTGCAAGACGAGACGCTGCAAGACACTGTAGGCATTGAAAGGAGTAGTCAATAGGGAGGGGTATCTCCCTTCCCATCCGACTTAAGGGCCTGGGGGAGTGTCATAAGTTCCCCCAGCAGGGTTTGATGCATTTTAGTTACGCCGAATACAATCATCATCATCATTTATTTGGTAGAAAGCAGAAGAGACGCAACAGTAGTTGCAACAGACACACAGGAAACAAGGCTAGGTAGCTAGCACTTACAGTGACCCTTAATAAAACAAAGACAATGCATGCTTTATTTGGTGCAATGAAATATTTAATTTGCATCAAATAAATAATGGTGCAATATTGTTGCTGAGCCTCCCCCTCTCTGTCCTGCCCCTTCACTTTAGCCACTGTAGGCCTGCATGTTGCAGGTATCTGCGTGGAGGTTCACTGACCCGAGCTGAGTACAGTCGGTGTCATCATGTTTACAAATTTACCCCTGACTTAAACTGTCTCGTTCAGGGTTCAGCAGACTGGTTGCTGCTGGCTGTTTGTTTTCTGTGCAGAAATCAACGTGCTCTAGTCGACCAGTTTAGACTAGTTGAGATAAACCGGTGAACTGATACAGTGGCCTGGGTTTGACGGATATTGACCTGATGTCAGTGCAGACGGACAGTGTTTACAGCTCTCGCCCTACTGTATTTAGTGAGCCAGTTCACGTCACTTTCTTCCTCTCAGTATCTAATAAGTGTTCTGTCAATTTATTCTTTCACTGTCAATGGCCGATTTTGCTGCATAGCTGGGGTTGGTCCGTAGTGCAGTGTCATACGCCATGACCTGTTCCTAAGCCTAGCGGTCGCAATATCGACCCCATCCGAATACGAATACCTAATACCGAATACCTCAGACATTTTTTGTTGTGTTTTCAAACGAAATTACCTTATTCTGACGTCAGCTATATTGGTGATTCAGGCAATTTAGAAAATAGGCTTGAAGTTGAAGCTGATGCTGGAGTAATTGGACCTACAAATGACGACGAAATATATGTGGGTTGTCTGTTATTGGAATTACTACTTGTTGACGACAATTTTAGATCCAATTGTAGCAGGATCTAGGGGCAGGTCAGTAACAAGATCTGCGTAGTTTTACCATTGGCCTTTCTAGGATACCGGCTGCGTGACGGACGACGGTTTAAGCTCGTGAACGCTTCAGCACAGTGGCGTAGCCAGAAATGTGAATCGGAGCCTCGGTACCGTCCCCTTCCTTTTCTCTCCCTTTTTCTTTGCTCCACTTTTTCCTCCCTCCCATTTGAAGTAAGACCTCTAAGATCTAGCTACGGGGTCTGGGAAGCGCTCTGACCTCCACCAGCGGGGTCTGGGGCAGAAAGCCGGCCGAAATCGAATTGGATGCATTGTATGTTTAAAATATGACATCTGGTGGCAACAATTTTCATTATTTTTCGCATAATCAACTGACCATGGCAAACTTAGTGCAGTTTAAACCTGTGCTTGTCTTGTCTGGAGGATTGGGGGCGTGCCCCCCTTGTCTACGCCACTATTGAGCATTTTGATTGTATCATTAATTAGGCCCATCCTAGTGGTAGTCGGACACTTTGGGTGGTTTCTATTGCTTCTTGGAGACGGACACCTTGGGTGGTAGTATGGTTTGATTAAAATCAATCGTTAAGGCAGCGTAGGCTGAGGCAGTGTTTTTTTTTCTTGTCCGTCATATGAAGATCCTAGAAGTAAAAAAAAATTAAAACAAATCTGCACGCTAATAAAACGTCAAGCCATGGCATCACACAAATTAGTGATAAATATGCATGAATATAAATACATAATGTATCATTCATTTGACTGTCACACAAACGACATGTCAAGATAAAGGCGATTCACATCATGCACGTGCACAAGCCGTGTTTACGTTTACGGGTCGTTACTCGTTAGTCTTGACTCGTGGACACGGCTCGTGTGAATAATATTGACCTATGTGTAGACTTCTGGACACAATAATGTCTTTTTCTTCGTCAGTGGCGGCTGAATAGCGTTGCAAAGACACGAGGTTAGTATGGGTCATCTTCTAACCATGGTACGAGTCATACACTTACTTCGCGACCCACGTATATTACAGCACAGTATACGGCTCGTCTTCATGCGACACAAAACCAACTGCCGTGACCTCTTTTTGCTGCGTTATTCATATGCGCATTACTTAGCACAGTATGATATGCGCGTATTTTTATACTGTAATGTTACTGTCAATTGGTTTATGACCCATGTCCACGAATCTGGACCACATGGCTCATAAGCACAGGCCGTGCATGATTGTCGTGTGAACCAGCCTTAACTTAGGCCTACACATGAGTGACAGTTTCACAGAGCCAGATTCGCCACTTCTATTACAGCTCAACAGCTGCATGACAGATGAAGGAGCAAAGATTGCTTTCCCGACGTTGATGTGATGCTGATATAAGATGCCGTGTAAGACCGACTGCGTTCCAGTGCACTGCTGATCAAACGCGTTTGACTCTGTCGATAGTCGATTCAGTGGCGCTATCAGCATCTGTTGTCTTTGTCGTCTGCACTCTGCATCGACAGCAATGGGGGTAAAATGATAATATTTTCAGTGTTTTCAATAAAGTATTTTGATATGTGTAGGCTACTGCTTGTCTGTGAATGTTTCAAGTCAGTTGTTAACAATTTATGTTTAGTAACTCGAGCTGTTCGAAAAATTAGAGGCAATAGTCTTACTTACTTGGTTACTTTGCAAGGAGCACTACTCTGCGAGTACCATCTGCGTGTGACGTAACTTGTGACGTAATGGTGTTGTTTATTTTTGTGAAATTTTGTTATTATGTTTCTGCGCGTTTCTGCAAACGATATGTAATGACTTAATTTTTTGCTATGGATTGTTCTATAGCAAAGAGAGTCCGTTTAGAAGTTGATCTTAGCCAACCTGAAGAAAATATTTCAGCGGTGTGTGACTGGAAAGCCAGTTTATACGATACCATATCTATGATGTTACTGTGATGTTACCACCCCGCGATTATGGTGGTATTGAAATCAAATAGGCCTACTTATATCAGTGGCTTTCGGTTATAATGAGTCAACAGTATTAATTGCCGTCAGTTGACAACTTCGCATGTCAAAGAACTTACGGTGCAGCGATCGACCAATCTGACTATTATACATCGTACGTGACACTACGTGTGCCTGAGAAAATCCGTAGGCCCTAAAATGGATTCGCTCAACTTTGTTGTTTGCTGATACAAATCCCCAGGGATGTTCCTTGCATGACAAATCCATTTAAGCCTATAACAGAAACGAACGAATGCAGGCGTCGTGCTTGTAGGAAAATCTATTTTGCTGAACACTCTATTTTTGATTTTGCGATATTGCCCTGAACATTTTATTAAGCACTACTTACAACAGCGTTTCTGACAAATCATGTTGCAGAGCGCAAAGAAAAGCATTCTGGAAAGACTGCAGGAAGGGCCGGTGATCGGCGATGGAGGATTCGTGTTTGCACTGGAGAAGAGAGGCTACCTCAAGGCTGGGCCTTGGACGCCCGAGGTCACCGTCGAACACCCGGAAGCCGGTGAGTAGTCTCTTCCTCGCTGTCTAAATATAACACTTGGTTACGCATTATCTAACTGAGTACGACAATGTAATATTTTGACATTGCTGTTTGGTGGCACCAATTATATAAACCATTAAACAATTAGCTCAACATCAGTCGGGCAAGGGCTCCCAACCAAGGCGTTACTTTTTGTTAACTGTAGTTTATAATAGTTACCTGATAACTTCATAAACGCAATTCAGTTTAGCGGCTGAATGTGGTATCAATACAGCACTAGAATCCACAGCGCAAATTCTTTTTCTTCAGTAATGTAGCCTATGCAAATTCTTAGTGTTGACTGTTGAGTAATGTCGTGCGTGAATTACACGAAGATGAACTCTGTTGCGTTGCACAATTTGTTGTTTTTGCATAATGCATTATGGCAAATGTTATGTGAAATTGCTATCACTTGTAAAGTTACTTTATCTAATGTGACGTTTCATGCGAGTGGAGACGGCTGGGAAAATGTTGGTTGCAGTGCGCGAGTTGCACAGAGAGTTTCTGCGCTCTGGTGCTGACGTCATGCAAGCTCTCACGTTCTACGCCAGCGACGACAAACTGGAAAACCGCGGCAACTCTGCTCGCATTATGTATACGGTATTCAGCAGCAGCAGTTCTTTTAACGTGCGATAGCAGAATGCTTCGCACCTCTTAGCCATGGCCTGGGCGTTTGTGTGTGTGTGTCTGTCACACTCTGCAGCCCTATAAAAACGGTGCAAGCTAGGATCACGAAATTTTTACCGTGGGTTGCCATGGGAATCTAGTTTATCTTGTCGGAATTTTGTGCACCTGGGTTAGGGGATTCCCCTCGAACGAGGGCGTTGAAGAGGGGTACCCCCTAAAAAGACGTTATTTTGCCGCTTTTGGCTCGTATAGTGTGAGTTGCAGATAGGTACAGAGATGCTGCTTATCATAACAAGTACTGATGACGGGCTTTTTAGATTTAGTTAACTGTGTTGTTTCAATGATGTTATTGTATTGGTATTGTAGCTTGAATATTTTTAATGCTGAAAAATCGGTAGGCGGTCATGTTAAAAAGTCTACAACTTCGTCGTTTTTAACAGAATCATATTTTACTTAGCAGTTAGATATGAAAGGTTTTAGTAAATAAAGCTGTAAATTTTTTAATTAAAACTCCAAACGGTTGCTGAGAAAACAGCAAAAACCTCAGGGGGCTACTTTTTTGCCACCCCCTGTAGAATGTCAGTTCAATACAGTTTATTTTTGTCGCTATCGGCTGTGCAGGGACAAGCAATAAACCAGTCAGCATGTAGCATTGCGAAGGAGGTGGCAAGCGAGGGTGACGCTCTGGTGGCTGGGGGTATCTGCCAGACTCCGTCATACTTGAGCGGCAAAGGCAAGGCAGCCGTTCAGCAGGAGTTCCAGAAGCAAGTCGAAGTCTTCGTCCAGAATGACCTCGATTTCATCATCTGTGAGGTCATTCATTTAGTTATTTGCTTATTTACTTCTTTTCACCCTCACATCCAATCGAATAGGCCTATATCATTTAGAATTGGTTTGTCAAATTAATAACCTTCTTCCTGTTTTTTTCCGGTAAATTCGTATTAACGAATTTAAAAAAACGCCTGGCCCAGTTTGTACTTGGACGGATGACCGTCGGCAGGCGGTATGTAACCAGCCACCCAGGTCAACTCAGCCTGGCCATCCCTCCGTGGGTAGGCGCAATGAGTACCAGCGAAAGCTGGGATGTAAACAGGCACATCGCGCTATGAACGAGCTTCATATTCGTGGTCTCGCAGTGTAAACTGGTGTCTGGCTGAGGGCTGAGGAAATGGAGATCACTCATATCAGCGCCTCCCCATGGGCCTTGTGGCTCGAAAGAACTTTATGTTTACTTCTTCTACTACTCGATCCAAGATCAACTCAGCCTTCCATTTGTCTGGAGTAGGTAAATTTAGTACTGGCCTGTCTGGCTGGGTTAAGGCGGGGTGCGTTCACCTGTGTCGGGTGGCAGCTAACACTGTGTGATCCCATACGGCAGGTGACGCCCCGCAGTTTTCTGTTAAGAGCTATACACCACCATTACCTTTTACCTTTACTCACTGACTTAGCGTGCATGTGATGCGTGTAACGCTGCAGTATTTCGAGCACATTGAGGAGATGGAATGGGCGATTGAGGTGGCGTCGAGCACAGCTCTTCCCGTAGCGGCGACCATGTGTATCGGACCGGAGGGTGACATGCATGGTGTTTCTGCCGGCGACTGCGCTGTACGCATGGCCGTGGCAGGTATAAATCTACATTAGTTACTGCTGCCTTGCATATAGATGTCACCAGTCAGGAGCTGGCTGTATTTGACAATTTCTGATTCATGTACATGTATATACGTCTAGCTCTCAACTCATTTGGTTGTTGGGACGTAAAATTATCTAGCTGTTAAAGTGAGTCTACGCTATGTGAAGTATAATTTAAATTTTAAATATAATGTATATGTCTTTTTGTGTCTCTGTCTGTTTCTGTTTTTTTGACAAATAAACATATTTATAATCAACCCACTGCAACCATTTGTTTTTAAATTTTATGAATCATGATGATGTGAGCTACATGTATTTCATGTAGTGGTGTAATTTAGTGGTTTAAACCCACGACTCTTGAAGTGGTTCGTACGATATAGCATTTTTTACCACTGCAGCACCTCTAGTAAGCAAAGTGGCTTACCATTTCTCAACACGTATGGTCACTAACTCGACAGTACAGGTTTAAAGTGCCTTATGTGCTTAATAATGTGCTTAATCGTTCTGCAACTGCCTCAACCTAAGGACCTAACTTTTATCTGACTTTTACTTTCAGTCACTTCTGTTTAAGTGCTGGCGCCGTGTTTTTTTACTAATCTGTGTGTTTTGTTTTACGCTGTATTTCTGTGTTTTTACTCATGGGTTTCTAGCCTGCCGTTGAGATGAATGAACTGTGCCTGAAACTGGTATACAGGTGCTCAGATCGTTGGAACGAACTGTCACTTTGACGCCGAGACGTCACTTGAGACGATCAGATTGATGAAAGACGCGCTGGAAAGTCAAGCGTTTAACAACACCTACCTCATGACCCAACCACTCGCCTACTGGACCAAGGACTGCAATAGACAGGGATTCATTGCTCTGCCCGAGTTCCCATTCGGTAAGTCACCAAAATGTGACGTAGAAAATAAAATTTACAGCAAATTATAGTTTTAATCTAGTTCACACGTCACTGTTATTCTGTTTACTTTATTAGTTTTATTACGTGTGAGAGTAAGTGATGATGATTGATGATCATGATGATATAATTGATATTGGTAACTTAATACCAGGTGATGTATTCTTTGAGCTAGGTCTACACAAGCTGAATGAGCAAAAAAAACCCAAAGCATCTTGCTGTGAGACGTAGGCCTATAGTTTATTTTTGCAGAGCAAACTGCAGTACTATTTGGTCTAGAAGCAAAGTCAAACATAAAGCCTAGTAGTAGGCCTACCATTCAGTAAATTGCGAACAAGATAAGGATTCAGAGACAGACGGAAGGCATACGCTATTTCCGGGCTAGTGCGCACGACTGGTATTTTGCCTCCATATTGAGAATGGTATTATGTATCAGTAATTAACATCGTTCTGCGGGTAGCTTATTGGTGATCTACATTCTTAAGACGCTCTTCTGATTCGTTGTATATGTATATGGTGTATATATTATGGCGCTATTTTCATTGACTGATCGATGATGTATATTGACTGACAGCTCTGGAGCCGCGTCTCTTCACTCGCTGGGACGCGCACCAGTACGCTCGTCAAGCCTATGAGCTCGGGGTGCGTTACATCGGCGGCTGCTGTGGCTTTGAGCCGTATCACATCCGTGCCGTGGCCGAGGAGCTTGCGGCCGAGCGAGGCGGTCTGCCTCCCGCCAGTGAAAAGCACGAGCATTGGGGCGCCGGACTGGCCATGCACACCAAACCATGGGTCAGAGCAAGGTATTACTTAACAGAGTCATCGTTTGCTTTGTCTTTTCCGTGTAACTCAAGTTCATTATAGCTGTCCCCTACCACGTGAGGAAAAAAATGGTGAACTTTGGTCCACTGACAAAAACGTCATAGGCGTTCATGTTGACCCACCCAAGATCAACTCTGAGCGTGCTGTGTCAAGTAACGTTGCTACGAAGGGAATTTCCCCCAATTTTCCCTTAATCGAACTTACGGCGCCCGGCGGCCTCACGTCGGGCTCTGAATCATATTTCTACTTTTGCTTTTGCACAGTTGTCTGTAGACTTTGATGTAGGCATCCGCCATCGGCATCCTTCTCGGTGTCGCCACTCCTGCACCGTGCAATGTTCACACTCATCTTGTGGTTTTTCGACCTTTTTTGCTCTCGCGTTAGGAGCCCGCCCAGGACAGGCTGACAGAGAGATGGACGACCGAACAGATGCATGGACGTAATTGCCTTGCCTTGCCTCGTTTTTGTCTCTTTTTAGGTGCGTTCTCACTGCGCGCGCTTGGACCATCTCAATTGACTGTTTAATCCAAGTGCTACCTCACCCTAGAAGAGCGGATAGATTTGAGATCGTCCACCCGCGTCCAATTTTAATAATTTTTGGCATGCAACATTAAAAAAAACTTGACATAATAAACAAGTATAATTTTGTCCGCATCATCTTAATACTGTGGATGTTCATTATTGTAAATGGCCAAACTACGACTTCTGGATTTAACAAGGTAGTGCTGTGACAGTATTAGGGTGAGGTGGGCAAAACTATAGTCAGGTACGTCACGTTTTTTTTCTTAATGTGGCGTGCCAAAAATTATTAAAATCAACAAATTTTTTCAGAGCTGTTCAAAAAATGAAAGTGTCACCTTTTATGGCCCACGGTGTAAATAACGAATGAATGAATGGCGTTGGCGTCGGTATGTACTGCAGAGCTAGTCGTCAGTACTGGGAAGAGTTGGAGCCGGCATCAGGGCGTCCTCACAGCTCCGCCTTTTCTCGTCCGGACAACTGCGCCTACACGTCGGTCTGTAAATAGTACTTCATGTAGCTTTCACTTTCAGTGCTTGAGCGTGTCGCTGCACTTGATTAATAATTATCTCCGCCAATGGAACGAAGTGAATTGGAGGAGATTATGAGATTGGTCGATCTGTCCGTCGTTGTGTGTGTCCGTCTGTCTGTGTACACGAATACACAACCGGCAGGAACGGTGGCGCTTTCCTGTGAAAACTTTTACATTGGCGGAGATATGCACTCTGACGAGCGCCTTCTAGTGGTTAAACGGTATCGCTCTCCATAGGAAACCATCTCAGAGCTGCGGAGCGTTACCTGCCATATGAAACCACACATTGTTACCTGCCACCCGATACAGGTGAACGCGCCCTGTCATGACCCCAGCCAGACAGGCTGGTACTCGATTTACCTATCGTTCTACCGCAGAGGCTTGGAAGGCTGAGTTGACCTTGGTGTTGGTTTTATAGCGAGATGGTTTACCTGCCCGCAGACAGTCACCCATTTAAGTACTAGCCACTTAATACCGACTTGATAGGGCGTTGAACCAACGTCCTCGTCATTGCAAGTCCTACGTCTTAACCGTTACGCTGCCAAGCCACTAGTAACTATTTTCTTAAATGAAAAGCTACGTTTCAAGCCGTCGGTCACTTCTGCCCAGCTGACGCCAATTTTATTTTTTAATGTCCTTTTGTTCTTAAGTTAGGAGCACAAAGAGACAGGCAGACAGACGGTCGGACGAGCAAGACCGGAAATGCGACCTATTAGGACGGCTGCATGAAAAGTTTTTGTTATACAACAACTTCACAACAAATGGAGTTTGGGTTCAAATGATTAGATTTAACGCTACTCGCGCTTCTACTTTGTTACACCATTAGATATTTTTGCAAGTACAATATCTTATATAGGTCTATCGTTAGCAGGAGAGTGAATTTGCGGGCAATGGATTATAGTTGATAGGTTTGAATAAAGCTTTTGTTTACTGTATAGGGAGATGGTCAGCTGAATCAGGACGCGGAATAGCAAACATTTGTCGTCAACACGACGTCGTGATGATATACTAATCCGTTCTTAGTCATTTCCTTATCTCGTATCTTTTAAGCACTGGACCGCCGACTGCGAATTTGACCACGATAGAACCATATCAACTTGACTGATGTTATATTTTTGCGATGAAGATGTGCCAAAACAGTTACAGACGGACTTGTATGCATCTGTGTAAGTGTAATGTATTCTTCACTAACATTAGACCTAGATCTGTCCATACAACGCGCTGGCTTAAACTAATTGATCACGATTAAAAATTAATGCCGGTAAAATTGTAATGCAGTGACTAGAATTAAGCGTCTACTTAGCAGCAGGTTTTGATTCCCTGTTTTTGCGGATAGGCCTAATTAATATGTTCTTATGTTAATTGTTCAAACATTGCCGCCAGAATCAACGAAGGGCGCCGCAAGCCATTAGAACTATCCCTGTCAGAGCAAAACCTTTGAAATCAAGCTTTTGTTGTGTAGCCTGTGTCGTTTACTAGCTGCGAAAGGAGTAGGCCTACAGTCGTTTGACAGCGCCAACTTGCATCAGCTCAGACCAGATAGGCTACGCGTTAAAACTGCGTGTCGATGAAAACAAGAAGCCCAGCTGTCACTAGGATAACCGACCGTACTGGTTTTCAGTGACATTCAAGGTCATCCAAGGTTGATGATTTTCATGTCATTCTAAAGCCAATATGCTACATCCTATCAATGATCAATAGCAACCTAGGCCCTATCTTGCACCATTTAGCCACAGTAGTGACAGTACGTCCGTGACAGACAGACAGACGGATGACAACCATGACAACAGTTCGACCGTTAAGTACGGTCAGCTAAAAAATCAATCACTGGACAGCTCTAGAGTTCTACTGCGTGTCGCTTGAGTGACAGTATTAAAGTATGTACTCGTCATCACTGCTGTTCACTGAGAGTTCAGTGCCCTGTGGCGGAGCCAGAGAAGGCCCTCCAACTTCAGTGTATGTGCAAGTATGTGCAGTAAAACCAACGAAATTTATACACGCTACAGCGTTAATTTTCAGCAATTTTTTCTGCTCAAAACGAGTTTGCGGCCTGGTCTTCGACTCGGCATCAGTCTGCTGCGTAGCTTCCAGCACTTCAGACTCTCTAATTGGGGGGTCTTGCTGTTCCTCCTTAACACCCACCCTGCTTTCGTCTTTTGACCTCGATTTTTGGCACTTGGGCTTCAATCCGCCTCTCCCAACTCCATTTCATTTGCTGGCTTTATATATACACTGTGTGCATTAAAAAAGTAAGCCCTTAAACATTGTACAATAGAAATGTTAAATCTGAACTAATTCAAATAAAATTTAGTACACTTAATCTGCAATAAATTCCTGAAGCGATCACCAAATTTTGCTGAATCGTTGAAAAATGTCATTTTTTTAGCAGAGTTATTAGTTGTTGAATATTGATAACAATCTCCGTTACCAATACATAAATACATACTGCAGTCGCCGATCGAAAGTGACGTTTGTTGACTCAATCAACGTAAATAATAACGCAGACAATAACAAAATATAGGCTATTTTCTGCAGACGACCGCGTTTAATTAAACTTATGAGACAAGAGAAAGGGTATAGTGCTAAGAAGTTTATAGCGGAATTTCCCAGCAAGCCGTGGACACTTTCAGGAGTAAAAAATCTGTTGCTTAATATTGGACACTTCATGTTTTGGCGTGACCTCACAAAAACCGTTGTGACTATTGTTTGCGTCTGCAGATTTAGCTGAAATTTAGCACTTTAACTGCCAATAGACGGTGCTGTGTTAATGTCGAATTTTGCCAAAGTCAGATGTTGTTTGTTGGAGTTACACAAATGTATAGAGTGGTAAACTTATGTAATACACGCCATATTGGTAATGGAGAAATTTTGTTTTCAATATTCAACAATTAATAACTCCACTAAGAAATGATATTTTTCAACGAAATTTTGCGATCGCTTCAGGAATTTATTGGAGATTAACTGTACGAAATTTTATTTAGATTCGTTCAGATGGGGTGCAACGCGGCAAAAAGACTCACTCACTCACTCACTGCTGCGCGTAACCAGCTGTGGGTCGTAGCGCCCTCCACGTTGACCGGTCGTCGGCAAGAGCCCATGCGTCGGCAGCAGTGAGTCCGGTGTCCCGCACAATCTGACTCATCCATGTAGTCCGTGGTCTGCCAGCGG
>Ga0209367_1007635_pt1 | contig 14879 bp, 11 predicted proteins | sample WorMetLIZISLAND2_FD_187412 | JGI IMG/M metagenome (GOLD analysis project Ga0209367, IMG submission 187412) | Marine gutless worms symbiont microbial communities from Max Planck institute for Marine Microbiology, Germany - Olavius geniculatus... ... | reverse complement strand
ATATATATATGAATATATATATGAATATATATATGAATATATATATGAATATATATATGAATATATATATGAATATATATATGAATATATATATGAATATATATATATATATGAATATATATATGAATATATATATATATATATATATATATATATATATATATAAATATATATATAAATATATATATATATATATATATATATATATATATTATAAAAGATGTAAATATTAGATTATAATGGTCAGAGGACAATAAGAGCTTTAACTTCCAAAGTTAATATTTTTGAAATAAACTATCCTGAGACTGATCTTTAGAAATTTTGATATGAAAAATCAATGTATTTGTTTATACTATCAATAATAACAAGATGCCTTTGGCCTGGTGTACTTGAGCCGAAATCAAGGTGCATGTTGCTTATCTTGCGTTAATGAGTAGTGTATTGGTGGGTTTGAATTTATGAAGGAAGAATAATAAATTTTTTTCTTATTGTCTTCAGCAATATGTTTTAGAAAGTAAACTATTTTATTTATATATATATTAGGATAGAGGTGAGGATAATTCTTGTAATTAGTGTGGTCAGCAGGTTTTTTTGTGCGAAGGTTAGTAGGAGTATATATATATTTCTTAGATTTGAGGTTGTGTAAGATAATCTAGAACTTGTTGTTTTTTCTAGTCATGATTGATCCAAGTGTTTGTATAATTTTAAGGAAGTATTTATGGAGATAGGTAGTAAGAATTGTGTTGATAGGGGGGTTAGGAATCTAATGGATGAGAAAAATTTATTTTTGGCAGGGGATTTAGGCAGAGTTTGGGAGTTAAGAGTGATGAATAGTAATGATATTGTTATTAGGTAGTTTGGTAGGGAGGATTGTGTGTTGTTAGTTATGCAAGTTTTTATTAAAGAACAAGGTATTAATCATTGGATAGTGGTTCCTCTAATAATTCTTATGACTGATATGAGTAGTAGAGGGAGATCGTTATTTTTAGATGTAGAATGGATATATATTGTTTGTCTTGGAGGAGTAGTTGTTATAAATTTTATTAGGCGAATAGAGTATAGGGATGTTAATAGAATGGCAGTAAGTATTGATGTGTAGATTGTTATGTTAATAAATAAGTTGTTTGATCAGTCTATAATTGCGTGTTTTGAATAATATCCGGCCATAAATGGAATTCCGGTTAGTGATATTCTAGAAATGAGAATAGAAGAAATTGTAGTAATAGAGTATGTTGAGAATTGACCATATATGCGTAGGTCTTGATTGTGGCTGTTGAGTAGGATTAAACATCCTGCTGAGATAAATAATAGAGCTTTGAATATTGCATGGACAGATATGTGAAAGAATGCTAAGTTTGGTATATTTAGTCCTAAGCATGTTGTTATTAGGCCTAGTTGTCTTAATGTGGATAAAGCAATAATTTTTTTTATATCGTTTTCGTATATTGCTCTTATTCCTGTTATTAAAGTGGTAAGGATGCCACATATAATTAGGATTAGTTGTATAGAAATTGAGTTGTGGATTATTTGGTTAAAGCGATATATAATAAAGATTCCGGCGGTTACTAGTGTAGATGAGTGTACTAGGGCCGATACTGGTGTTGGAGCAGCTATTGCGGCTGGTAATCAGCTGGAGTAGGGGATTTGAGCTCTTTTAGTTATAGCTGCGGTTAGAATTCCGAGGCATTGGAGTCAGTTGTAGTTGTTTATATTAATTATTAGTCAATCTCCAGTGTTTATGGTTATAATAATAGATATTAATAAGAATGTGTCCCCTAATCGGTTGGTTAATATTGTAAATATGCCTGCTCTTAATGATCGTTGGTTTATGTAGAAAATGATTAGTAGAAATGATGTGATACCTAGTCCGTCTCATCCGATTAAAAGGCATATTATATTTGGGATAAAGACTAGAAGGTTTATTGATAGGATAAATAGTAGGACAATGTATGTAAATCGTAATTTATTTAAGTCTTGTTGTATATAGTTTTTTGAGAACTTTAGAACGTTAGTGGAGATTAGAATGATAATGGATGAGTAAGTTATGCCTCTTCATTCTAGTATTAAATCTAGTTTTACACTTCTTGATGTTATTGATAGTAGCTCTCATTCGATAATGTATATGTTGTTAAAGTATATTATTGATAGTGTTGCGATGGATATGATGGTAAGGATAGTGAGTAGTATAGTTGGTACAAAGTAAATCATGTTTGAATATAGATATAATATAATTTTGAATCCACAGTTCAACAGTTTTTTTAACTTACGATATTGTTTTAAGTGTGTCAAATGTAAGTAAGTTGAGGATATGTTAAAAAATATATGAAGTATATTGTTGTAAATAATTGACCAATTTGGATAAATGGGTATTCTACTGGGCATCTTCCAGTTCATGATAGAATTAATCAGGTTCTTAATATAAGAAAAAATATATGTTTGTTTATGGGGTAGAATCTTGTTGTTGCCTTGTGTCTATTGTATGTGGAGGGCAAGTATATGATAAAGATAGCTATAAGTAGGGCGATTACTCCTCCTAGTTTATTGGGGATAGAGCGAAGAATCGCATATAGTCAAAGGAAGTATCATTCTGGTTGGATGTGATTTGGTGTAATTAATGGGTTGGCTTCTATGAAATTTTCTGGGTCGTTTATAATATTTGGAGTAAATAGGAAAAAGATAATAAATATGGTTAAAAATGTTATGAATCCTATAATGTCTTTTAGAGTATAGTAGGGGTGAAAGGGAATGCGGTCTGATATGGAGTTGATGCCTAGTGGGTTTCTAGATCCTTTTTCGTGAAGTATAAGTAGGTGGATAATTATTAATAGGAGGATAATAAAGGGTATTAGGAAATGTAGGATGAAGAATCGATTTAATGTTGGATTGGCGACTGCAAATCCTCCTCATAGTCATTGGACTAGATAGGTACCTAGATATGGAGTAGCTGAAAATATGTTTGTAATGACTGTTGCTCCTCAAAAACTTATTTGTCCTCATGGGAGTACATATCCTATGAAGGCGGTTATTATGGAAATTATAAAAATTGTAATGCCAGTGTTTCATACTTTTTTTTGGTAAAAGGATGAGTAGTATAGGCCTCGGCCTATGTGGAAATATATTAGTATTAAAAAGAATGATGCTCCATTTATGTGAATGTTATGTAATATTCATCCTCAGTTTACATTTCGGGAGATGTGGATTATTGAGGAGAATGCTAGTTCTGTATTAGGACAATAGTGTATTGAGAGGAAGATGCCTCTAATAATTTGGATTATTAAGAATAGTCCTAATAGCGAGCCGTAGTTTCATCATAGGGAGATATTGATTGGTGCTGGTAAATCGATTAATCTTTGAGATAGTTTATTGAGTATTGGGTTTTGTTTTCGTTGGGGTTTCATAAGTATATTGATGAGTTAAACATCTTTGTAGTCTTTCAGGGACTATTGTTTCAAACTATATACTAAATATTGGATTTTATTCTTAATTAACTTCATCAAAGTTATCCGTTCTTCCGGCGCAATATTATTTTATAATTATTATTAAAGGTATGATTAGTAGTAGTCATAATAAGATTATGGGGAGGATTTTTTTTCATAGGACATGTATTAAAATGTCATATCGTAGTCGTGGAAGGGCCCCTCGAGCTCAAATAAAGATGAAGGATAAAATAGTTGTTTTAAGAATTAAGTCTAGATTTGAGTAGTTTGTTGTTATTAAGGATGTTGAAAATATTCTTATTAGTAGGATATTTATGTATTCAGCTATGAAAATTAGGGCAAAGGGGGCCCTTCTGTATTCGATATTGAATCCTGACACTAACTCTGATTCCCCTTCAGCGAAGTCGAAGGGGGTTCGATGGGTTTCAGCTAAAATTGATATTATTCAGGTAATTATTAAGGGTAGTAATATATAGATAAGTCAGGAGTATTGAGTCAATATAATGGAGGATAAGTTTATTGAGGCTGGGTGTATAATAAATAAGATTAGAATTAATGATATTCTTACTTCATAAGAAATTGTTTGGGCAATTCCTCGCAAGGCACCTAATATTCCTCATTTTGAATTGGAGCTTCATCCTGCTATAAATGTGGTGTAGATTATTATTCTAGTAATGGTTATAAAGAAAAGGATATTGAACTTTATAAAAAATAGGAGATTGTAGTGGGGGTAAATTGTTCATAGTGTTAAAGTTAAAATAATTATTGATATAGGTGAAATAATAAAGAATTTTGAATTGGAGAGTGTGGAGGGGGTTTCTTTTTTGGTAAAGAGTTTTATAGCGTCTGCTATTGGGATAGTTAGGGCAATGAGTGTTGGTTTGTTGGGCCCTTTTCGGTATTGTATATAGCCTAGGAATTTTCGTTCTCTTAGTGTATAAAAAGCTATAGCCAGTAGAGCGGAAAGTATCATTAGTAGTAAGTTTGTTATATAGGTTAGACACATATTGCAATTGGAGTATCATTGATTAAGTGCAAGTTAATTGTTTTATATTAAACTAAATTGCATAATTTGTGGTGTTCTCTTAATTAAAAGTTAAGTGCTTTATGTAAAAATAAGCTATCAAATTATTAAGAAAGGGCTTCTTATTGTTAAAGCTTAAATTTAGTGCATTTATTCTGCCATCTTAATGTTAAGTGTATTGGTTGAATCCGCGTAGAGGTCCGTTATTTTTTTTTACTCTTTTAATTACAATTACTATTATTAGCAATAGAATTATAGTAATTAATAGTAGAATGGTTATGTTTTTTGATATATATAAATTGTTAATTTGTGATGAGAGAAATATTGGTGCTGGTTCTTGAGCATAGATTTTTGTTGAAATAATAGGAATGATAATTATAAAATGGATTTTTCTTTTTGTTATTATGGAGTCATTTGAAGTTAAACTTACGAAGTAAGAGAATATTACTATTATTCCACCGATATAGATTAAAAATAAGATTATAGCGTATCAAGATGAAATATTTATTCCGATAAGGATAGTAAATAAGGTTGTTATTATTATAATAGTTAGTCTTAAATTTATTGAGTTGTTTATGGTTAATAGGGTTCAAGTAAGGATTATAGATATTATTATAATTCTTGATGTCATTTTAAGTTTTTCAGTTTAGGGATCCTTCTAGTCATTCATAAGTAATTCCAGTTGTTAAAATTATGGTAAATGTGACTATGAATAATATTATTGAAAGAGACCATGGTAAAAAAATTGGAGTGGCTAGAATTAGAGCAATTTCAATGTCGAAGATGACGAACAGGATTATTAATAAAAAGAATTGTATTGAGAAGGGTTTTCGTGTCATGGAATTTATGTTTATTCCGCATTCAAAAGATGAGCTTTTGTTAGATCATTTTTTTGCTATAAGTGAAATAAATGTTGGAATTAGAATAATTATTGTAGTGATAATTCTAGTAATAAAGCAGTATAAGAATATTAAGTACATTATGAGTGATCGTTACTATATAGGGAGATTAGTAGACAGAAGATGTATGCTTGAATGAGACAGATGGCTAGTTCAAATAGAATATATATGTTGATTGTGATTATATATAGTAAGAATGTTTTAATGTTAATAGAAATTGAAAAGGATGTAATAAGAGATAGGACAATATGACCAGCTGTTATATTTGCGGCAAGACGGAATCTTAGGGTGATAGGACGTACAATGATTCTTATTGTTTCGATTATTACTAAGAATGGGTTTAGTCATAAGGGGGCTCTGTCGGGTAGAAGATGACCAATGGTTTTTTTTGGGGAGTAAGTTGATCTTCTTAGTACTAATGTTAATCATATTGGTAGACTTATTGATAGTGTTACAATAATGTGACTGGAGATGCTAAAAATGTAGGGTAATATTCCTATTGTGTTGAAGTAGATGATTGATAGGAATAGGGTGGTGATTATTAGTGATGAGATTTTCAGGTTAATGGATTTGGTTCTTTTTAGTTGTATTATTATAAATAATGTAATGGGTATTGTTGTTGTTGTTAATTTTCTATATAGGTATCAGAATCTTGATATTAGGATGACAGGTATTATAGATAGTGCAATAATATTTGTGTAATGCAGGTTAAATCATGCTGGGTCGAAATTCGAGAAAATATTTATTATCATTGCAAGATTTGATAATTCTATGTTAACTTTGAAGGTTAATAGTTTATATAACTTAAAATCTTATAATGCTGAAAAAATTTTAGACTTGCAAATTCAAAGTTTGTTGTGCGTAAAACACTACATTATAAAGATCCTCATCAGTAGATGCATGTGTAGAGGAAGATTCATACTACATCTACGAAGTGTCAATATCAGGCAGCTATTTCGAATCTTAAATGGTGATTGTTAGAAAAATGGGCCTTGGTATTTCGTAACAGATTAATTATTAGAAATAGTGTGCCAATAATTACGTGGATTCCGTGGAACCCAGTGGTAATAAAGAAAATTGAGCCGTAAATACTGTCTGCAATGGTGAAGGTGGAGTCGATGTATTCTGTGGTTTGTAAGAAGGTGAAGTAGATTCCTAGTATGATTGTAAGAATTAAGGTAATAGATACTTTAATTCGTTTTTTTAGTAATAAGCAGTGGTGGGATCATGTGATTGTAAGTCCAGATGATAGTAAGATTATTGTATTTAGTAAGGGTACTCTTAGGGGGTTAATAGTATTAATACCTGCAGGGGGTCAAGAGCAGCCAATTTCTACAGAGGGTGAGAGTCTGTTGTGGAAAAATGCTCAAAAAAAGGCAAGGAAAAAACAGATTTCTCTGATAATAAATAGGATTATTCCTAGTTTTAGTCCAGCTTGGGTACGTAGGGTATGTTTTCCTATGTATGTGGCTTCTCGAACTACGTCTCGTCATCATTGGAATATTGATAGTGATATACTGAGTCTTCCTAATAGGAGGAGGGTTGGGTTATTGAGATGGAATAAGCTAATTAATCCTAGTGCTATGAATATAGCTCTGATGGCAGAGGTTATTGGTCAAGGTCTTAATTCTACTACATGGTAAGGTAATCGGTATTTCATGTTTATATACCTTATTAATATCTTTTTATTTGGAAAATAAATGTACAGTATATATACTAAAGGTATCAAGAGATTGCTAATCGTTAATAAATTTACAGTTTATTTTTATCTTGATATCATTTTCATTTTATTGTATTTGTTGGATGTGTTTGATTGTTGTAGGTTGGTTGTTTAGGTTTGTGGAAGAATATATTGATAGAGATTAAGATTACTATTATTCATAGTGATAATAATATGGTAAGTCATTGTATTGGTGATATGTGTGGCATAGGTGGAATAGTACACAAATGTAATTTATATTTGACGAATATATGTTATTAATTAACTAGGACTATAGGTTTTTGATCATTTAATAAATGAGTCTATATTAATAGATTCTATTGCAATTGGTATAAATGAGTGGTTGGCTCCACAGATTTCTGAACATTGCCCATAAAAGATGCCTGCTCGGTTAATTATTAATCTTAGTTGATTCAGGCGTCCTGGAATTGCATCGGCTTTGAGTCCAATGGAGGGAATAGTTCATGCATGAATTACATCTGATGCAGTTACTAAAAGTCGGATTTCTGTTAGTATGGGGATTACCATACGGTTGTCTACTTCTAGTAATCGAAATTCTCCTTTATTTAGATGTAGGTCATGGGTTATAAATGAGTCGAACATGATATGTGGAAAGTCGCTGTATTCGTATCTTCAGTATCATTGATGGCCGATGACTTTGATTGTTATAGCGGGTTGATCTAGTTCGTCTATTAAATATAGTAAGCGAAGGGATGGGAAGGCTAGTGATATTAAGATTATTCTTGGGACAATTGTTCAGATGAGCTCTGTTTTGTGGGCTTCTTTTATAGTACGGTTGTAAAAGTTGTTTTTTATAAGGAAGAGTATTATATATCTAATGGTTCTTAGGACTATTACCATAATTATTAAAATAAGGTCATGAAATGATATTAATATGTTTATGGTTGGTGAGGCAGAATCTTGTAGTGTAAATTGTAGTCAAGATCTCATTTCTAAGTGAACAAGTTGTATTTTCTAATTAACAGATAGATGCTATATTGTTTAAGCTATCACTTAATTTTGAGGTGATTAGAACTGTTTCGTTATAGCTATGGTAGGCTAGAGGGAGCATTTGTCTTCATTCTATTGATGATGCTATGTGATTTATGCAAATTATGTTTCGTTGGCTAGATAGAGATTCTCAGATAATGAAAATGAATATTAGTAGACTACAAAACGAGATGATTGCTCCAACGGATGATAGAATGTTTCATGTAATATATGTGTCGGGGTAGTCTACATATCGTCGGGGTATTCCGCTCAATCCTAGGAAGTGTTGAGGGAAAAATGTTAGATTTACTCCGATAAATATAACTATAAATTGAGCTTTTCTTCATCGTTGGTGTAGTATAACGCCGGTAAATAGGTGAAATCAGTGGGATGTTGCTGCAAAAATTGCGAATACTGCTCCTATACTGAGAACGTAATGGAAGTGAGCCACTACGTAATATGTATCGTGGAGAACAATATCTATTGATGAATTGGATAAGCAGATGCCAGTTAAACCGCCGATAGTGAATAGAAAGATAAATCCTATAGATCATAATATAGATAGAGTTCATTTTATTTTTGATCCGTAAATTGTAGCCAGTCATCTAAATACTTTGATTCCTGTTGGAATTGCAATGATTATAGTTGCGGCAGTAAAATATGCTCGTGTGTCGACATCTATTCCTACTGTGAATATATGATGTGCTCATACGATAAAGCCAATAACTGCGATTCTGATCATTGCATAGATTATTCCCAATAGGCCGAATGGTTCAGATTTAAATGTATTGTGGGCAATAATATGGGAGATAGCACCAAATCCTGGTAGAATTAGAATGTATACTTCTGGGTGGCCGAAAAATCAAAATAGGTGTTGAAATAATACGGGGTCTCCCCCTCCTCTTGGATCGAAAAAAGAGGTGTTAATGTTGCGATCTGTTAGTAGTATGGTAATTGCTCCCGCAAGAACTGGGAGGGAGAGTAGAAGGAGAATGACAGTCAATAGTACTGCTCAGACAAAAAGTGGAATTCGTTCTAGTTGAATTCCTCTTGATCGTATGTTGATAATTGTGGTGATAAAGTTAATTGCTCCTAAAATTGATGATGCTCCAGCTAGGTGTAAGGATAGAATTGCGAAGTCTACAGAGGCTCCTCTGTGGGCAATGTTTCCTGCCAAGGGAGGATAAACGGTTCATCCTGTTCCTACACCTTTTTCTACTAATATAGATAGTAATAAGAGTAATATTGAGGGAACGAGTAGTCATAGGCTGAGGTTGTTTAGTCGTGGAAATGCTATATCGGGAATTCCTAATATTAAGGGGAGCAATCAGTTTCCAAATCCTCCAATGAATATTGGTATTACAAAAAAGAAGATTATTAAGAATGCATGTGCGGTTACAATTGTGTTGTATAGTTGACTATTATTTAAAAATTGTCCGGGTTGAGCAAGTTCTATACGGATGATTATTCTTATTATTGTTCCTATAATACCTGATCAAATTCCTAGGATAAAATATATGGTTCCAATATCTTTGTGGTTAGATGAGTATAGTCAGCGCATATAGTGTAATTATTACTATACTTGAGAGGCTTATAATAAGTAAAGAATTAAGTATTCATAGTTGAGGGGGATTTTTTATTTTTGTTTGAGCAATGTATTGGTCTGTTAATATAGCATTTAGACCAATGTTTAAGTAAAAAAATAAATTTATTAGGGATCCTACAATTAATATAATGGTGGAGAGAATGGAGTATTTTATTAATAAGTTTATTATTATTAGTTTTGGGATAAATCCTATTAGGGGTGGTAAGCCTCTGGTAGATAATATAAATAGGTATATTGTTGTTGTTAATATTGAGTTTTCATATTTATTTCACAGATCGTCGATTTTTTTATTGTCTATAATGTTAAATAGGATAAATAGAGGAAGAGTGATTATAGAATATAGCAATAGGTAGATGATTGATAAATAGGGTTTATTAATAAGTAGTCTTCTTAATATTCATGCAATGTGGGTGATTGAGGAATAAGCTATGATTTTTTTTAATAGTGTTTGTCTTATGCCAATTAAGCCTCCGGTGAGAGCATTTAAGGAGACAATGATTTCTAAATTGGGTAATTTTAGATTAAAACAGATGATGTATGATAAAATGATTAAGGGTGCTAATTTTTGTCAAGTTGATAGAATAAAGCAGTTTATTCATCTAATCATTCTTATAGTTGATGGGTATCAGTAGTGGCAAGGTGCGGCCCCCATTTTTAAGAGAATGATAAGTATTAGTAAAGTTATGTTTAGTTTTATTAATCAAGAGGCATGAAATAGTATTATACTGAATAATAAAAATATTGTTGAGCCTAAAGTTTGGGCTAGAAAGTAATTAATTGATGCTTCTCTTTCATTGGTAGATATTTTATTTAATAGAAGGGGTACAAATGAGAATAAATTTAGCTCTAGGCATATTCATATTGTGAATAGGTTAGTGGATGAAATAACTATTATTACGGATAAAATTAAAATTCTTAGTATTATTACTTTATTTTTTTCATAAAGATCTTGGATTAATTCCTTTAGGATGATTAGAAGTCATATTGTAAGATCTATAATAAGTAGGTATCCCTATTTTATAATCCTAAATTATATACATATTTCTGTCAACTTATTATGAATAATAATTATATAAGTTTGGTCCTTTCGTACTGAAAATTATTTATGCTGTAGATAGAATCTAACCTGGCTTGCGCCGGTCTGAACTCAGCTCATGTAATAAATTATAGGTTGAACAAACCTTTATTTTTAATTTTTTCTCCAAATTTTTTTTATAAGCCAACATCGAGGTGTCAATCTTCTTTTTGAATATGAACTTTAGAAAGAAATTGATCTGTTATCCCTAGAGTAGCTTTATTCAGTAATCATGGGTTTGGTTCATTGCATAGATTTGTTTATCTAATTGGTAAGAATTGATTGGTATATATTTATCATCCCAGTAAAATTTTTGTAAATTTTATTAATTTATTTAGTTTAAGCTTCGTAGGGTCTTCTTGTCTTACAGGGGTATATAGGCTTCTTCACCTATGAATAAAATTATATTTTATTTTATGTGACAGTGGAAGTCTCATTTTTTCATTTATTCTAGTCTACAATTAATAGACAAGTGATTATGCTACCTTAGCACAGTTAGAATACTGCGGCTATTTATTTGTAACATTGAGCAGAAATTATTAAGAAGATTTTCTCTTAACTATGTTTTTGATAAACAGTTGGACTTAGGATTTGCCGAGTTCCTTATAAAATAATATATAAAATACTTATTTATACATAGTTAAATTGTTGTAATTTATTATAACAAGTTATTTTTTATTTGTAGCAATGAATTTTTGTTATTATGCTATTAGTAATTATGATATATTATTAATAGATATTATTAAATTTATTTTGTTTTAATTTATTTTTATGTTAGCTAAATAATAAGGGTTTATCCTCTTATTATTGTAGTTTATTTTAATAATTACTTTATTAGATAATATTAAAAATAACTAGATATTTTCTTATGCGGTAGGTATGTAGCCCCTGAAAAGTTATTTTTATAATAGTGTAACATAGTAATAGTTGGTTCTAAACAATAGTTTTTCAGCTCATAAGGTTTCGAGTTTACTATAGTAGGGATTACTTGTATAACCATGATGCAAAAGGTACATAGTTTAATTATTTTTTTGGGTTAATTATTTTGTTTTACAAATTTGACTATGCTATATTAGCTTATGGATTGAATGTTATTAGGTTTAATTAAAACAGAATAGTCATTGTTCTAGAGTAAGTAGAAAGCATTATAATTATGCTATGTTTTAAGATACAGTTTCCACTGCATCTACTTTGTTACGACTTATCTTACCTTTCGGTAAGAGTGACGGGCGATATGTACATATTTTATTTGTATTTGATAAATATATAATTAAAATTTATTACTGACAAGTTCTTTCTTTTTTTCATATTGGTGTAGTTAATTAGTTGTAGTCCATTTACTCCATATCGTTGGTTACATTTTGACCTGAAGTAAGATTTAGTTATTGATTACCTAATTTCTAGGATTAGGTAAGACGGCAATATATAGACTGATATCTAGATATGGTAAGATATTTGTGGATTATCATATTAAGTAACAGACTCCCCTGTTTGTATAAAATACTGCCAATTACTTTGGATTTAAAACGATGGTTTTTATTAACCGACTGTGGAGATATGATGAAAATAGAAGGGTATCTAATCCTTGTTTTAGTTTACATTTTATTTTGTATTGTGCTTGTGATTCGTAAATTGCAGATTTTACCCAGAATTTTTTTATAGCACAGTTTAGTAGTCTTTTATATTAATTTAAGCTTTTTGTGTAACCGCAACTGCTGGCACAAATTTGGTTATCTTTATAGGTATTTTCTAATTCTTTTGATAGGATTGATTAATGTTATTTACTGAATTTTATTTTGTTGTTGTTATCATGTAATAAATTACGATAATTAATATTTTTAGCTAGATTTAACTAGTATAATAAGAGATTGTTCATTGTTGGGGTATGAGCCCAATAGCTTTATTTAGCTTATCTTATTTAAATACCACACTGGTAGTGTTCTTTAAACTTGCAATTTAATATTATTATTAACTATAGTATTAACATCATAGTATGAGTTTTATTGGAATGATTATTATAATGATTAAGGGTCAGAGGTGCGAAAAAGAGGTAGTTAGGTTGATTGATGATATTAGTGTTATTGGGTTGTTGAGTTTTATTTGGTTACCGTGATTGATTATGGAGTAAAGGTATAGTGAATATACTGCGGTTAATATATTTGATGCTATAAATAAAATAATTATTGATTTAGAGATGAGGAATGATGATATTATGGCAGTAATTTCTCCTATTAAATTTAGGCTTGGAGGGAGACCAATATTTATGGAGATTCCGAGTATTCATATTAGTGAAGTGGTTGGAGAGATTGTTAATAAGCCATTTGTTAATATAATGTTTCGAGTATTAATTTTTTCATAGAGTAAGTTAGTTAGTATAAATATTAGTGATGATGTCAAACCATGGGCTATTATAATGGTTAGTCTTGCATACTGTCCTCATTTTATATTAGATAGACATCTTATGATTATTAGTCCTATGTGGCCTACAGATGAGTAGGCGATTAGAGCTTTTAGATCTGTTTGACGTATACATATAGTATTAGTGATGATAGCTCCGATAATTGCAATGGAGATAAGTGTGTATGAAATTAAAAATATTTGTTTTTTAATCAATATATTTATACGACTTAAACCGTATCCGCCTAATTTTAATAGTACTGCTGCTAGTACTATAGATCCTGCTACTGGGGCTTCAACATGGGCTTTAGGTAGTCATATGTGAATAGAGAATAGAGGTAGTTTGACTATGAATGCTATTATTAGTATTGTTCATGAAATGTAAAAATTTATTGTTAGAGGTAGGGAGTTTAGTATATAAAATTTTATAGTAAAATTTGTATTTAGTATTTTTAAGAAGATAGTTAATAGTGGAAGGGATGCTAGTACTGTATATAGCATGATATACAGTCTTGCTATTTTTCGTTCAAATTGGTATCCTCATATAATAATTAATAGGATTGTAGGAATGAGTGATGCTTCAAAAGTAATATAAAATGTAAAGAAGTTATTTATTAGAAAGCATAGAACTAAAATTGAAAGTAGCGATATTGTGTTTATTAGGAACAATTTGCTTTTTTTTATTTTATAGCTTGCTAGGTTTATTATTATGGTGATTCATATGGATAATATTATTATTGAGAGGCTTAAAGAATCTAGTATTATATTTTTTGACAAATTATAAATGAAATCTGTTAATTGATAATGGCTTAGGGTAAAGAGAGTTATTATTAAAATACCTATGATATTTATTGTTCAAATGTATTTGAATTTTGGTACAGAAATTAATATTGTTTCAATAATTATTAATATTAACATATGTAAGATAAGTGGCTTAATGATGAATCGTTTCCCTCTTTTCGTCTTATTGTTACTAGTAATCTTAAGCCTAGACTTGCTCTGGAGACTCTTATAGTTAGTATGATTACCATAATTGAGCTTATGGGGATAGATTGGTTATTTATGTTGAATAGTATTGATAATATTACAAGTAATATTATTCCCTCCAAGCATAATAATGCTGGTAGGATATATTGTTGTCGGGAGATGAGTGTTAATAAAGTTGTAAAGAAAAGTATGAGAATTATAAAGGTCATGCTTTAAGTTGATCTTAGAAATTGTTGTTATGGGTTTTGTTCATTACTTTAATATTCTTTTGGGCTGTTGGTTTTAGACGTTTGTATGTGTTTCAGTGGTTAAAAGAGTTATTAAGTTTTTTGGATGTTTATACTAAGAATAGATATTACTAAAAAAAAGAATTGTTGTGACATAATAAGGACTGAGATGAAATCTATCTTTGATTTACAAAATCATTGCTATTGAGTATTAGCTTTCAGTTCTATAGACTAGAATTAAAATAATTTTAATGTTGATTATGGCTATTTGTAGGGAGAAGAGGGTGGAGAAGGAGATGTGGGAAGGAGTGACCTGTGAAGAGATAGAATCCGAACGGAAAATTAGAGAATAAAATTTATTAGAAATATTTTAATGTGGGGTTTATTTGATAAAATGATTTTATTTTATTGTAAGGTGAGAGAGGGTGATATGTGGGGTGGTTGGATAGGTGCCGCCTCGTAGCCTTGGGCAAGTATCGCCCTATTTCCTTATCCCCCCCCCCCCCCCCCCCCAAAA
>Ga0209367_1007634_pt1 | contig 14879 bp, 11 predicted proteins | sample WorMetLIZISLAND2_FD_187412 | JGI IMG/M metagenome (GOLD analysis project Ga0209367, IMG submission 187412) | Marine gutless worms symbiont microbial communities from Max Planck institute for Marine Microbiology, Germany - Olavius geniculatus... ... | reverse complement strand
CAACCCATAATGTGCGTTATTATTTTTTTAGTAGGCGTGTGGTTAATGTATGGAACCATTTACCATTTGATACTGATTTTTCTTCCCTTGCTAGGTTTAAAGCTGCTTTGAAACGTACTGATTTGTCGAAGTTTTTAACCTATTGTACTGATTAGGATAGTTGTCAGTGCTTCGTATAGAGCCTTTCTGTCCTTGCCTGACATTGTAATCTTATTTGTACCTGTGTTTAGCTTCTGTTCTTGAATGTCAGTGCTGAACTAATAAATAATAAATAAATAAATAAAAATATATATAGGGCCTTACGCGAAGGCTTTACATTGCACACTGCACACCAGGTGATGCATTTAAAACAACGAGCTATGAATAGGTGACTTAAAAGATGGAACATAGGCATACATGCTTTAACCATAGGCTTTGAAATTTAACTGGTACCGTATATTAGAAACAATTAGCTTCGATCAGTGCAGTGAAGTATGGTGATTGTGGTCATAATATTATTATATTGCTAACCACTTTTTTGAATCGACTAGTTGTATGCGTACTGACGAGTGCTGATACTGTTTTGGAACAAGAAATTTAATTGAGCTAATGCTCACGAGACGCGCGAAAGCCTATGGCAGTTCCTGTTCGCAAACTGTCAGCCTATCTCCAGGTATTTCGTCGCGACTTTTACAGGGGTACCGCCCTTTGATGCCGTCGTACGCAGGTTTTTTTAAATTAAACTTAGAAAATTGAGACTTGGACCGTCGAAATCTACGTTCAATGCTGAAAATTTCATATGCAGCTTGTCCATGTCTATCTCAATTGCTTTCGGCGCAATTCGCTCTCGTAATGTGTCTCGCAGCCCGAAATCGCCAAAAAATCCATAAAACTTCCTATTTTAGCGTTCAAGGTTATCTAAGGTCATTGAATTCGCTGGCAATCGAGAGCCAGTGTATGCGACTTCCTATTAGTGATTAATAGTAACCTAGGTCGTATCTCGCACCGTAGTTGAGATACAGCGACTTATTGGCCAAAAATCGCAAATTTTTCCCATCCACCTTTCATTTAGCGCCCTCGTTCGGGGTGACACCCTTCGAATTTACGAAGTTTTACGGTTCCTAAAACTAGAGTCTTCCATGCAGCCGAAGGTGAAGATTTGGTGATCCTAGCTTGCACCGTTTTTTGACTGATCCACCCGTGTGACGGACGAACGGACGGACAGAAGTGCGATGGCTAAGACGCGCTGAAAGCAGTAGCTGCTTTCGCGCGTAAAAATAAAGCACGTAGGCTACCGAAAATCCTCAATACATTAACAGACTCTATGCACCTCCTAACTTCTATAGGCTTATTTACGTGCAGTCGGAAAGGTCGAGCCTTTGTCTGGATGTCTCGTTTGTCTGTAACGCATGTATTGTGGCTAAACGGTACGTCTAGACGGAAAACGCGTCTGAACAAGTAGGCCTAAATAGGGTTGCCCGAGCAGCCCGACCCCTGTCCTGTGATTCCAAGTCGGACCCTCTGTTTTCCCCAAACTAGGGTATTGATCTCGTGCAGCACCGAAATTAGGCCTACCAGAACCAATCTGAGAGTGAGTTTAACAGTCCTGCCGGTATAGTCTGTTCACTACAGATTTGCATTTTATGTAATGCACAATCACTCATGGACATGAGTTGAATCAATCCATTGGTTTGATGGGATTGGGTTAAACGTGATTGCAGCGAAAACACGCGCTGTCATAAAACAGCATGCGATCTCTGCAACAACCTACTCTATTGCACAGGCTTTGATCTCACCTCGAATATTGCATACAGGTCTGTTCGCCGTACCTAAAGAAATATATCGAGTGTCTCGAACGAGTTCAAAGGAAAGCTACAAAATTGGTATAGACCTATAGGAACCTTGAGTAAAAAGCCGTATGAAGAAAGACTGAGAGTTCTAAAGCTTACCACACTTGAGAAAAAACGCCTGAGAGGGGACCTAATCGAAACGTATAAGATACACCAGGAAAGAGAACATTAATCCAACTCAGTTCTTCCAATTCGCAGAAACTGGTCATGACCTAAAAGGGCACAGTCTAAAATTGTCTCAGGCAAGGAATACAAGTCGTGTCCGTCCAATGTTCTTTAGCCAAAGAGTCGTGACGGACTGGAACTAACTTCTCCAGCATGTCATTGAAGCACCGTCCACCAACGCTTTTAAGAACAGACTCGACAAACTTTGGCAACAAGATATGAGCATTTAAAGCAACCGCTTCTCCGCTCATCAACATACAAGTACAAGTACAGCTACAAGTATCTGTATACGCAGCAGGTCCAGACAATAGACCTCTGATGCAGCCGGTAGTATGCACTCTTGATCCCACCTGCATGAACAGCTTCTGTAATTACGATTCAGTGAGGTCTAACAGCCACTATTCAGTTTACGATTAGTGCTGTCACTTAGACACTTGAGTCCAGAGTTATAAGTCATCATTGCAAGAAATAATAAGTATTTTTGTGTAGTCGAATTTCGAGACCACGAGACCAAGATGCATGAGAACGAGAACAATTGTGATGAGAACGAGAACGAGAACAACAACAGCAACAACGAAACCAAGAACGAGAACGAGACCATTAAATTTGGTCTCGAGACCACGTTGGTCTCGAGAACTTAACATCCCTGCAAACCGAATGGGCCCACAATATCTTTCTCTTTTTTATCACCAACTTTGCCATTAAAGTCTCCGATGATGATTAAACAATAATGTAATTCATGGGCGATCGAGTCTTCCAAACAGTAGGTCTATTACTGATAGCTAAAATGCGCTTAACATTACCTGCTTTCGAACGTAGGCCCCTAAAAGTAGCCTACTATATACCGGTATAGGCCTATGACGGTGAATGATTTTGACCAAACCACATGCATTTTGCATGCGTCGTCTTTGTTCTTACATACTTGCTTGCAATTATCATTTCCGGAACCGGAAACTGTTCTCCTAGTTACGGAGGACGCTAAGATTTTAATATTGCAGCTTTAATAGTTTCATTGTTCACTGTGAACATGTCGCTGTGCACTTTACCTGTTTTGTTGATTAATTTAAATGGCGAAATGCTATACATACTGGAACAACGACTTAGAGCGCAGAATATTTTACCTGCGAAGGTCAAGAAAGGTTCGTCGTCAAACTGGTCTCATTATTTTCAGGCAGTGCCGGTGTCACATTACAGAGTCTCCCCCATAACAGAATCTCCGGCTGAGACCCTGTACCGGTATTACAAAGTCTCCCCCGCTATGTAGATGTCTCCCACCCCATGACAGAATCTTCTTTTATGACAAAGTCTTCGTAGTCGGTGTGACAGAATCTCCCCGTGTCAGAGTCTCCCATCCCTGCAGTGTGATGCCAGCGTGCTGTGGTGGTTGGGGTGCGACGAAACACCGAAACACCGCACCGGCCTCACCGACCGCACCGGCAGGAAATTACCGCACCGGCGCCTTAAACGACCACTAACCCTAACCCTAACCCCAAGACAGTGTCCGATCGTCTGCAGCTACCGCCATGCTCGAAATGGTCGTTTTAGGCGCCGGTGCGGTGATCTGATGCCGGTGCGGTAGGAATTACTGCCAGTGCAGTCGGTGAGGCCGGTGCAGTGTTTCGTCACACCGCGGTGGTTGCAATGTTGGAGGGAGTACAGAGAAGTTAAGACTGCATGGCATTTTTGACATCTGACGCGGCAGGGTTGTAGTTAAGGTCAGACTACAGAGATGGACATCGCAAGCATGGACACTGTAAAAGATTATGCAATCCGCGTACAATTGCTGACTGTTTCCCGTGATTGCCATGTTGACGACGTGGATGAAGATATGTATGAAGAGTTGTATGAGTTTTTATCTAACAACACATTTCCCAACATTGATCAATCAGTGGTTACCATCCTGCATGGTATATCGAGCAGTGAGTCACTGTTGCGTTGTGCGACAGTGTCGTGCTGTATGTTGACAGCCTGCGACCATGTCAGACGTTGTCGTAGTATCTGGTTCGTCAGCTACTGCAGCTGTTTCACAGCAAAGTTGACGACAATGGCAAGCTGCAAGTCAACATAATGCCAAGTACGCTGCAGCCCAGTGGTTACAATTGCGGCGTCTATGCGGTAGAGCGTATGCCACCGAGCTCGCATTGAACAATGCACCAGGTCTGCAGGCATCTTTCTACATGCAGCAGATGCGTGAACATCTAGCGCGGTGCCTGGAGTCCGGGAAACTTCTGCAATACCTACACACTTTATTTCATAAGCCAATCTCATAGAGTATGGAAGGCTAGACTTTGTCATGGGGAGAGAGTTTGTAATGACGGGGGCTAATATATAATGACAGTATTAGCAGATGATGATGATAATGATCACAAACGAAGATGATGTTGTAGTAAAGTTTTTTCTCATTATTTAGCATTCATAGTGCAGCATTACATGGAAAGGGAGAGTTTGTCATGGGGGAGAGAGTCTGTAATGGCGGGGGCGAATCTATAACGATGGGGGAGAATCTACAATAGGCTCTGTACCGGTCTAAATTCCTCCGGGGGAGACTTTGTACTGGTACAGAACCTCCAGTGGGAGACTCTGTACCGATACAGATCCTCTGGGGGGGAGACATTTCTGTGGAGTGGTCCTATAATAATACCACACCCGCTGCATGCAGAGCTGCTTTGCTGCAGTGCATCCACTTAAACTCATTGCACGCGGAGCCAATTACATTAGTCTTGTTGCTTGTTATTGGTCAAAGGGTTGGGGTTGGGAGTGGGCTCTTAGAGTTATGAGTTAGGGTTAGTGACACGGTTAGGTTTGGGTTATGCTGCATCCTCGCACTGGCCCTTTTCGGCCGAGCAGTTGATTGGATTATGGAACGAACTGCTCGAGAAGTTGGGGTTCATGTTGGCAACAACTTGTACACAGACCTTGATTATGCCAATGATGTCGTGGTGATGGCTAAACATACAGAGATGTTACAGTCAGCTCTCACGAAATTTAACCAGACTGCTGAGGACCTTGGTTTGCACTTATCGTGGCAGAAAACCAAAGTACAGAACCTGGGTTTTGGTGATCCTGCTGCAGACATAACGGTTGCTAACAACACCATGTAAGCAGTCACAGAGTTCCAGTACTTGGGCTCTATTCAGTCGTCTTCTGGCAGATGCTCTCCAGATCTACATCGACGAATTGGAGTTGCTTTCTCTGCCATGCACTCGATACAACGCTGCTGGCATCAAAAGGGTCTAAGTCTGGAGACCAAGCTAAGACTTGTGTTCTCCAAATCCTGTTGTATTGAGCTGACACATGGACCCTACTGGCAGATGACACACGCAGATTACAATCCTTCCTTATGTCATGCCAATGCCAGATACTGGGTGTGAAGTGGCAGGACCATGTGAAGAATGTCGACATAGCTGACAGGACCGGTCTGCCAAACACTGCAGATATAATCAGCAAGAGGCGCCAAGCACTGTTTGGTCACATTGTCCGACTGGATGCCACCACACCAGCACACCAAGCATTATGTCAGGTTATTGCAATGAAAGGCGGTCAGAGTTTGGGGATAAACTGGCGAAGGCCTCCTGGGCGTTTTTGAACATTAGCCAGCTGGAGACAGATGGCAGAGTGCAGATGAATGTGGACATCATGGAAAGTCATCGCAATGGACCTCAGCTGTCTACACATGATGATGATGATGATATGTGCCACCAGTCCCACCACACTCAAAATGGAATTTCGATCAGTGCATTGCTATACTAACAGTGGCATTTGGTTTAGTGGATATGCATTGATCATAGCACCCATTGGTATTGCAAGCAGCTGTGTGCACTGCACTTGCCATACTCTTACCACTTACCTGTTTCATTGGTTTCTTCATAAACTCTCCTCACCGGCTACGGGTAAAAAGCGGATTGCAGATCTGCGGATGTCACAACTTGTAACGCTTAATTTTAGGTGTAATTCATTAGCTTAACCATTTACTAACTTTTTTAAAGGCCAAGTCGCATCAGTATACGTAACTGTTATAAAGCACTAATTGGCTTAATCAAATGTTAATTTGTCAGTATTTATTAGTCTTCCACTTGCCAGTGTTATCTTTATACTGTAAAAATAACGTTTAAAGTGGACAAATGTGCTCAAACTGTGACATCACAAACAACTATCAGCGTTTGATGTAGCGTTTGACAGAATTTGAACACTAGCAGCGTTGATGGAGTGCAGTATCGGGCAAAAAGACCGCTTGCATTTTGAGATATCGCTGTCATACCAGAAGTAGGTCGACTGTATGTTCTTTTTCTGTTGCACTAATTGCCGACAGATTTCGACATTCGCTTCCGAAATGCAAGCAAGTTCCCCTCTCTGAGCACACGCTGCATTTATGCTAGAATGATGCTTATGGCGTGAAACTTTCTCGCATGCTGCAATACACGCTATAAACAAACTTAACAAAGTGTAGTAGATGACGTCATCATTTCGTTCACACAACATTATTTTTATTGAAATTTATGTAAAGCGATGTTTTTATTTCAGCTGCTCAGTGTATTATTAATGAGCGAGCATTACATTCTACACATATTTAGCTGATATAGTTTTTTCATGCGACTTCCCCTTTAACCGTAACCTGGTCCCTAACCCTGATCCTAACCCTATTGCTAACCCTAGCTCTAACTCTGTTGCAACATCCGCAGATTCGCACATCTGCCGATCTGCTTTTTACCATCGTCCTTTTTCACCTTTTATTACAGATAGCTGAGAAATTTTTCAAGCAGCCAATGTTTGACCAAGCCCATTTCTTGCATTTTAAAGAAGCTTAGTTCTCAATGCAAGCCTTGGCTTGAAATGGACTGGTACATGGCATACCAGCAATTCTTTGGCCATCTGGAAAGCACAGTGCCATTTTTCTGAGATAGTTACAAAATAAATAGTTAATACACAGCATTAGATTTGCTATCAAAACTTTGACAGCTCTCTAATAACGACATTTATTTTTTCTTACTTTAAGCTGTGGTTCAAGGACGTATTGAGTAGAGATGTTGATTCAGTATGATGTGGTGTATTGGTGACTGTAGCTTGTATGGTTTGTGTGTGTCTGCAGTATTGCTTGATATTATCGGAGTCATGTTTAACAAGAGATTCATTGATGAGATTTTCAAACTGCAAGAAGTTTACCCAAAGAAGTCTCTGCATGCGATTCTTGAACGTTTTGCACATGCATCTGTCATGAGATTGAATCCATCGAGCATGGACAAGGTACTGAATGCATTTGGTAAACGTCATTCAGTGTGAATGTTCGGAGCCTTTTAATTCTTGAACCTGTAAATCATTGTTGAGTGTATATGAATTAATGTTCAGTACGGACAGGTATTGTTGCTAACGTTTGTTATTATGTTGGTTTTTTGGCTTTTATTACCGCCAAACGGTTCAGATACTGCAGCGACGACATTCCGGCCATCACCGACCTGTTCAACTCTGCCGACGATGACTTTTTCCACCGTGTGAAAACTAACTCTAACCACGTCCTCCAGCCATACTTGCCTCACAAGACTGACATACCATATCAGCTTCGAGCCCGCTCTCACTCAGTGACTCTGATGAATAAAACTAAATTTCTAAACGATAATGACTTTCTTGTCCGTATGCTGTACAAATGTTCATATTAACGCAACACACCAACTAATACTACCAGTAGTCTAAGTAAACTGAACTAGTGTTGCGAATCACTGCTTTTTATACTAATTATTTTATAGGCGATGAACTTTCTTTTAATATACGATCATTAACTAACAAACTTATTACGATACTTGGTTCGTTTGTCTGTTTTTATTGTTTTTTAGCCATAAACCCACTTATTTGTTCTGTCTGTAACGATAGTTTTTAATGTAAGTTTCGTTAAAATTGTTTTTAGCTTTTGGACAAACTATGAGATGTTTCCGTTTGCATGTTTTTTTAGATTTAGATTTATTATGTATCTTGTGCTTGCATTGTTAAAAGTTGCACTTGTCAACTTTACATTAAACGAATATATGATATGATGATATGTTTACTTTCCAAAACTGCAACTGTTGCTTAAGTACATTGAGTTTTACCAGCAGATCTGGACAAAACTGGCCATTACCAAATTTCAGTGGCCGCGTTTACGCCTAAATTGAGTATCTTTGGCCTTCTGCGGTAGGATGATTAAGTTTACTCTGTTTTTGTGGCATGACTTGGGCCTGTCTGTCCATTTCACAGAATGTGCTCCCTGTCTAAGATTGGGTGTTTTCGTCACCTGGCCCATGCAAAAACAAAACAATAGCATCTTTGCCAGATAATATAGCAGGAAAACTGTTGTTTTCCTAACAACATGTTTATGCCACATGATCAATAAATGTGATTTCTAAGTTGTATATTCTAAATTGTGTATTTTGAGTCGTATTATAAGACTATAATCTTAGATTCATAACAATTGCTGAAATATGGAAAATTTGTTCTTGATTTTGGTCTTTAACGTCAAAGTGAAAATTGTGTGTGTGTTTTCAGTTGAACGATCTGATGGTTATGGCAGTGAAGTATCAGGTGCTGTTGTGCAATAGACCGCAGGACCTGCTGCTTATTACTCTCAATCATCTGGATGAAGTTCGCAAGTTTGTCTCAGATGATTGCCACGCATCGGACCTGTTGGACCACACTCACTCGCTCCTATTTAGTGTAAGATAACAGTTAGGCGATGTAAACGGTTTTGCAGGGGCAGCAGCGACACGCAGACAAATGCAGAGTGTATGTGCCAAAAAAGCAAACAAAGTGAAAAGCAGAAGAAAGGACAGTACAATATACAAAATACAGTTTTGTAGCATTTACCCAGTATATACTGCCTGCCCTCAGGTCAGGTCAGGTAGTCGCGTAGTCATGGGACCGTAACGTCGCTCTTCCATTGTGACCGCGTTTAATAGCCAGCTTCCATTGATCAGCAGGTGGGTGGTTGTTGTCTCTTTGTAGTTGGTCTATCCACCTGCCATGTGCCCTCCCCCCAAAAAAAGTAAGCTATTGCACTTTGACCATATCTTCACTAAATATTGACCAATTTTTACAATTTATTTCATCAGTAGACTCAGTAAGCAATTTGCTACTCAGCGGCATGCACACCACATTTATTGTATCGCTACTTTACCTTGTAAAAGATAAATATCCCAAAACCAACAGTTTCTAGAGATTGGCAGATGGTCTAGTGCTAAAGTTTTGTAATTGAAATGTTAAATATGAGTTACAGTAAGTGTAAAGAGCAATGGAGGACGTACTAAACATCTTTTCAAATAATTTGAACCATTTTTTTGTGCATAAATTTTCAATGTACATTAATGCTGGTTGACGGCTGCAATCTTGCTCAGTTAACTGCATGAGCATACAGAGCAATGTATTTCGATTGTGCAGCCCTACAAGCTGTGCGCTATTTTGCTGAAAGATGAAAACTTACTCTGCAGCTATATGCAAACATTTTTTGACACTTACTATAATTCATATTTAACATTTACTTAAATACTATAAAAATTACCATTATACCTTTTGCTCATCTGTAAATATTGCTAGTTTTTTGATATTTGTTTTACAAGGTAATGTAGTGACATTACAAGTGTGGTGTGCATGTCACTGAGTAGCATATTTCTTACAGAGTCTACTGGTGAAAAAAATTGTGAAAATTGGTCAATATTTAGCAAAGATATGAACAAAATGCAATAGCTTACTTTTTAAAGACGTGCTGAGGTTGAAAGAAACATTTTTAAAGTGCAAGCAAGTGGATTTTATAGGGTTTTATTAGGTTTTGGGTTTTTTTTTGTTTTTTATTTAAAAAGTTTAACTTGAATTTTAGCTGAAAAGTCTGTTAGGCAATCTGTCTGTGTTTTTACGTGCTGCCTGGAGCACAGAATGTCCAAAAATTTGCAAAGTTGTATGGTTAAATATTTTAATTTAAAAAACTTAACTGTAATAAAATTTTTTGTCACTGTTGGAACTGGAAACCAAATTGGATTAACTCTTGGTGGGTTTTGGGTTTGGGTTTTTAGCAGATTTTATGTGGATTTGCAAGTTATGAAAGAAAGGAAAGGGATGCCGTTTTATGAAACTTGTGTTAGCAGTGCTGTGTGCTGGTGACCTATTTTGTCACTATGTGTAGACATATGCGACGATGTTACCTGGCACACTAATGATGATTCGGCATCGAATCCTGGTCTATTTGCAAGATTGCCAAGTGCGGGTGAGATGTAGTCTTTATTTATTGCTTTTTAGCCGACTGTACTTAAGTCACAATCGAGCTGATGGTATTGCTGCCATCTGTTGTTGTCGTCGTCCATCTCTCTGTCATCCGTAGTGAGTGTTAAATGGTAGGTCGTAGGGGAAAACTTTTCACAGGAATAAGTAGCCCTGTGTCGTAAACCTAGTCTTGCAAAATTTCAGCGATCTAGTGCAAGGAGAGCAGCATTTTTAAATTCGGGGTTGAATGGAGGGATGGTAGGAAAAATGTACATTTTTCAACGAAAAACTGACCGTATCTCGAACACGGTGAGATACGGCCAAGTTATTATTAATCACTAATAGGAAGTGTCATACATCCTGTCGGATGAGATGAAAATTATTGAACTTGGATGACCTTAAAGACCCTTATTCTTTAGAAGTAGGACCCTTAAAATCTAGCTAAGGCGTCTGAAAAAGTGCTGTAAGCTCCCCCACTGGGGTCTGAGACAGAACCCCAGCCGAAATCGAATTTGGTGCATTGTAGCTTAAAAATATGAGATTTGATGAGAAAACTTTCAGTTATTTTTCTGAGAATGAACTTACCAAATTGGTGTGCTTATGACTTGTCTGGAGAATTGGGGAGGGGGCCTGGGCCCCTTGGCCCCGTTTGCTATAGCACGTCCAGGCATGTCTGAATTTTAGTCTATCGTTCTGTCTGCGTGTGCGCACAGTGGCGTGATGTCATAGTGACAATGACGTCAGTAGGCCAGCAGCAGATTATTCATTGCTTGTGACGTCACCAGCTGCAATGCTGGCAGCGTGCCAGTAACAGAAAATTATAGCTATACAATATATAGGCCGTTACTGTTAAGAAAGAAAGAATTGAATTGTTATTATCTTAACTTTCAAATTCACTGTGCGTTAAATTACATTGAGTAAAAACTTACATAACGGACATAGGCCTACGCATTCTCACAAGCGCCCTTCACAGTTTACAATGCTATGTAAGGGCGAAATGAGTCAGCACTCGAAAACGGCTTTCACTTAGCTTAGCTTGGCAGCTAGTAAAAGTATCTACAACGAAGTTTTGTTTAGGATATAGGCCTACAGTAATATTTCTCAAGTATTTAAAATGGCTAATCTTGTATGGACCAGTCTGGAATTCAACACGTGATAATATTGCCCCAAAACTATTTTTGTTGTTTTTGAGCTTCGACTCACATCGCCCTTACATAGCTTTGTAAACTGTTGGAGTTTTTTGCTCTGATAATAGTAAGACAGTGCAGTGTTGGATATTTTGTTAAAGTCCATCAACTACACTGTGTCCCAAAAAGCATCCCGGACATTTTCTATCGTAAGTTGGAAACCAATTATTAGATTTTGATAATTTTTGGTAGGAATCATCCTGACACAACTTGCCATCACGTGACCATTTAGTTTCTCACCTCACCCAACGTTTGTTCCTGCACGACCTGGGGAAAACACAAGCAGGGAAATATCATTTTTTTATCCAATGTGATATGATTGCTCAATTAACATATCTCATAAAAACACATTTCTGACACTTTGGCTGACAGTTCATCCAGTTGTCTATTTTTCTACTGCCTGCAGTAAAATTGCTTGAAGTGTTGTCTCACTATACGAACACAGGCAAAGAGATGCTTTCTCCATTCATTGACATCAGTATCGAAAATGTTCTGCTCCAGACCAATCCAGACTCTACTAGTCGCTTCTTGACTTCACGAACATTCTTAAGCTTCATCTGGTAGAAACTCTGCTGCATGACAGTCAAACCTTGTAATAGACCGGCTGTTGAGGCCCACAGATTAGGATAGATGGCATTTAGTGACGTTTATTTTTATTTATTTTAGCACGTGTTATGCTTGGTCTGCTTTCCCCAGGTAGTGCAGTAGTAGACGGTGAGTGAGGTGAAAACTTATTTAATATTTATTTAACTTATTCAACACTTATTTAATAGCCAGTTGTGGCCGAAATATTCATGCCAAAAATTATTAAAATCTGCTGATCTTTCTTAAAGTTACGATCAATAATGTTGGGGATGTTTTTTTCAGGTTTTCTGTTTATTTCAACACATATTTCGCTTGATCTGCTTTCCCTAGGTAATGCAGAAGCATACATTGGCTGAGTTGGGAAACTGAATGGTCATTTGATGGCAAGTTGTGTCAGGAATATTCATACCAAAAATTATCAAAATCTGGTAATTGGTTTTCAAGTTACAGTTAAAAATGGCAGGGGTACAAACTGATTGTGTGTGTTTGAAGCAAGGGTTATCGCTGATTTTGGAACACAGTGTACATTGCACGTTTTTACGCGCGAAAGCAGCAACACTGCTTTAGCGCATCTTAGCCGTCACAATTCTGTCCGTCTGTCTGTCTGTCTCTCTGTCTGTCCGTCCGTCACACAGGTGTATCAGTCAAAAACGGTGCAAGCTAGGATCACAAAGTCTTCACTGTTGGCTGCCCGGAAGACTCTAGTTTCAGGAACCGTAAAGCTTTTTCATAAATTTGAAGGAGGTCACCTCGAATGAAGATGCTAAATGAGATGGGGTGGGAAAAATTTGCGATTTTAGCCAATAAGTTGCTGCATCTCAATAACGGTGCCTGGGTTACTATTAATTACTAATAGGAAGTCGTAACTGGCTCTCGATTGGCGCCAAATTCAATGACCTTGGATGACCTTGAACGCTAAAATAGGGGTTTTTATGGATTTTTTGATGATCTCGGGCTGCGAGACACATTTCAAGAGCGAATTGCGCCGAAACCAATTGAGATAGACAAGGACAAGCTGCATATGAAGTTTTTTTAGCAATTGAACGTAGATTTCAACGGTCCAAGTCTCGATTTTCTAGGTTCAAGGAAACCTGCGCACGTGGGCATCAAAGAGCGGTACCCCCGTGAAAGTCGCAACGAAATGGCTGGAGACAGACTGACAGTTTGCGAACAGGAACTGGTGTAGGCTTTTGCTCGTCTCGTGGGCATTAGCTCAAATTTCTTGTTTTGCACAGGTGTCAATATTTCTGCGGGACAAAGTACAGCACAACACGAGTGGCAGATTTGTTCTGCCAACCAGCGGTGCTCTGCCCCTTGATGTGGAGTTACCTGGCAAGATCAGGTCAATTTACTGAAAATGTTTTACTGAAATTGTAATGGTTAATAGCACAGAAAAAACTGCTTAGCTGTGTATGTGAAATGGAGATGTGAGACCAGCTGGCATGTGTAGAAACTTATTTAAGTTTTTTTTCAACAAGTAAAAAGGTTTTGTATGGATTCAGTTTGGTTTGTGTTTTGAGCTTCGTCTCAAATATTCTGATTACCACATATTCTTGTTTAATTTTCTGAGTGCCAATTAATTTCAATCTGTTTTTAATGTGACTTTTTGAGTTTGACGTTGTGTGTTGTCAACAGAAGGGGTAACCCATCTGTAAAACTTGCTCAAACACCTTTGAGTGGTTTTCACCTTGGGATTTGCCCTGCTGGAAGTAACTTTGCACGGACAAAACTATAGTGGTAATTAGCAATAACAGTATCACCAACAGCATTATTATTGGCTGTCACACACCACAGCTGATTATGTACCTCTATTTGAATGCATTTGTATTTATAATTATTTTTGGTTTGGTGACATAATGGCAAAATCTTGGACTAATGAACAAGTAGGTAAGTAAGTAAGTAAGCTAGTAAGATTATTTAGAAGGCGTAATTTAACAATAGCCACAATGCACCGCGCTCTCAGCGCCCAAAAAAATGTCTTCAACTGCCATTTAAACTGTTCAAAGTTAATGTCAGTTTGTCTCAGATCAGCTAGCAGACTGTTCCACAGCCTAGGGCCTGCAGCAGCAAAGCATCTGTCTCCATAGCTGCTGCAGGTCCATCTGACGACACGTCCTTGAGTTGGCAGAGCGCAGCTGACGACGACCTTCGTTGGAGACCAGCTGACAGTCGGCAGCCAGGAGTCATGCCGGACAGTGACAAGTAGACCAGAGTGGCCATCTTGAATTGGTCATAATGGCGATGAAATGGCTGCTACTTGGATTGTTGACAGTCCGTCGACAAACAATCTATGTCATTAGTAGCCAACCACCCACGTCAACTCAGCCTGTCATCCCTCCGGGGCAGGTGAATTGAGTGCTGGCCCACTTGGTTAAGGTGGCATGAATCGCGTACACCATTGTTGGTGTGTGATTTCATGTGGTAGGTGATGCTCTGTGGCTTCGAGATGGGTCGTTGTGAAGAGCCGTATAGATCTTTATCAGGAAAAGTTATTAAGTTTTGAATGGATTTTGATGAAATTATTTGGAAGGCTGGCTGTGGGTGCATGTAGATTGTTCAGCGAGAAAGGGGAGAAGCTGAAGACTGTGGACTTTGATACTGGTGCTGGCACGTACACGGTCAACACTAGGAAGGGGAGCTACAACAGATGCGGTGATCGCGTGGAAACTTTGGGCACTAACATGTATTTCGTACTTTTGCTGTCTTTGGCAGAACTCCAAAAATTAATTTCATTTAAAAACGTGGCAGCACACATGCTGGATTGAAGCAGTTACTGTATAAAAGTATATCACAGGCTGAACGGTAGTTCAAGCCCTGTGTTAACGGCGACTTCTCTTTCTTATGGGAAAGCCAAAAATTCGACCCCCCACAGAATCAAAACCCCTGATCTGATTGAGAT
>Ga0209367_1007633_pt1 | contig 14880 bp, 8 predicted proteins | sample WorMetLIZISLAND2_FD_187412 | JGI IMG/M metagenome (GOLD analysis project Ga0209367, IMG submission 187412) | Marine gutless worms symbiont microbial communities from Max Planck institute for Marine Microbiology, Germany - Olavius geniculatus... ... | reverse complement strand
GTTATATAGCTTCTAACGTCAGAAATACTGCTTAGATCTACACGATTTTTTGCACAAATCAAGGTCGTTTCATTCTCAACACGAAAACATAAGTTATTGAAATTAATTATGTGCAACAGTGGCGCCACCTAGACCACTAAGTTACTAGGTTATAGGCCTAACTTATTTCTTAGCTTTCAAATTGGTGACACTGTTACTGTTGCTACAAACTGGTTCTGCTTTTGTCTGCATTTTTGTGAGCGGAATGCGGAATGTAGGCTAATGTAGGAGAGTATGTGCAATTGTGCAGTTAACGAGTTTCGTGTGCAGAAGACGAACTGCGTACGCGGATGTGTGCACTCAAGTCGTGTCCACACCACAGCGGCATCTAACTGTGATGCATACGATTACGCCGTGATTACGGTGTACTTCAAGTGTTAATGCAGTCGCCGAACACGTAAGCTTATTAAATCGATATGACTGGATTAATTAGGTGCGGGGCCTGTGGCCAAAAAAATTAAGTGGGCCGATGATCAGGTTACGGCGGCTTGATGCATTGCCACAATTTATGCAAATTATGATAAAAATACACTTTCGCGCATTATGGAGTGGACGGACAAGTTTTGTCCATAGCCTATGTAATAGGTCGTGTGGCAGAAATCGTAAAAATGCCGTAGGCCTACTCGGATTGAAACTGATAACGCATTAAATGTAGTTCTGCTATAGGATCTGCCCGCTCTCGCTTGATAGTTAACATAAGCTAGCTTACGTTTATCTCCATGATCCCCATTTTTAAAGGGGGTAAGACGAAAAAAGGAGCTGAGAAGAGAAAGTCGGTTTATTAATTAAAAGTTATAAAGTATGAAAGTGAAATAGAAAGAAAGAAAATGGAAAGCAGGGGGAAAGCTGTGTCTTTACAATGTTTAGTACGAACTGACGCTGTTGTCACACGCAGCGTGGTTGTATTGCTTTAGTACAAGTGCGTCATTATTATGGACTCGCATGCGACCATCATCCTCTATATACACAGACGGACACACACTCCGTCCATCCGTACATTGGCGAAATGTTATATGCTCAGTACTCATATAACGTCATCGTCGTATTTCCGTCAGCTACATGCTGCGCTGTTGCCAACGCTGCACTCGCCATTCGCTGCGTGGCGCTACAGCAACTGCTATTATGCAGCGCAACTCAGTGTCTGAAAGCAAGCTACAAACAAGCTCGCTTGATCACGTCGTGAAAACGAACCTGATAGGAAGCCGCTGGAATGATTGTATAATATAAATAAGCGAAGATGTCGGCCCAGTGCTGACATATTATGCGGCTGTTCGTCTAAAGCTGCGCGACCCTGACTCTAACGTTTTGAGCTGAAAAAATTGTCTATCTCGTTTTGTTCACATTAATACAGTAAGTAAGTTTAAGGAAGTAAGCGAAGTGTGAATTTATGCAGGGCTTAGCGCAGTTTGTAAGCCTGAACGTGCGTGAAAGACGCAGTGACCGTACAGCCTGGCAGATTGTCTCAAACCTGGTTTCGCAAAGGTGAGCAAAATCTCAGGCGATCCGGCACTGCTGTCACTCGTCATCTGCACCTATATACTATGTCAAGCACATAAATAAACTTATAGTTCTATATTCTAGTTTTAATTTTGTGACGTCGTGGTATTTTTTTTTCTAAATTTCACATTAGTTTTCTATTCAACTTTCACAGTATACGTACGTCGATAGGCCTACGTTTTAGCCGACCATACTAAAACTACTAACGGTCGCGTATATAGCACGACTTGTTGCCCGTCTGTCTGTCGTCGTCTGTCTGTAACGTAGGCTTATGTATTGCGGCCAAACGGTATGTCGTAGAGAGTCGGCGATAAAGTTCCTATAGGCTGTCAATAGTAACTATGTGTCAATAGTGGCAGTGTTGTGAACGGGACGACTGAAAATGTAAGAAAAAAGCAAAAGAGTCAACATGCAGAGATGGATCGTGCAAGACTATAATTTGCGGCACAATGCAAAAGTGAAAATAGAAAACGTTTCACATTTTTCTGCATTTTTGTGCTTTTATGTTTTTGCTTTCTTGCATTTTCAGCGTTCCCTTCAAAACCAAGGGTGACCAGAAGTACTTGTTGTCGAGAGCCAGAAAATCTTACATGATAACTGCGTTGATGACCAAGAGGAAGCTGCTGAACAGAAGGAGTGTTCTCTTGCTTCCTTGGAACCGCCACTGTACGTTCAAGTTGTCGGTTTGCTTACGGGTATGGAAGTAGAAATAGCTCCGTGGCTTACGGCACCGGTATATTGTATACGTGTTGGCGATTCATATCACTTACGTCAGTCCGTATAACACGAAACAGCATCAGGAAAAGAAACCAAAAAACATGTTGCAGTTCATGGTTTGCCTGTTAGCTAATTATGCGAATGGATCAAAGCTGGTGATAAGCCTATAAAAATAATGTTTCGAGTGGCATAGCAGTGAGTGCAACAGAGAACTACATGATGTAACGCTTTGTTACTGCGAACCGTACTGAGGGTCTCTTCATGATGACTAACATGCAAAAAGTTAGGTTTTAACACAATCGATATTTTTACACATGTTGTATATTCCATTCAAATTGCTTTGTTGTTAAACTTATTTTTTCCATGGTAAGCTATTCTATTTAAATATAGTCAGATTATTATTATTTTATTATTTTTGTCTTAATTGTAACACCTCGTTGCACGCCGCACAGCCTAAAAAGAACTTAACCGTTTGTTTGATTGATAGTGTTGTGCTTTTGTAACAAGCTGGGTAGCGACGACGATGCAAAGTTTATTTCATCTAAAGAAGAAAAGTCGTGCATGTGCTGAATGATTATCTTGCCAGACGTAGATCGAGCAAATGTTGAATCGGCTAGCCTACTTGCACACATTTAATGATAATGAGCGGTCTAGTTAGTGCTAACTGATCTTTTTCTGGCCTTTGCCACTATTGAAATGGTCGTTGATCAGGTGAGCAATACAAGTCCATTGCTAACACAATTTCATGCTGACTATGAAAAAAAAACTAATGGCTAATCATGCAGTACGCGATAATTGCTAACATACTGCACGTCATTGTAGTTTAGCTAATTATTTCCAGCTAAAGCTGATGGATACATTGCTAATTTAGCGCAATGACACTGTTAATTCTGTGAACGTGTCTTATAGTTATCTGATACAATTGGTTCCGTTTGCTGCTTCATAACAGGAGTCTTAAGGCGTGTTTAGAGCGACGTTACTAAACTGAACCGAAATGACATGGTTTAGTTTCTGACATATTGCACGTCATTGTAGTAGCAGTAATGCATTACACAGTAGGCGCCGTCTAACGGCGTTGGTGGTCTACGTGACTATGCTCACGTACGCGTCAACCAATGACCAATGAGTTTGCCTTGCTTGCCCATTGGTTAGTTTGTCAAAAACAAAACCGTGTCAGTTCAATTCAGTTACGTCGCTCTGTACGCGCCTTTAGAACGTCGTTTACTCACCCGTTGTATGCCCACTGGTGCCACCGACCAGAGAGGGGGGACGTCCGGGGGGAACATGTCCAGGGGAGGAAATGTCCTACACCCCCGCGGTCAGAGACGTCGAATGACTGCCACTACCCGTCGGTGTGACCGCCAAGGAAAGTAGTCGTAATCAAACGTGGCGTCGTCTGTAACTCGGTGAAGTAAAAGGTGTTTCGCATTTTTTTTAAAACTGTAACATAAACGAAAATGCAATAAAATTGATTTGACGCAGAGAAAGTATCACGATAAACTACTGTTAAACCCGCGTAATGCACCTACATTAACTAACTGTTAATAAAAAAGTGCATAAAACAAATAAAAGAGAAATACAGAGACTGAAAATTACCGAAAAATAGGTAATACATTTTATTTTTTAGCATAACTTCGGCGAATGCGCAAGAATTGAAAAATTTTAACAATTTTGTTTTCGTTGCGATCAATATTAAATTGAATAAAATAATAAAATAAAATTTGCAACGTCCCCTTAATTTCTGCATTAGGCCTACTTTGCACTCTTTGCACTTTGTAAAATTATAACTTACACCAGTTATTCAATTCAAGAGTGGCACAGAAAGTCAATTTACATTGAATGCGTGCCAGACGTATTACGTTTTCGTTTACAAGTGTATACGCAAATTAACTTAATGAATTACTTGCATGTACCTACACGCATAAAAACGCATGCACATCAACTTATAAAACTAATGCAATTCAGTCTTTTATTGTTAGAATATGCAATCACAATCTTTGGTCTGACAATTGTTGTTCCGTTTGTCGGTCATGCATGATCAGTCAACGCGTTCAGATGTCAGTAAGTTGGCGGAGCGGCGATGGGTGGATGTCGGCGGATCGGCAGCGTAGACGCTGTAGAGGCGTGGCCGCAGCGACAACTGGACTGCTGCCTCTCTGAGCATCCGCATCCAGACTGTCTCCTTGACAACCATCAGCAGCAGCAGCACAGACTAGCGACCGACCGCGTCCAGGACGACACCGGCCTAACATGTCCTGTAACGAATCATACATATCGGTACAGTAAAGGCAGCGTCATTGACGGTGTTTGGCAAGTATCTAAAACAAGAAGCCCAGCTGTCGCTAGGACAGCCGAACGTACTGGTTGTCAGTGACCTTCAAGGTCATCCAAGATTAATGCTTGTTATGTAATTTGAAAGCCAATATGCAACTTACTCTTAGTGATCAATAGCAACCTTCGCCGTTTCCGTGATACGGCCACTTATAGCTTGAAACTTCCATTAAAAATTGCAGCCAAAGCGCTGCAGATGACATGGTTACTATTGACAGCCTGTAGGAAGTCGTTAGCGCCCTATTCGAGGGCATTATCGCCGAACCCTTATGCAACTTACCGTTTAGCCACAATACATCCATGACAAATAGACGGACGACGGACGACAAACGGACGACAACCATGCCAATAGCTCGACCGTTGCTCAAGTATGGTCGGCTAAAAACTAATTAAACTATTAGTTAGCAACTACTTTGGCGATATTGTTAACTAAACTAATAATTTTCAACTAAACTTTGCCAACTTATTTGCAACTATTTTGATGCTAAACGGTGCGCTAAATATTGGCCTTTTCTTTCACCGTCATAATCTGCAGTAAATTCGCAATTAAGCGATCGTAACAGATCGCATCACAGTCACACCACAACCGCGTCGCTACACTATCTTGTGAAAAATATTTGGTTTTAGAACAAGCGAGTTACAACACAACGAGGTTACCTTTCCAGATTATAACGCTTACTACACAGGGTGCGACAAAAAACATCTCCAACATTTTCGAGTGTAACTTAAACAAAAATTATCGGATTTTAATAATTTTTGATGTAAATATTTTTGACACAACTTGTCATCAAATCGCCGTTCACTTTCCCACCTCACCCGGTGTCTGCTTCTGCACTGCCTAGGGAAAACAAACCAAGCGGGAATGTTTTTGAACCCTGTATTTTGCATGCATTCAGGATGCGACGGCCCGACGGGATCGTTAAGAGCAATCGTTTTTTTTTAAGTTTGCAACTAATTTGGCTGCTAAAAAAATTCGAAAATCGGTTTACTATTTGATAAAGTTATAAAAAATAAAAGTCACGGGTTTAGTTTTACGAATCACCTAACAGCATCAACAGCAATTTTGACAATTTTACACCAACATCTCTTTATCACATGATGTAACGACAGCAGTGGAAATGAAAAATATGCTTGCAGTATAAATAGAAATTTATTAAACCCAGTCATAAACGGCTGAAAGAACGCAATTCAACAGCTAAAACAGCTAATTAACCTCCGCGCTCTGCGTTGTGCTTTACGCATTAAACTGATATAGGCTTATGGCTTGTAGTAGGCCTACTTCTTCTTAATATTTTCAGTGATCTTCTGAGTAAACATATTCATTACAGTCTCTTCTCAATGTTTGTCGAATGCTCGTATTTTCAGCTGCTTTCAGTATAAATGCTATATCCTACCAAGTGATGTTAAGGCCAATATTTGGTACTTGTCCGTTAATTCACCTGCACCCGAATTAATCGCTAGAGTTAAGGTTAGGGCTAAGGTTAGGGATAGGGTTAGGGTTAGGATCAGGGTTAAGGTTAGGGTTAGCGTTAACAATAATAATTCGGGTGCGAGTGAATTAACGGACAAGTACCCGATATTTTCTGATATAAACAAACTGTGCAACACGTGTCTGATTTGTCGTCCTTCCGTGTTTGTTGCATGCGCATGTTTTTCGTGCATTAGAGCTTAATTTTAACGTTATGCGCTATATAAATTCACCTTTTACTCAGCTTTTCTAAGGCCCCTACTCGCATGCGTCCGTCTGTCCGTGATGATATGTCCTCATGTCTATGGATTTTCAGTCCTGCTCTTGCAGCGTTTTCGCGAAGGCATCAACGCACAGTGAAAATGTGAAATGTACAACGATAACGTACCGGTATGCAGTGCTAAATACATAATAGGGTAGTGGTGTGTGGCGAAAGGCAAGAGGCACTTACGTTAGTGATATCGGCGTGACTGATGGAAGCGGCGTATGAACGACGAATCTGTCGTGCTACGCTACGACTCTGCAGACACTGCTGCCGCTTACGACTCAACGCTGTTCTCACCTGTATACGTCATCATCATCATCATCAGCAGCAGCAGCAGCAGTAGCAGGTACAGGCTATATTCATCTACATTACCGACAACCAGTGCCAAATCGGACAAATAACATGCAGTTAAAGTTTAGAGGTGTCTACGGCTCTTCGTGGAATCGATCTCGGAGCCGCGGATACTGCTAGCATAAGATCACATGTGTTACCTGTCACCTGCCACTCGACCTAGGTGAACGCGCCCCGCTTTAACCCCAGCCAGACGCTGCTGGCAGACAGGCCGACACTCAATTCACCCACCCGAGAAGAATGGAAAAATGAGTTGACTTAGTTACATTAACTTTCACAATGTTGCAGCCAATCGGTCGTACATCTTACGCATTCAGCGTGAAGTAAGTGAGTTTGCCTCAGATTCAGTGAGTTTCTCGCTGACATTGTGCGCTTTATAAATTAAAATTAAATAAATTACGTAAGTTTGCATTACAAACTGTCTGCACGTCGTCCACTTTTGTAACAAAAACAATTTAACCTAAAACTATCGTTTAACGTAAAAAAACCTAGTAATTGTTAAATAAAGCTGATGGCCAAAAAAACTGAAATAGTAATTAACCCTAAAAATTTATTGACATAATGTATATCACACAAGTTTATAAAGTACAGATGTTACCTCTTTGTTGAAGAAACAGTAAATCAATGAAACGAATATTCCCTGCAACGTATCAACAAAGTCTTTTGGACATCAGCAAAATAATGCACATTTTGTATGTTATTACAATAAACTTTTATTATAATATTTAGCGTATCCAAAAAATCAGCTGCTTAATCAATGCTGTCAATTTATATTGTGAAATCAAAAACTTTCTGTATTATTATTTAATTACATCCATAATGGCCAATATTGCTAAAAAGATAGGCGCAATGTTTTGATGTAAATATCAGCGACAAATGTTGCTATTAATGTATTACTTTTTACAAATTTGTTAACGCACGTGCCTATAAAGACATTAGATGACCACCAATATGTGATGTACTTATAAGAACTCGCTGGCTTCGTTTTTGGACCAGCCTGTAGCAGTAAAGACGCAATCAGCGAATGGCTTACTTGAGACGACTGCAGAACGGCGTTGACAATGCGATAAGCCAGGATCGATACGCTGGCTTTAGGCTCAATGCTGAACAGAATTCCAGTGAGACCGAACAAAGGAAAGAGCGCCAGCGTGGCGCGAGCGGCAGTTCTGTGCCAACAGCCAACGACACTCGCTGTTAATCCCATGATTAATCGTTAAAAAGCTAACCACGTTAAATCGTCAATTTCTGCAAAGTTAACTATCAGATTTTTTAACCGTTACAGAATTTAGCAAAACATCGTTTAATGGAAACAAAAACAGTCATTAATCATCCGCTGGAAAAAGCTAAAAAAAGACCGATGTTCCATCCTACAAGAAAATGATTAAGCCTATTACCGTCAACTAATCTTACATCGGAAAATATTGTGAGGGTGATACCAAGATACCACTATGACGATTAGCAAACTAAATCTAGAAGCTAATACTGTAAATTGTTAAATTCGACACAGCAAAAATAAAATAGTGAGATAAGCACCCTGCTAAACTTTGTCTTCGCAGAGTTTCGCTGACCAATGTATGTAAAGTTGTAACGTGCGGCTGAATGACTGCAAGGTGTGCCAATTTAATATTAGTCATTATCATTTATATGACACAAATGTTCGCATGAAAAGCCGACAAAATGTTGTCGATATTTATCGTAAGTTAAAGTAAGTTCCTGCTGCCATTGAAGAAATTAATCAGCATTTTGCTGTACGAAAAGTTGGGAAAAAGATTGAGTTTACCTGATCTTGTGATCAGCATATGCGTTGTTGTCAGCATGCAACTTTCTGACGATGATTCTAACAATGTTGATTAGGAACAGAGCGTTGATCTAGCACATGCAACAACGCATGCCAACCAACCCGACATCTTCAGTTGAATCAATCAATTAATCTGTTAGTCAGTCAGTCTGTCAAAAATAACCACTTACAAAAATGAGCAGTAGTTGAACTAAAAAAAAATCTTAGTCGATATGGTAATCGTAGCAAATTGGCAGTAACAACGATAACACCGCTATTTGTTAATTCATTTTTAAATTTAGTTACACAGTGTATGCGAGATCGATAAGCGACGCATTGATGTTATAATAGCGAGTTGTTAACATTATGTCACTGCAGCAGAATTAAACGTATTTAAAGAATATGTGATATAGTTACTACTTTAACATGTAAGTACATTTCTACATGCACATCTAAGCCTACGCATGTGACACCGATGCATTGGTTACCAATACCAAAACGGCAGCGTATCTGTTCAAGACGGCCGTGTGTCGGCACTCGGCACGGTATGGTTCCATCTTACCTGTCGACATACTGTATCACATGACGGTCGGTGTCACATTTGCTCTGCCGTATCTGGACAACTAACTATCTGTTCAACGCACGACGAAGAACTACGGTGACCGCAGCTTCGCTGTTAGCGGTCCGGTCTCGTGGAACAGTTTGTCATCTGCACTTCGAGACATGTCACTGTCCGTATTTCGTAGGCGGCTGGAAACATTCTTCATGACAGAAGCTACTTGACAACTCGTAACAGTTGACTTGGCGCATTTGCTGCATTTTTTCGAACTTGCGCTACATAAACGGCATTAATAATAATAATAAAAGTTATACTCAGAGAAACTACAAGCATGGGCTGTTACCGTGAGAAAGGCGAGGATCGGGACGCATATAATCCAGGAATGTGGGAACTCGAACGATTTGTTCCAGCATTTGTTCGGATTGTAAATGTGCATGCAGATCGCCCAACTGATGACGATCGGAATCGCCAGTCCTGTAACAGATAGGCGGGTGTATACGATGCTCAAGAACTTTTAGATAAAATTTATGTTACCGCAGGTCAGTAGACAGAGCTAACAATCACCACATAATAGCGGGCCATACGTATGGCCATTATGTGCTTTTGCTGGCAAATAAATGATGATGATGATGAAGATGTGCTATGGCCATTACCAGCTTTGGAGAAAACACTTTTGGAACAAAGGAGTACGTCCTGTTTACATAAACCTCGGTATATTTTTAATTACTGGACTTTTACGGTGCATAAGCCCATGTGTTAGCACTAGCAGCTTTACTTACGTTGCGGTTGTAAGTAATTTCTTCACGAAACGGCATTAAATTAGCTCTAACAATGAGAAAAGTAAAACATATGTAACCCAAACGCTCGACCACTAACTGTGAGCATTGTTGTCCGAGAACTCCATCCCTCCCAACTCCCAAGACACCCCTCGCATCCATGCAGGCCTAAGCACGCGGACACAATGGTGGCTCGGTGGGTCTTGGGGAATTCGTAGGCAAAAAGTTGCAGCGAGCCTCAAGATTGGAACCTAGTCGCAGAAGAGCATAATGAACATCCGACGCAGATCAGTAATTTGTTAAAGCAGCCGCTGCGATTTTGACGTTATATCCCGATTACACGATCGAGCAAACATCAAGCAAACGTCAAGCAAAAGCAAATGTATTCAAAGTACACGTGCTAATTGCTCGACAGTGCTCGATGTTTGCTAGCATTCATCCAGCTAGCTCGACGAGCTATAGTAATCAGCATGCTAATTAGGAAGGCGGGCGGGTTGTAATTGGAAGGCCTATATAACACGTGATCAGCTGTGGGCTAAGGCTAGGCCCACATTTGAGCCAAGGGGCGGGGTTCCATCAGGCCTGCTTGATGTTTGCTCGATGTTTGTTCGATCGTGTAAACGGGTATTAGTTGGTATTAGTTACCCCAGCCTATGAAGTAGTAGGCGCAAAGCGGGTCGGATTTCTTGAAAACGGAGACAGTGAGACGCGCGTGTAGGAACAGAGCCTCGACGAACATCCAAGCCGTGTTGGCGATCATGGAGTAGTATACGATTGCCGTCAACGACTTGCACATCCAGTCCTGTCACAGTCAACCGAACATCGTCAGTCAGCGTCTGTCTGTGTCAGAAACTGCGACTCCGTTTTAAACCAGGCTAAATTTCTGGAATTAGTTGCCCTTAAATCAGCTTTCCACAAAATGAATATTAAGCCTATTTGTCGTAGATATTTGATAATGCATGTACAAGAAAATGCACAGCCCAATATCGGCGATATGCAGTCATCGCGACAATTTGTATGCTGATTTAAAATCTGAAGCTTTATTGACATTTCACAAGGTAGCGTCGCGACACACCAGGTCTGTTGAAATCTTCAATAATAGTGTTAGTACAATTTTTTTCCTAATTTTGACAGTGAAAAAAATTTGAAAATCAGTTAATATTTTACGAAATTGAAGCAGCCTATAAAATGGTGTCATTTTTGGCCCACGATATGTTTATATGCAATCTCAGATTATCGCATCGCCCGTTTCTTGCGATAGCACAGTTTTCGTGTATTTTTAACCCCATTAATAACAAGAAATCTGAGCTAATGCTCATGAGACGCGCGAAAGCCTATAGCAGTTTATGTTCGCAGGTTGTCTTGGGCTATCTCTATCCATTTCGTTGCAATTACGCTTCTGCAGCGAAAAATCGCCAAAAAATCACTAAAACCCTCTATTTTTAAGGTTTAAAGTCATTCAAGGTCATCGACGTTGACACTCCCGAGAAACTCGTCGCCAGTGCTTGTTATGATAAGCAGCATGTATTTGCTTATCTGCAACCATTTTCACGCTAGACAAGCCAACAGCGAATAAATAACCATTTTTAGAGGGGAACTTTTGTTTAACACCCGCGTGCGCAGGCCTCCTTGAACTTACAGGGTCCGGATGTTTACTGCTAAAATCTACATTTAATGCTAAAAATTTCGTACGCAGGTTGTCTTGGTCTATATCCAGCCATTACGGCGTAATTCACTCTTGAAATGCGTGTCGCAGCCCGAAATCGCGAAAAATTCATTACAACCCTTTACTTTGGGGATCAAGGTCATTTAAGGTCATCGATGTTAACATTCCTAAAAAGTTCGTCGCCAGTGCTTGTCATGATAAACAGCATGTCTGTGCATATCTGCAACCATTTTTACGTTAGACGAGCCAGAATAACGCCTTTTAAAGGGAGTGCCCTGTTTCGCCCCCTCATTCGTGGGGACCCCTTTCACCCAGCGGCATGAAATTTTGTTACGAAATACTAGAGACATTAGCTATCATATGTTTAAAACTCGAAGTCTCTATCTCACCTGGTCTTGAAACGATACCGGGTTGTGACAGACAGACGGACAGACAGAATTATCATAGCTAATACGCGCTATAGCTAGCTCTTCGCGCGTAAAAAAATGTAAAAAAAGTGTACAGTGTAAAGCTAAAAAATATAGTCTAACTTATTTTTAAGTTATTTTCTATTTTAGTCTATTATTATTGATAAATAATAGGTTGTTATGTGACTTCGTCCTATTAAATAGTTCATCAACGTCAATAGGCCTACTGCGTCAATATAAGTGTATTTTGTGGTAAATGCTCAAAACAACAACATGGGTGCATTGCAAGAAAGCCAGAAACAGTGATCGTGAATGGATCGGAAATATGGACCAGAAGCGTACAATGTTGCGGTAGCTGTACTGACGCCCGGTGACCAAAGGCTCAAACATGATGACGATGACGGCAGAGCGGACGATGAATGAGATGACAAGGTGTTTGTGAATTGTCACGCGCGAGCACTGCAGCGACCTACACAACGAACCGACTGATGCCAATCACTTTCTACTGCAATATGTGACGCCATTTACCTGTCCGATAAGTAGCCTACTGATTGGCTGTCAACATGAAACGAAAATGGAATGAAACGTCTATGTAATGTGACGCAGATCACAGCAAATCACTAGATGCGAAGCAGCGCGTTGCGAAAATGAATCTGCAACATACAACATGTCGTCGAATAGGAATAAAATGTTTCGCTTCGTTTTGTGGCGTTTGACTGCTACGAAATAAAGGATTGCTTAATTACTTATGTACTTTTTCTCGTTAATTGAAATTTTTCTCGCTTTATTTCTCACGGATCACCGACCAGCTTATATTTTACTGGTGCTGTTAATTTTCGTTAAGTGCGGCAGATTAAACCAATCCAGCTAATTTATGAGTGCACTGTAAATGTTTATTTGCTTACTTATTTACTTACCTATTCGTCTTTGCCGTCGAAATGCTGATAGATTTTCAGACAAGTTCCTAACAACCGAGGAGTCAAAAACTGCAGTGATATAGATGCGGAGCTGGTATGTTGTAACGTATTCATTATATCGGGCGATCGAGAGAAGGTCGATTACAGGCCGACGAGCACGCGTTGTTGTGTCGCAGAGCGATATAATGGCTGGACGACGTCACGCAATCTTAGCCTTCATCGCTGCTGCTGATGCGAATTTATTGGCACGTGTGATGCATATCAAGCAAAGTCCAGGAGCAGAATCCTTGGTCAGAGGGCCAGCGGGCAAAGCCCCCAAGAAAATGAAGCACTTTTAGTTCTTGGACGTTCAGTGGAAGCCGCAAATTTGTCCACTTTTCTACAATTTGGAAACGTAACTAAATCAGATATTTGTGTTATTTTTCGCAAAAAAATCATGGGTAGCTACGAAACTTTGGGAGGGGGAACAGAGCAAATCGGGGGGACTGTCCCCCCGGCCGGGACCTAAAACCGCCACTGGATTTAGGCACTCTTTCGGTGAAACTTTGGCGAAAATTTACTATCGTCAAAACAAGAACAAGAGTGGCAGACGGCGCATTCACCATGTCAGGGCCTTCAGTCTGAAACGCCCTGCTTTTTAAACTACAAAAGCCACGTCTTGGACTACGTTTTTATCACATTTCAAAAACGACGCCCCTTTGTGTGGATGATCAGTAAGTTTTGTAATAATGATAACTATGATACTATAATATAAAAACACGTTCCCGGTTCTTAGAAACAGATCAAGAAGCCGGTAAAAGAGCACCTGTCTGCGCTGCATTAAAGAGACGTAGTCTACGTACTTGAAGTAGGAGAAGATGGAGAGAGTCAGAACGAGCAGAATCAATGAGACGATGCTTCCGCCAAAGTAAATGTCACGCAAGATAATTGCTCCACTGATTTCCTACAACACCAGACCAGCGCGTGCTGTGCCTGTAGACAATCAGGCTTACTGCAGACGTCGATTGCAACGGCGTCATTAGACGTTCCAATTACATCACTACCGCTGCGAGCGTGGTTTATTATGAGGCCGTCCTAATAGGCCTCTGGTCACATTACGGTTACGGATGTTGTCCGTCCGTACCTACGACCAACAAAAAGGCGTAAAAAACACTGCTGATAAAACGGCTGTTGCCGCTGCTTGCTGATACGCTGGCAAGTATCTGCAATGCATCATTTCGTGAAGGTGTATTTCCTGCATATCTGAAGGCAGCAGTCGTACGGCCTCGGCTGAAGAAACTGACGCTCAACGCAGACGACGTCAACTCTTTTCGACCTACATCCAATCTGAGCTTTCTATCAAAAGTTGTAGAGAGAGTCGCTGCGAGTCAGCTTAAAGCTCACTTTGAATCAAAGCATCTCTTGCCAAGCCGTCAATCAGCGTACAGAGCACATCATTCAACCGAGACCGCCATTATAGCCGTTCATGACGAGATTACCAGAGCGATCGACGACGGCAGTGTCTGCGCTCTGACGTTGCTTGATCTCAGTGCCGCTTTCGACATTGTCGACCACCAGACACTCCCGCGTGTACTTAACCGTCGGTTTGGAGTCACTGATACGGCCCTCGACTGGTGCTCGTCATACCTGAATAAACGAAGTCAGACTTTTTAAGTCGGTTCAGACCAGTCTGGCCCTCACACCTTGGACTGCAGTGTACCTCAAGGATCGGTCCTAGGTCCTCTGATGTTTATCAGTTACACGGAAGATTTGGCCGACCTCATCTCCAGTCATCAATTGAAATAACATGAATTTGCTGATGATACTCAGCTGGTTGGTCGCACTGAGATTCTAAAAGTGCCATCTACCATCGACAGCTTACAGCGATGTACTGCTAATGTTGGAGACTGGTGCGCATCTAAACGTCTGAAACTGAATGAAGACAAAACAGAATTCATGTGGTGCGGGTCGCGTGCCAGTCTCAAGAAGATCGCGAGCAACGACTTGTCGCTACGAGTTGGCAACGACGTCATCACATCAGTCAACGCTGTGCGTGACCTTGGTGTCACGCTCGACTCCGAGCTAACAATGCAACGGCACGTCAACAAAGTCGCCAGTGCTTGCTTTTATC